>OKWN01000365.1_pt1 | contig 22561 bp, 27 predicted proteins | sample 1607151 | NCBI WGS metagenome assembly OKWN01 (sample SAMN07501046, study PRJEB24779) | human gut metagenome | isolation source: stool | host: human infant | place: USA: Pittsburgh, PA | reverse complement strand
TATATTGTAACTCGTTTGGAGTTTTTTTGTTATGACGGTATAACCTTCGATGCGCACCCGCATAGCGGGTGGTTTATCTGTTTCGCACCTTCGGAGCGAAACGGACTTAAAGTCACATAACGAAAAAAGCTATCACTTATTGTTGTGATAGCTTTTTAAATTTTTAAAAATTAGTTCTTTACAGTTTTGTTATCTTACCTTTTTCTGTCTAGATAATTGCTCTCTAAACATTTTTTGCATCTGTTTCTGCCCATCAGTTGAATTAAGAGACTCTTTGCTTATTTCACCTAGATAAATTTTCTCCATTAGAAGTAAATAGGCTTCTCCTAATGCTGTTGTGACTAACCCTGCTGTCGTTCCAGAAATAACTCCACCTACCCCAGTCCCTACTGCTGGGATAAATTTGAGGATGTTAGAAACGATACTTCTCCCTAGTATAGTTGCTCCTCCAGAACCCAATGTTGATGAAACAAAGGCCGTGAGAAACGATTTATTGATATCCAGTCCGAATATTACCGTAATCGCACTAATCATTGAAATCTGTGTAGGAACTAGTAGGAATGCATCTGCGAAGGGTACTGGCGTGAACCCCTCCCCAAAACTAGCCGCTACTGCTGTTGCTATTGCTGTTCGAGCATGTTTTTTTTTAGCTTCGAGTGAAACTTTCTGAATGTTTTGAAGGGTATCCTGAAGTTCTGATGGTAACACTTCCGCCATTATATCTATCAAAGTATCTAAACCATAGGCTTTGGCAACATATTCTTCATCAAATTCCATGTCTTGGGCTAAAATTGGAACGACTTTAGAAATTTCAAGGTTTTCCTGCTCTACAAGATTTTTCATTTCTAAGGCCTTGTACTTAGGCACAGACTGCGTAAGGACAACAATTATTGGTACCTTTGAATTCTTGTTTTTCTTAGAAAACTCCCTCAGCCACTCTACTTCTGAACTATCAAAAGTACGATTCGCACCTACATTGATACAATACCAAATACAATGAATTGTTTCATTAATATCTTTTGAAGCATATCCATCACTTATTAGCTTTAGTATTTCATCCTTGACACTTTCTTGTTGGTTTGCAGATAATTCAAAACCAGGTGTATCATAAATTGCTAATGGATAATCACTTTTTACAATCTTACGAATTTCTTGAGTTACTGGTCTACCTAGTCCAGTAGCAGCAAAGTCTCCTCTAAATAGGCTATTAATTAAAGTACTCTTTCCTACACCCGATTTGCCTATAACTATAATGTTTAACCGTTTTAGATTATTAATTTTTTCATTGATTTTATCTAGACACTGTTGAGCAATATTATCTGTATCAATTTGCATGCTTTTCTTCCTCTTTTAAACAATCTTGCTTAACGAATATCAGATTCTATCTGATTTTTTCTGTTTCCTATTTCCACTTGTTTTTTATAGACAAAATTAGTTGTTCTTCTCAAAATTGGTGGAATAAGGGCTGCAGATGCCAAAATGACCGCACCACTCCCCAAAACATATGTTACTTTTGAGTGTTTTTGTTTATTTGACATAATAGTACTCCTTAAACTGATATTTTGAGTTAATTATATCATATAGGAAGTTGAAGTAAATTTTTGGAACAGAAAAAACTTTAGTTTAAGATCAAATAGTCCAAATATCCTTTTCGAAATGCAACGCAATTACAAACAAAAAATGCTCGAAAAAATCATTTTGGAGTATAATTTAAGAAATAACACAAGGAGTTTTTTTATGAATAAGGAACGTATATTAGCATTTACGGATGCTGTTGTTGCAATTATTATGACCATCATGGTCTTGGAAATAAAAGCTCCCTAAGAAGCAACTCTTGAAGCTCTAGCTTCCCAATTGCCATATTACTGTGCTTTTTTATTGAGTTCTGTATCCATTTATTTTTCTTGGCTACACCATCATAATTTATTCAATACTGTGAAAAAAGTTTCATTAGGTGTATTTTGGGCGAACGGACTTTGGATCCTTGGAATGGCCTTGATTCCTATGGCTACTTCGTGGCTGAGTAAAAATGTAAATGCTTTTTTACCTGAATTTTTCTATTTCATTGTCTACTGTTTTTGGTCTGTCGCTTATTATGTGTTAGATAATCGTATCTTTGCCTATCAAAATAGAATTGGTAAAACAATGCAACGTGAAGGGATTATTAGACATTTTTGGATTGATTTAGCCTTATTTCTTATTGGGATCATTTTAATTCCTATAATTCCAATTTCTGGGGTAATTCTAACGATTATCCAAATGAGCACCTGGACAATAGTTCCATATATTGTAAAAGCCTGAAATCATTAAAGACTTGATTACTCTAAACTATCTTTTTGATAAATGTAAAAAAGCAGGAGTTTTATTCGATTGAATGAAACTCCTGCTCTTTTATAATTATTTCCCAAAAGAGTTTTTGATATCTTCAACGGCACCATCAATACTACCTTTGACATCCTTCAAGCTATCTTTAGCACTGGCAACTGTTTTCTCAACAACACCTTCAACTTCAGTTTTTTATCGGAAGTGAGTTTTCCAGCACCTTCTTTAACTACACCTTTAGCTTGATTCATTTTTTCTTCGAGACTCATAATAGTTCCTCCTAAATTTTCTTCAATTCTATCAAAATTTGAAACTAATTTCCTAAATATTGCTTTCTGATTTTACAACTAGATAACGTTCCTTTTAGTTTTTATGACTTTTCAACAACTCTTTATTCTCAATTAAAAGTTCTAACGGAGATTTTTCTCTAGCTGGAATAAACCCGGGCTCATATTGATTATGTAATGTTCCTGTAGAAGAAGAGGGATCAATATATAGCTCTGAACCATCTTCCATATAAAGTTGTTTCCCTCGTGTTAGGTAGAGTAAATCTTCTAATAGGTGCTCATTGGTATGTAAGAAACGTTCAATATCTTTTACACCTTTCAAAATTTCACCTATTTTATTCGTGTATTCCTCTGACTCAAGAACACTCTTTTCTAATTCAATTTCCTTACTAGTTCCAAAAAGTTGCGTCGGAGTTGCATTAAAATATTCTGCTATCTTATCTAAATTTGCAAAGGTAGGATAGCTTTTTTGCTTTTCATAGTCAGAAATAGATTGCTTACCAATACCTAGATCATCAGCTAATTGTGTTTGACTTACTCCCTTTTCTGTACGTAGTCGGGCTAAATTAGGTCCAAAGTTTTGTATTATAAAAGGCATATAAAACTCCTCGTCGTGTTTTAAACTTATTTTATCAGCTATAAACTTATAAATCAAGTTTTATCTTGACTATATAATATAAATTTTATAAAATATATTTATAACTTACAAACAAGTTATAAATAGGGAATCTGTTTTTAGAATAGTACATAAGGAACACGTTCCAGAGAGAACTTTGGTTCCTATCATATATTAGAAAGGTTGAGGCTAGACTTTGTCCAAACAATTTCTAGCGAATCTACAGCTGGCTATTCTAACAGCCAGCAAAAAGGGACACTTAGGACAACGTCCAAAGAACGACGGGACTGGCGAACGTTGATTTGACGGTGTTCCTGAGATCTAAAAACTCTAAAAGAAAGGGGGACAATGTTGATGGTTTCTATACAAGATTTGAGAACCATTCAAGAACAATGTAATTTAAAAGAATTGGTACAAGGGGTAGATGTCAGTATTGATAGATTAACGGTTATCTGGGATACGGAATCTGGATCCCTAAGGCGGATTTTCAAAAATCTGAAACGAGTAATGGCTTCAAAGATTGATTCTTTTGATATCCACGATAATGTACGAGATGACAACTTCTCTTTAGTCAAAGACTTTGATAAAAATGGGTCAATCACCGTTGTGTTCTTTCAGTTAGCAGTTTATGGGAATGAACAACTGATTCGACTTGACTTCAATCCTAATACCTTAAAGGAATTTAATGGAATGACAATATGGAGACAATTAATGTACTTCGCTAGATTGAATTCATTGACGGTACGTTTATCTCGTTTTGATTTAGCTTTTGATATCTTCAACAGACCTGAAATTGTTAATTTACAACATATTAAAGGGGGTGTGACACATAAGATATTCTATGGTCGAGGGGGCGAATTGGAGACGAAATACTGGGGTTCTAGCGGTAGTAATGTACAGGTTAGGTTATATGATAAGAATAAAGAAATCATTGCTCACAGGCGCCAAGAAAAGCTAGATTTAGATGATAAACCGTTTTGGTGGAGATTAGAGTTTCAACTCAGAACGAAAGCGATTGGTGAGGTGATGGTCCAAGATATTATGAATCGACTTAATAATTTCGGATTTTACCAGTTAGATAATATTCGAGTGGACCAAAGAGCTTTTACAATTATCTTTCTCAACAACCCTGAACTATTATCGTTGGCTTTCCCAAATTTAAAATTAGACAGTATCAAAAAGAAAAAAACTAGAGTCCGTAAACTGTTGAGAAAAGAAACTAACCAATTTGCCGAAGAACTAAAAGAAGTATTAATACAGAATCTTCCTAAATTAAATGCAGAGTTGAAACTGTTGGTAGGTGAGTTTCTGTTTTTAGAAGATAAATAGGAGGATGAGAATGCATAACAATTTGATTAGTAATAAAGAATTAATTGAAATGGGCTATCGCCCTCACACAGCAAATGACATTATTCATCAAGCTAGAGAATTACTTGTATCCCGAGGATATACATTTTATAATCGTAAGCGTCTGATGGTTGTTCCCAAGAGTATTGTAAACGAAATTCTAGGAACAGAGGTAGCATAATATGGCAAATATTCGTTATCGAAAGCGTGGCAATAAGGGGTTATGGGCTTACGAAATCCGCCACGCAAGAAAGACTATAGCTTATAACAGTGGTTTTAAGACCAAAAAGTTAGCTGAAACTGAGGCTGAGCCAATCCTTCAAGAACTCCGTTGTGGAAAACGAATTTCGAAAGATATTTCTCTGGCAGAACTTTACCAAGAATGGGTTGAGCTAAAAATATTACCCAGTAACAAATCAGAAGAAACAAAGAAAAAATACCTTCTTCGAAAAAAGACTATTATTAAATTATTTGGAGACAAAAAGGTCACACAAATTCGTGCTAGCGAGTATCAAAGGATTATGAATAGCTATGGAAAGACGGTTAGTCGAAACTTCCTAGGAAGATTAAATACCAGTATCCACCAAAGCATACAAATGGCTGTCGCAGACAAAATCTTAGTAGATGATTTCACTCAACATGTTGAGTTATTTTCATCCAAAAAACAGCAATCAGTCGAGGACAAGTATTTACATGCAGAAAAAGATTATCTTGATCTCATAAGTGCAGTCAAAGAAAAATTTGATTACCAAAGGTCAATCGTTCCTTATATTATCTATTTTCTTCTAAAGACAGGTATGAGATTTGGAGAATTAATTGCCCTAACGTGGGACGAAGTAGACTTTGAGAAAGGATTTTTAAAAACATATAGAAGGTTTAATACACTTTCTCATAAGTTTGTTCCACCCAAAAATAAAACATCTATTCGGATAGTCCCAATAGACGAGGAATGTATAAAAATCTTACAAGTTCTACATACACAACAGGAAAAAGCTAATAAAGAGCTTGGAATAAGAAATCATTCCAAAATGATTTTTCAGCATTTTGGATATATCCATTCAGTTCCTGATATTGCTAGTGTAAACAAAGCTTTAAACGTAATCTTGAATAAACTGGATATCTATCCGATAATCACGACTAAAGGTGCACGCCATACATATGGTAGCTATCTTTGGCATAAAGGATTTGATTTAGGTGTAATTGCGAAGATATTAGGTCATAAAGATATTTCAATGTTAGTAGAAGTATATGGTCATACCTTAGAAGAAAAAATTTATGAGGAATTTAATAACATAAAATATATCTGGAAAGAAACACCTTAAAAAATGTGGGACAAACTTCATTTAAACAAGCAAAAAAGCCTTGTAAACCAAGGCTTTTACTGTTGAAATTAGATGCCCCCTACAGGGCTCGAACCTGTGACCCATGGATTAAGAGTCCACTGCTCTACCAACTGAGCTAAGGAGGCTGGATGCTGTATTGGTACCGATGATCCACGGTTTGTATTGAACCCGCGACGTAAAAAAGCAGGTGGGCGACTCGCTACTAACTTCAGTTGCTTCTGGGTGAGCCAGCCTGCACACTGTTAATAGACCTCTGTCTCCCGATAATACAAAAATTAGTCGGTCAACACTTATATGTGGATTCGTATACCACAGCAATTTCTATGTTTTTATAATACCACTTTTGAAAATTATTGCAAGAGGAAAAATCAAATTTTTTGCAATCGTTTTCGTTGATTCCTCTCGTATTACCTAGATAACTTATCAATCCGTTCTTTATTAGCTCCAAGAGCTCTTTCATATTTCCCGGTTTCATTGGGTTGGAAATAATTCACACCTCTTAATTTATCTGGAAGGTATTGTTGCTTGACCCACTTTTCGGGATAAGCATGGGGATACTTGTAATCTTGTGCATTGCCCAGTTCCTTGCTTCCAGCATAGTGTCCATCTCTCAAATGACGAGGAATTGGTAAATTTCCTGATTTTCTAAGGTCTGCCAAGGCAGCATCCATAGCCATATAAGCAGAATTCGACTTAGGAGATAAAGCTAAGTCAACAACTACATTGGCTATCAAAATACGCGCCTCTGGGAAACCTACTTTCTGTGCAGCTTCCAAAGCTGTAACCGTGTGAACTTGCGCATCAGGATTAGCTAAACCAATATCCTCGTATGCAATCACAGTCAAGCGCCGCGCTAGACTAGGGAGATCTCCTGCTTCAACCAAACGCGCTGCATAATGAAGACTGGCATTAACATCAGAGCCTCGAATAGATTTTTGCAAAGCAGAGAGCACATCATAGTGTCCATCACCGTCTTTATCCATGGTGATATAGCTACGTTGTAAACTATTTTCCACTGTATCTAAAGTAATATGGCGAAGTCCATCTTCTGAAGTTGGCGTCGACATGACAGCTAGATCTAACGAATTATAAGCCGAACGTAGATCACCATTAGTAGCCGTAGCAATAAAATCTAGAGCATCATCATCTAACTGGACATCAAAGTCAAAACCACGCTCCTTGTCCTCTAAAACACCTAGGATAGCTTCCTTAATATCCTCGTTAGAGAGTGGTTCCAACTCAAATATTTGTACACGACTACGGATGGCTGGTGTTACAGAAAAAAACGGATTCTCCGTTGTAGCCCCAATCATGATAATATTACCATTCTCTAAGAGTGGTAATAAAAAGTCTTGTTTAGCTTTATCTAAACGATGAATCTCATCTAGGAGCAGAACTAAGCCACCTGAAAATTTAGCCTCTTCCGCAATTTCCTGCAGGCGTTTCTTGCTATCAACTGTAGCATTAAAGGTTCTAAAAGCAAATTTTGTTGTTCCTGCAATAGCACTAGCTATTGAGGTCTTCCCGATTCCTGGTGGCCCGTAGAGAATCATTGACGATAGCATATTCGCTTCTACCATACGGCGAATAATTTTACCTTCACCAACCAGATGCTTCTGACCAATCACCTCTGAAATTGTACGTGGACGCATGCGTAGAGCAAGATTATCTGGCATCTTCTCTCCTTTTTTAACTGATTTTTTCTTATTATAATAAGCATATACTATTTTGTTACAAAAAGAAATCATAAATAGTTCTTGTCAAACCTAAATTCTTATGATAGAATGTTTTGGTATGTGGTGCTAGCACATCCGTAATAAATTCTACCTAGGAGGAAAACACGAAATGGCTAAAGTATGTTACTTTACAGGACGTAAAACTGTTTCTGGAAACAACCGTTCACACGCTATGAACAAAACTAAACGTGCCGTTAAACCTAACCTTCAAAAAGTTACTATCCTTGTTGATGGTAAACCTAAAAAAGTTTGGGCTTCAGCTCGTGCGCTTAAATCTGGTAAAGTTGAACGCGTTTAATCTTATTGGATATTAAGAGAGATGACTTTAGTCGTCTCTTTTTTTATTCATCATCTTTCCCTTTTGGGTATACTTATGTTATAATAAAGAACTAACAGATAATTCTTATAGAAAGAAGGTGTCAGTATGGGATTTACAGATGAAACTGTTCGTTTCAACCTAGACGACGGTAGCAAAGATGAAATCAGTAATACTTTGACAAATGTCTACCGTTCGTTGGCTGAGAAAGGTTATAATCCTATCAACCAAATCGTCGGTTATGTTCTGAGCGGTGACCCTGCTTATGTTCCGCGTTATAATGACGCCCGTAACCAGATTCGTAAATACGAACGTGATGAAATCGTTGAAGAACTCGTTCGCTATTATCTTAAAGGAAATGGAATTGACCTCTAATGCGAGTAATGGGACTTGATGTTGGCTCAAAAACAGTAGGAGTTGCGATTAGTGACCCCCTCGGTTTTACAGCCCAAGGCGTTGAAATTATCAAAATTGACGAGGAGGCTGAAGAGTTTGGTTTCGACCGACTAGGCGAGCTCGTTAAAGAGTATAAGGTAGAAAAATTTGTTGTTGGTCTTCCTAAAAACATGAATAACACTGAAGGACCACGTGTTGAGGCAAGCAAAGCCTATGGTGACAAAATCAAGGAAATCTTTGGAATTCCTGTAGATTACCAAGACGAGCGCTTGACAACTGTTCAAGCCGAGCGTATGTTAGTTGAACAAGCAGATGTCAGCCGTGGAAAACGTAAAAAAGTTATTGATAAATTAGCTGCCCAACTTATTCTACAAAACTACCTCGATCGAATGTTTTAAGAAAGTGTAATAGAGACCTAATAGTCAAGTGACAATCTAGTAAACTGACAAGCAAATATACTAGATTTTCCTCACTATTCAGCGCTCTCTTCAAAAAGGAGAACAATATGTCACACAATCACGACCACAACCATGATCATGAAGTCATCACTTTAGTAGACGAACAAGGAAATGAAACACTTTTTGAAATCTTGTTGACTATTGATGGACGCGAAGAATTTGGTAAAAACTATGTTCTTTTAGTACCAGCTGGTGCTGAAGAAGATGCTAATGGAGAAATCGAAATACAAGCATACTCATTCACTGAAAATGAAGACGGTACTGAAGGCGACCTTCAACCAATCCCTGAAGATTCAGATGCTGAATGGGATATGATCGAAGAAGTTTTCAATAGCTTTATCGACGAAAACTAAAAATATTCAATGCCATAGGCAAAGAAATGGCTTGTTAAAAAGAGATTGGGATATTGTATCTCAGTCTCTTTTTTAGATATTTTTTATTAAATGTAAGAAATTAGAGGAAAATTGACTAAATGGTATTATCTGATATACTTTAAATAAGACAATTAGGAGGCAAGACCCTTCTATTTATAACTTTCCAAATGTCAACAAAGGAGTTTAATTGTGAGTCCATACAACGAAGACAATACTGTAGATTCAAGTGGCTACCAAGGTTATCATCGAAGCCACCATCGATCTCATACACAAGATAGTCAATCCGAAAAGATTGAAGTGACAATTCAAGGACATACCGAAGAATCAGATTCTTCTCAAATAGAGAAAAAAACTAAGATTTCACTTCCATGGAAGCATAAAGGTCATATCCTGATTTTCAGTTTGATCTTAAGTATTTTTAGTATAGCAGTTCCCTACTTTACAGACTTTGCCAATAATATACAGTCTCAAAACCTTTATATTGCAAAAATGTTTGCCAATGGTAGCTTACCTTACTCTGACTTTTTTGCGACAGGTGGATTCTTTTATTACCTCCTGGTTTCTCTGGCTTTCCGTTTAGGATCAACGCTTTGGCTAATTCCTATACAATTCCTCGCCTACTATCTTTCTGGTAGTTACCTTTACAAGACTGTCATGCACATGACAAGTAAGAAGGAAATTGCCACTCTAATTAGTATTATTTTCTATGTCACTAATGGGACACTTGGTTTTGGTGGGCTTTACCCTATCCAATTTGCTATGCCTTTTGTCCTAGGTGCAATCTTCTTCTTAACTCGTTACTTTGCGGGTCATAGTCGTGACGAAGCCTTTATTCTTTACGGCTTTGCTGGAACTGCCGGGGCCCTCTTTGAAGCTCGAACTCTTATTTTCTGGATATTGTCACTTGTGACAATCTTCGTTTACAACCTTGTCAACAAACACTTTGCTCGTGGTTTTTATCAAGTTCTTTGTATTGTTTTTGGTAATATTCTAGTATTGTATCTATGTCTTTACTTTATCCTTAATTTACAAATTACATCGGACTATATTAACCAAGTTTTGGTTTACAACTTTACACAACTCGCTGTAGAAAAAAATGACTTTCTACTTACATTAGCCTATCAAAGCTTTGCTGTTTTAGGCTCTGGGTTACTTATTGGTGCACTTACTACAAGCAACCACCTTCTTGGCGAGGCTAAAGATAAGAGCATCAAGTGGGTACTGCTCCTTAGTTTTATCTTTACAGTGGTTTACAGCTTGTTCTCTCAAAGCTTTGGACTTTACAGTATGCTCAATATCGTACCTTATGGTCTAGTCTTAACAGCACTTTCTTTAGATGATGCTATTAAAAAGAGAGCAGAGCGAACTTCTCACCGACGTCGTAATGGTAACCAGATTCACACACTTAAAGTTTTTGGTATCTTCCTTAGTCGTAATTACTTCTTACCTATTGCAGTCTTTGCATTCGCTTTTGCGATACCAATCATTATGTTCCTATTTAATTTAGGAAATAATACTGAACGTAGTACTGTTGCAAATTACCTCTCTAAAAATACCAAGAAAGATGAAACGATTTACGTTTACGATTCCTCAGCAAAGATTTATTTGGAAAGCAGTCGTAAAGCAGCCTCACAATTTGTTCTTCCAGAACTTAACACAGCTAAATCTAGTCATCAGAAAGCTCTTTCGGATACTATTATCCAAGATTCAGCACAATATATCGTTGTCCAACAGGATACACAACTACCTTCTGAGGTTAAATCTACACTTTCAAAAAACTATAAAAAGGCCCCTGTAAAAGGCGTTAAACGATACACTGTTTATGTCCTAAAATAGGTCAAAAAATCAATATATAGTGGTTGGAATAAAAATATACCACAATATATTGATTTTTTTTTGCCTAGTGCTATAATTAGTAACGAGGTGATTTTTAGATGATTACATTAGAAAAAGAAAAGGTTACAATCAACCCTGATATCAAAGTCATCAAACGTGATGGTCGTATGGTTGTCTTTGATTCAAGTAAAATATATGAAGCTATTCTCAAAGCGAGTGAAGCTATTACACCTATCACACCCTTAATTGAAGCAAAGTTGGAGGGAATTGCCAACCGTATTGTTGCTGAAATCAATGACCGCTTCACTCAAAATATCAAAATATATGAAATCCAAAGCATTGTAGAGCACGAGTTACTCGAAGCTAACGAATATACTATCGCTCAAGAATATATTAACTATCGTACCAAACGTGATTTTGAGCGTTCTCAGGCTACTGACATCAATTTCACCATCAGTAAACTTGTTAATAAAGATCTAGCTGTTGTTCATGAAAATGCTAATAAAGATAGCGACCTTTACAATACACAACGTGATTTAACCGCAGGAATTGTCGGAAAATCTGTAGGACTTAAGATGCTTCCTCCACACGTGGCAAATGCTCATCAAAAGGGAGATATCCATTTCCACGATTTAGACTATAGCCCCTACACACCTATGACCAACTGTTGTTTGATTGACTTCAAAGGCATGTTGGCAAATGGTTTTAAAATTGGTAACGCTGAAGTTGAAAGTCCTAAATCCATTCAAACTGCAACAGCACAAATTTCACAAATCATCGCAAATGTTGCCTCTAGTCAATATGGTGGCTGTACTGCAGACCGTATCGATGAATTTTTAGCTCCTTACGCAGAACTTAACTACAAAAAACACTTAGCTGATGCTAAAGAGTGGGTGGCTGAAGAAAAACGTGAAGATTATGCACGCGCTAAAACTCGTAAAGATATCTACGATGCTATGCAATCTCTTGAATATGAGATTAATACGCTTTTCACTTCAAATGGACAGACTCCCTTTACCTCTCTAGGTTTCGGTTTGGGAACAAGCTGGTTTGAGCGTGAAATCCAAAAGGCTATCCTACAAGTTCGTATTTTAGGACTTGGCTCCGAACACCGTACAGCTATTTTCCCTAAACTGATTTTTACCTTAAAACGTGGACTTAACTTAGAGCCTAGCTCACCTAACTACGATATTAAGCAACTAGCTCTTGAATGTGCAACAAAGCGTATGTACCCGGATGTCCTATCATATGACAAAGTCATTGAATTGACGGGTTCCTTCAAGGCTCCTATGGGATGTCGTTCCTTCCTACAGGGGTGGAAGGATGAAAATGGTGTTGAAGTTAATTCTGGACGAATGAATCTGGGGGTTGTAACCCTTAATCTTCCTCGAATTGCCCTAGAATCTAAGGGAGACCAAGATAAATTTTGGGAAATTTTTGAAGAAAGAATGGGAATTGCCAAAGATGCACTCGTCTATCGAGTTGAACGTGTCAAAGAAGCTACACCTGCTAATGCGCCTATACTTTATCAGTATGGGGCCTTTGGCCAACGTCTAGGTAAATTCGACAATGTAGATCAACTCTTCAAACATCGTCGTGCAACCGTATCACTTGGTTATATTGGGCTTTATGAAGTAGCATCTGTTTTTTATGGTAGTGACTGGGAGACAAATCTAGAAGCCAAGGCATTTACTTTAAATATCGTAAAAGCTATGAAAAATGCTTGTGAAGGTTGGTCTGACGAATATGATTATCATTTCTCTGTTTATTCAACACCATCAGAAAGTTTGACTGATCGCTTCTGTCGTTTGGATACTGAAAAATTCGGTGTCGTGACTGATATCACAGATAAAGAATATTACACCAACTCTTTCCACTACGATGTTCGTAAAAATCCAACACCATTTGAAAAATTAGAATTCGAAAAAGCTTACCCAGAAGCTGGCGCAACTGGTGGATTCATCCATTATTGTGAATATCCAGTCCTCCAGCAAAACCCTAAAGCACTCGAAGCTGTCTGGGACTTTGCTTATGACCGTGTCGGTTATCTTGGAACGAATACTCCAATAGATAAATGCTACAAGTGTGACTTTGAAGGGGACTTCACCCCAACAGAACGTGGATTCATGTGTCCTAACTGTGGCAACACAGATCCTAAAACAGTTGATGTTGTCAAACGTACTTGCGGTTATCTAGGAAATCCACAGGCACGCCCAATGGTTAAAGGACGCCACAAAGAAATATCAGCTCGAGTCAAACACATGAACGGTTCAACCATAAAATATGAAGGTAAACACCTTTAATAAGACCTAGAATACATTATAATAAACTAGAAGCAGCTGGATGATACCTTCCAACTGCTTTGCTTATTTCATTTTTAGAAAGGAATATTATGGGAAAATATCAATTAGATTATAAAGGTATGCAACAAGTGGAACGTTACCACGAAAAAAATGCAACCGTCAAAAATGATAAAAAAGCACGTGTCCAAGCCCTTTTGAAAAAAGCTGGAAAGAAGAAGTAATATGATTTTACGCCGTCCAAGTCAAACAGATAAAGAAGCTATCTTAGAGATGATGGCTGAATTTGAAAGGGAGCAAGCTGCTCATGATGGTGGATTTTGGAACGCCGACAATTTTGTTTATGAAGAGTGGCTAGAAGAAAATCTTCAAGCGGAAGCGGGACTCAATATTCCTGAAAACTGGGTTCCTGCTATCCAGCTGGTTAGTTTTGACGAAGCAGGCCAGGCTCTTGGCTTTCTCAACCTTCGTCTCCGATTAAATGACTACTTACTAGAAAAAGGGGGCCATATCGGCTACTCCATCCGTCCATCCGAACGAGGAAAGGGTTATGCGAAAGAATCTCTCCGTCAAGGCTTACAAATAGCTAAAGAAAAGAATATTCATCGTGTTCTAGTCACTTGTAGTATCAAGAATCCTGCTAGCCAAGCTGTTATATTAGCCAACGGTGGTCAGTTGGAGGACATTCACCATGAAACTGAGCGCTATTGGATAGATTTGGAGTAAAATCATGACATGGAATACACCAAAACCACAAGAATGGAAGTCCGAAGAACTTAGCCAAGGTCGCATTATTGACTACAAAGCTTTTAACTTCGTTGATGGTGAAGGCGTACGTAATTCGCTTTACGTCTCTGGTTGCATGTTTCATTGCAAGGGATGCTATAATGCTGCTACCTGGTCATTTAAGGCAGGAATTCCCTATACTAAAGAACTTGAAGAACAAATCATGAGGGATCTAGCTCAACCTTACGTACAAGGTCTCACGCTACTTGGTGGTGAACCCTTCCTAAACACAGGAATTCTCATTCCCTTAGTCAAACGCATTCGTAAGGAACTCCCGGAAAAAGATATCTGGTCTTGGACTGGGTATACTTGGGAGGAGTTGATGCTTGAAACCCCTGATAAACTAGAACTTCTTCAACTCGTTGATATTCTCGTTGACGGCCGCTTTGACATCACTAAAAAGAATCTTATGCTCCAGTTTCGAGGATCATCTAATCAACGTATTATTGATGTCAAAAAATCTCTTGATCAAGGAGCAGTCATTATTTGGGACAAGCTAAATGACGGTCAAACGAACTATGAACAAGTCGATCGTAAAGATATGCTATAAAAAAAGTCTGAGTTGTTAACTCAGACTTTTTTTAACGATTTTAACAAAAACTAGCTCATTGTTAGAGGATAAATCCTCACGATAGTTAAAATCATCAAAAGACAATTTTCGTAAAGTATTAATCGTTTGACAATTCTCCTCCATAACAGCTGTCAAAAAAGCCCCTCTTGCCTTTTTGGATATCGTAGAGTGAGTCTTAAGAACCCCATTGCGGTCTTCCATAAAGCTAACCGTCAATAACTGCTTACGAAGAGTTGGACTAAAAACATCCTCAAATTCACTTGAAAGTAAAGAAACAACTGGAGCTTGACTCTCCTCTAGAAATTGGTCATATTCAGCACGCCAATAGTTTTTTAAGGACTGACCATTAACCTTGATCTTCGTATGAAAATCATGACGATGTTCTTGAATCGGATAAAAAGCGGGAATAATCCCATAAAAGGAAGATGTGATGAATACTTGTTGGCCTAAGAAATCTTTTTCACATGTGGATAAGTCACTACGTTTGATGTGACGATACATCAGTCCATTAAAAAGCTCGACAGCCGGATAGTTCTTCGCTTCTCCAGACAAAATCGCAGCCCAGCGCTGCTTCTCTTTCTCAGCCTGCTCAGGCTTTATTTTATAAGTTGTGGACAATTCATCTGTGGATAATTTTGCCATTTCAGTTAGGATAGCCGCACTCTTTTCAGATAATTTTTGAGACGGAACTTCCTTACTGGCCTTCATTTCTTTTGCGGTTGGAATTAAAAATCTAATCATACTGATATTGTAAAGTCAAGCAAGCATTTCGTCAAGAATTCTATCCAACAAAAAAGAAGCTAACGTTCGTCAACTTCCTTTTTTTGTTAGTCATCTAAATCAACAAAACGACCTAGAATATGTACATTTTCTGCAATGGAGACAAAGGCTTTAGGGTCTGCTTTTCTCATATAATGCTTGAAGTCAGTATACTCTTCACGCGTAATAATCGCCAATAATACGGCTTTCTTTTCGTGATTATATGTTCCTTCCGCATCATTAATCAACGTTACTCCACGGTGGAGTTTCTTCTGGATCATTCGTACAACTGGATCTGGATTACTTGTAACAATCATAGCCTGCATTTTCTTTTGTTTTGTGAAAATCGCATCTGTAACTCGACTAGAAACAAAAATAGTCACCATTGAATAAAGAGCATATTTCCAACCAAAAAGAATGCCCGCAAAAACCATGATAATTCCATTGACAATCAAGGAGATATTACCAACATCACGGCCTGTTTTCTTACGAATAGTGAGGCTAACGATATCCGTCCCTCCACTAGAGATACGTGATTTTAAACCGAAACCAATCCCCGTTCCCATGACCAAACCACCAAAGATAGCATTGATCAAAGGATCCTCTGTCAAGATTACATGTGGCATCACCTGAATAAAAAGGGAGCTCATCGTTACTGTAATGAAGGTAAAGATAGTAAATTTATGGCCAATCTTATACCAAGCCAGAATCAAGAGAGGGATATTAATTGCATAGAAAGTCAATGATACTGGTATCTCAAAGCCTAAAGTTCTAACACTCAATGCCGATAAAACTTGTGCAAAACCTGTTGCTCCACTGGAGTAAACATGTCCAGGTTGAAAAAAGAAATTAACGGCGATTGACGATAAGAGCCCGTAAAGTAAAGAAGCTGAAACTTTTTCAGTATATTTTTCACGGGAAATACTACGTGCAGCCTGCAAAACGCCCATTTTCTTCGCAGACTTTTTCGCTACAAATTTAACATGTTTATGAAGAGGTGCTTTATTCATTTTCTAAATCTACATGAAGGGCAAGTTCTTCCAACTGTTTATCAGCCACAAGACTTGGAGCCTGAGTCATAGGATCTGATGCCTTATTATTTTTAGGGAAGGCAATCACTTCACGGATATTATCTTTACCTGCAAGAAGCATGACGAAGCGGTCAAGACCGATAGCCAAACCACCATGTGGTGGGAAACCATAGTCCATAGCTTCAAGAAGGAATCCAAATTGCTCATAGGCTGATTCTTCAGAGAAACCAAGGGCTTTCAACATACGTTCCTGTAGTTCTTTATGATTGATACGTAGACTACCCCCACCAAGCTCATAACCATTCAAGACAATATCATAAGCTACAGCACGTACCTTGGAAAGATCTCCTTCAAGCTCTGCTGCAGAATCTTCTGTTGGCAAAGTAAATGGGTGGTGAGCAGACATATAGCGTCCCTCTTCTTCAGACCACTCAAACATTGGCCAATCGACAACCCAAAGGAAGTTGAACTTAGTGTTGTCAATCATGTCAAGTTCTTTAGCAATTTGATTACGCAAAGCACCAAGTGTGTTATTAGCGATTTCAAGTGTATCTGCTACAAAAAGAACTAGATCATTCTCTTCAAGGTGTAAAGCATCTGTCAACTTATCTTCAATACTTGTCAAGAATTTAGCAACTGGACCTGCTAGAGCTCCGTCAGTCATCTTAACCCAAGCAAGACCTTTAGCGCCAAATTGTTTGGCAAACTCTGTCAACTTGTCAATACTTTTACGTGAGTATTTGTCTGCATTTCCTTTGACAACAATTGCCTTAACAGCTGGTGCCTCAGCAAACACTTTGAAGTCTACACCCTTGACAACCTCTGTCAAGTCTTGTAAAAGCATGTCAAAGCGTGTATCTGGCTTGTCAGAACCATAGTTATTCATGGCATCATCATAAGACATGCGTGGGAATGGTAATGTAACTTCAATCCCTTTAGTTTCTTTCATAACCTTAGCAATCAATCCCTCTGTAATATCTTGGATTTCTTGCTCATTAAGGAAAGAGGTTTCCAAGTCAACTTGTGTAAACTCAGGTTGACGGTCTCCACGCAAATCTTCATCACGGAAACACTTAACAATTTGATAATAACGGTCAAAACCAGCATTCATCAATAATTGTTTAGTGATTTGAGGACTTTGCGGAAGAGCATAAAAGTGACCTTGGCTAACACGGCTTGGAACCAAGTAATCACGAGCACCTTCTGGTGTAGATTTTGTCAACATTGGTGTTTCAACATCGATAAATTCCAAGTCATCAAGATAATTTCGGATGGCGTGAGTTACCTTTGCACGGAGCTTAAAGTTTTCCAACATCTCTGGACGACGAAGATCCAAGTAGCGGTAACGCATACGTGTATCATCACTAGCCTCAACACCATCTTTAATTTCAAATGGCGTTGTTTTGGCAGTATTAAGGACTTTAAGGTCTTCAACTTTAAGTTCGACAGCACCTGTAGGCAAGTTATCATTAGCTTGTTCACGCGCTTCAACAGTTCCTGTTACTTCAATAACAAATTCGCTACGCAAGCTTTCAGCTGTTTCAACAACATTAGCATCCGCATTTTCAGGGTTAACAACCAACTGCATCAAACCTTCACGGTCACGAAGATCGATGAAAATCAAACCTCCGAGGTTACGACGGCGAGATACCCAACCTTTCAAAGTAATAGTAGTTCCGATGTGTTCACTACGAACACGTCCGGCATACATAGAACGTTCCATAAATACACTTCTTTCGTTAATTTTTTAGTCTTAACTATTATAGCAAAAAGCCCATCAAAACCCCACCCATTTCAGGTTAGAATTTTAATAGACTTTCTTTTTTATAAAACTATTTGCCAAATTGTTTCAACAAATCACTAGTATCCACGTAATCCTCAGCAAACTCTTCAAAATCTTCAAAACGATAATCGGCTGTTTCTAAGTCAAGTAAACTATTCCAACGGAATCCGTAAACATCCTCAATGATAACACTAAGTTCATCAGTTTCCTCGTCTACCTGCCATCCCAAATAACGTTCCTGTGTTTCAAAACTCAAGACCACATCTTGACAATCTTGACGCCAAACTTGACCAAGTAATTGCTGACACATCGCATGATCACTTGCAGGCTCATCATTAAACCAAGTAATGTCATGTTTATCAAGAAAGGCAATCAACTGCCAAAACTGTTGTTGGAAACGAATGGGCATACTGCGATCAAAAGCCAAACTGAACTTTTCACTCCGTTTGAGCATATCAACTATACTAACCATATGCCCCCTACTTTTCTAACTGTTCGAGGACTGCTGCAAAGTTTTTAGTTAGCTCTTCGAAACTTACAGTAACTTCCTCACGAGTAGCATTATTTTTGACATTGACCTGACCTGACTCCACTTCACTCTCACCTAATGTGATAACCGTCTTGGCCTTGAAGGTATCTGCTGACTTAAATTGCGCCTTAATCTTACGTCCAAGGTAATCACGTTCAGCCTTAAATCCTTGATAGCGGATAGCTTGAACTAACTCAAGAGCTTTGCCATTGGCACCTGAACCAAGTACTGCAATGTAAACATCCAGACTTTCTTCCACCGGAAGCTCAATACCTTGTTTATCAAGAACCAAAAGTAAGCGTTCTAAACCAAGTCCAAAACCAAAACCAGCTGTTTCTGGACCACCGAAGTATTCAACCAAACTATCATAACGACCACCTGCACAGATTGTCAATTCAGACTTATCAATAGTGGTAATAAATTCAAAAATCGTGTGGTTGTAGTAATCAAGACCACGTACCATATTAGTATCAATCACATAAGGAATGTTAAGACTATCGAGCATGGCACGTACTTCGTCAAAGTGCGCTTGACTTTCTTCATCTAAATAATCAAGGATAGAGGGAGCATTTTCAACTGCAACCTTATCTTCTTTTTCTTTTGAATCGAGTACTCGCAAAGGATTTTCATCCAAACGGCGTTGACTATCTTTTGACAAACTTTCACGCATCGGTGTCAAGTAGTCAATCAAGGCCTGACGATAAGCCAGACGACTCTCAGTATTTCCAAGGCTATTCAAATGAAGGGTAACATCCCTAATGCCAAGCGTATTAAAGAGTTGGTAGGCCATAGCAATGGTTTCAACATCTGTTGCAGGATTTTTTGATCCAAAGCACTCTACACCTAGTTGGTGGAACTCGCGCAAGCGTCCTGCTTGAGGACGTTCATAACGGAACATTGATCCAATATAATAAACTTTAACAGGTTTTTGGACCTCTGGCGCAAAGAGTTTGTTTTCTACATAAGAGCGTACAACCGGTGCTGTTCCTTCTGGACGAAGTGTAATATGACGGTCTCCCTTATCATGAAAATCATACATTTCCTTAGTAACGATGTCAGTTGTATCACCTACTGAACGGGAAATGACCTCGTAATGTTCAAACATAGGTGTACGAATTTCACCATAATTGTATTTCTTAAATGTTTCACGTGCAACATTTTCTACGTACTGCCATTTGGCACTATCCGCAGGTAAAATATCCTGCGTTCCCTTAGGTTTTTGAAGTTTCATAATGATGATACAGGCCTCAAATAGACCTGCCCTCCTTTTCCGTTATTACAGATATAATCACTCTATTCTATCATAATTTATATAGCTTTTGGGAAATGGTGGAGGATTTTTCAACGTAAGAAAGAAACAGACCTCTTGGCCTGCCACAATCATTAATCTTCCTTATAAAGAATGAAGGTCACAATGAAAGATACCACAACAGAAATTACAAGACCTGCAATAGCTGTGTAAAAATATTTAAGTGTATCTTCACCGATATAGGCTGCAATCGTCAAGAGACCTGGGGAACCACCCGCAAAATTTCTCGCACCTAAAATACCAAGGAAGAAGCCACCTACTCCCCCTGCAACAATAGATCCTATAAGGGCTGCTTTATTTTGCAAAGTTACCCCATAAAGAGCCGGTTCCGTAATCCCACAAATCGCAGTAATTCCAGCAGATGAAGCCAGAGCTTTTTTATTGGTATCCTTAGTTTTGAAAGCAATAGCAAGGGCTGCTCCACCCTGAGCCACATTTGAAGCCAAAGCACCTGGACCTAAAATCAAAAGTGTTACTATTGCAGTGATCAAGGTCGTAATCATAGGCACCAAGAAAAATTTAACAGCCTTTGATGAAATTTTAATTGCAAAGCGCTCCACATAACTCATAAACCAAACTGCCAAAATAACAGGAATAACCGTTGATGAGTAAGAAGTTAATGTAAGAGGAATACTAAAGAAAGAGACGCCATGACCTGATTCCTTGGCAGTTGTCACAATCGGCGTAAAAGTTGGGTGTAATAAAATAGCACCAATCAACATCTCCAATTGAGCGTTTGTCTTAAACTATCGAGCTGCTGAAGCACCTAAAAATACAGATAAAAAATAAAATCCAGCATCACTAATAAAATTAAGAACTTGATGGTTAACATCATCTACAGCTACTACCTTAAAGACAACCAAAAGAGACAAAACGGCTTTGATCATCCCTGCTGCTGTAATTACCGGTAAGTATGAACGTTCTCCTTTCCTCCTACAGCTTCTAAAATTTTCTGTCCTATCTCTCTATAATTCATAACACTTCCTATCTATATTCATAAAAAGAGAGAACAAGCTGAGCCTGTCCTCTGCATTTTTTCTATTACGACCAAACTTTATCAGTAATTGTTTTAATCAATTGCAATTTATTCCACTCGTCTTGCTCAGTCAAGATATTACCTTCTTCAGTTGAGGCAAAACCACATTGAGTTGAGATTCCAAGATTCTTAAGTGGTACAAGTTCAGCTGCTTCATGGATACGAGCAATGACAGCATCTACATCTTCCAAAGCTGGATCCTTAGAAGTAATCACACCAAGTACCAATTCAACATGGTCACGGTTATTCCAAATAGTTGGAAGCGGTGCGAAGCTACCTGAACGTGCATCATCGTATTCCAAGAAGAAGATATCATAGTTCAATTGACCAAGATATTTAGCTACTGAATCATAGCCACCTTCAAAAAGATAAGTTGACTTAAAGTTCCCACGACAAATGTGAGTAGCCAAAGTCAAATCCTCTGGAAGACCTTCCAAGGCTTTATTGATAGTGTACACATCATCCTCAGCAATTTTTACCAACTCAGCTGTTTTCTCAGGATTATTTTTTTCATTCTCAAACTGTTGAATCAAATAACCCCAAGTCGTATCATCCAACTGCACATAACGTGCACCCAAATCGTAGAAATGTTGGATGGTATCATGGTAAGCTTTTGCCAAATCATCAAGAAAATCTGTCCATGAATCATAGTAATCTGCATAAAGATCACTACGGTGGTCACGGTTAATGATGAGTGATGGACTTGGAATAGTTACTTTTGGAGTAATTCCTTCAGGAGTCACTGATTTAAGATATTCAAAGTCACGATAGAAAGGATGATTAGGATTTTCGGCAATCTTACCATTGATACGAACGTTGGTTGTACGTGTCTTAGCTCCATGGAATTTATATGAATCTTCTTGTTGGTAAGCTTCAAAACCAGTTAGGTTCCATAGGAAATCAAGGTGCCACCAAGAACGACCAAATTCACCATCAGAAACTACTTGAAGACCATTTTCTACCTCATGATGAACCAATTCCTTAACCAATTCATCTTGTACTTTCAACAATTCTTCTTGCGAGATCTCACCATTGGCAAATTTTTCACGTGCTTCTTTTAAAGCTTGTGGACGAAGGTAAGAACCAACATGATCAAAATGATAATGAACTTTACTCATAGTTATTTACTCCTTTTTATGCTTTCACTTAATGTAATAATAAGCCTATTCTAGCACTTGCTGTTATAGCTGTGAAATATATATTTGTTATCGTATGATATAGTTTTTAACTATATTATTTCTTGGAAAGTTTTTTTGTCAAGCAACTTTACTTTACAAAAAAGATATGTTATTCTGTTATAGTTGATTTAAAATCAAGAACATAAATATTAATTCGGAGGAAATAAAGAAATGGCAGTACCTGCACGTCACACTTCAAAAGCGAAGAAAAACAAACGTCGTACACACTACAAATTGACTGCTCCATC
>OKWN01000357.1_pt1 | contig 23365 bp, 30 predicted proteins | sample 1607151 | NCBI WGS metagenome assembly OKWN01 (sample SAMN07501046, study PRJEB24779) | human gut metagenome | isolation source: stool | host: human infant | place: USA: Pittsburgh, PA | reverse complement strand
CGATAACAAAATGATTTACCAAAACATACTTCAGGAGAAGTATGTTTTTAATTGTAAGGAAATTATATGTTATCTGTCCTGTGGATAACGTATAATTTCCAACTTTGCTATTTGAGCAACGGGCGAAGCCGTTGGCTATATGAAGTAGAGCGCCCACGCAGTGGCTTAAAGTGTTTCGCCGACACGTCGCTCAAGCGAAGCGAATTTTTTATTTGCAATCGCATCCGTCTTCGCAATCACAATTATCAACTTCAATTATTTCTTTTGTATTTATATCTATTAGGTTGATTTCTAATTCAAATTCATCTTCCATATTGTCATCATTTAATATTTCTATTGTTGCTACAGAATGAGTACCATCTTTTGGGATAGCAGTGCTTCCTGGGTTTAATATTATAATATCTCTATCTACAGATAACTCTTTTACATGAGTATGACCTTGTATAAGTATATCTACTCCCAGTTCTCTAGCTTTTTTAATTATGTCTTCTCTTGATTCCCTATATCCATGGTCCATAAGTACACTAATGTTATCTATTTTTTTGTGTACAAAAGGAGATTCAATTGGATGCTTTATAACCATTTGATCTACATCAGCATCACAGTTACCTCTAGCTATTGTAATATTATCTAAATTATTTATGATTTCTATTACAGCTTTTGGATTGTATCCTTCTGGAAGATCATTTCTAGGTCCATGGTATAATACATCACCAAGGTGAAGCAATACATCGCAGTCTGATAATGTGTCCAGTGCCTTTTCTAAGTAAGGTAAACTTCCATGAGTGTCACTAAGTACTCCAATTTTCATATTCTTTCCTCCTATAATTTATAAGAATTTCTCACACACCCTACTCCAAAACTCATAATTTGATGTCCTAAGGAGTTTGATTTTTCTATCTGATATGGAAAGACTTATATTATCTATTTCTTTAAAATTATACTCCAAACCATCTACCACTACTAGGGTGGAATTTTCAAATTCACATTCCGGAGATACATTAACTATGGAATCATGTGAACATATAATGCTAGACGTGAAACATCTATAAGCATTTGTGTTTATTGGTGATATGGGTGCAACTTGTATAACATTTAAGCTTGTGTCAACTATACTACCACCTACAGCGTAATTATAAGCAGTAGAACCAGCAGAGGTTGATATTATTAAGCCATCTCCACTAAAGTTTTGCACACGTTTATTATTTATATCCAATTTTAGATGGATAGTTCTAGATTTATCTCCTTTAACCACAGCCTCGTTTATTCCAAAAATATTGCAACATCCATCGCTAGTTGTAACTTTAGCTTGAAGGAGAGGTAGTTCTTGAGTTATATAATCTCCTTCCAGATAAGATTGAATGAATATATCTATATCTTTTGGAGATATATCTGGAAAAAAACCTAAATGACCAGTATTAATTCCTACTAAGGGTACGTTTGGGAGATTATAATCTCGAATAGTTTGTAAAAAACAACCGTCTCCACCTATAGATATTATTAATTCTGCTTCAGGATTATACTCATAGTCAACATCAAATCCAACTTCAATTAATTTTTTATGCAAAAGTTTTCTAGTATCAAGAGACCTTTGCACTTTATTAGAGTTTATTGTTACAATTCTCCCCATTTTTCCACCTCGTTTATAAGTTGTATTATATCAAATATATGTAAATTTAGGAAATATCCTTTGTCAAAAAAACATATTATTATGTTAATATTTATACAAAAATGTATGAAAACCTCTATTTAATTGTAAGGATTTTATATTTTATCTTTCGTGTAGATAAAATATAAAATACAACTAATTGGTGAATATGTTTTTAACGTATATTACTCAAGTAATGGAAAGTCATTGTCCATATGAAGAATAATGTCCACATGGTGGTTTGAGAAAAGTAAATTTTACTTTGATAATTTAAAAAATGTTAATTTTATTCTCTAAGGAATTTTATATGATATACTTATTTTGGGAATAATTATAGGGAAATGTTGTAAATGGAGGTGTATAATTATGTCAATAGAAAAGGTAAGAGAATTTTTCAAACAGTATAACAAGGAAGATAATGTTATGGAGCATGAGGTATCTTCGGCAACAGTTGAATTGGCAGCAGAAGCAGTGGGTGTTATTCCTGCTAGAATAGCTAAGACTCTTTCTTTTAAAAATAAAGAAGGAGATAACGCCATATTAATAGTTACAGCTGGTGATGCTAAAATTGACAATAAGAAATTTAAATCAGAGTTTGGACATAAGGCTAAGATGTTAACACCAGAAGAAGTATTAGAATACATAGGTCATGGCATAGGCGGTGTATGCCCTTTTGCTATTAAAAATGATCAGGTAAAGGTATATCTAGATGTATCTATGAAGAGATTTGACACAATTTTCCCAGCAGCAGGAAGCAGTAACTCATCTATAGAGTTAACTTGCGATGAGTTAGAAAAATTTTCTAATGCAGACAAATGGGTAGATGTTTGTAAAGGATATGAAGAAACAGAAGAAGTAAAATAAATTTTATTAGATATTATAAAAATCACACAACTCACAGTGTGATTTTATTTTTTGAGCAAAGGGAATTTTTTGTTTTTACTTATATAAAACTATGAATTTATGGTAATATAAATAATATTAAGTAAAAGTAGGTGAGCATATGTTTAAGAAAGAAGATCAGAAATATAATATTATTTCATATATAAATGAAGAAGAAAATTTAACTTTGAAAGAAGTTTTATTAGATAAACTAAACTTTTCAGTAAGATCTTTATCAAAAATGAAAAGATATAAAACTGTAAAAGTAAATAATACATATATTAGAACAGCTGACAAAATAAATAAAGGTGACTTAATTGAGGTAAGAATTGAAGAAGATATGGCTGATTTTAAGCCACAAGACTTAAAACTATCTATTTTATACGATGACTTTGATATAATTATGGTGAATAAGCCAGCGTTTATGGTAGTTCATCCAACAAAGAGTCATTATGAGAATACTATTGCCAATGGTGTTACTCACTATATTATGGAGAAGGATGAAAAGGTAAAAGTAAGGTTTGTAAATAGACTTGATATGAATACATCAGGTTTAGTTATTGTGGCTAAAAATCCTTATGCTCAATTTGTTTTATCATCAGATATGAAAGATGATAAAGTGGAAAAAATGTATATAGCTGTAGTAAAAGGTATTGTTGAATCAGATTTTGGGACTATAAATGAGCCAATTTATAGACCTACTGATGATAGTATAAAAAGGATAGTTCATGAAGATGGACAACCTTCAGTGACACACTTTGAAGTAGTAGAAAGATTAAAAGATGCCACAGTTTTAAAATTAAAACTGGAAACAGGAAGAACTCATCAAATAAGAGTTCATTTAAATCATATAGGTCATGGAATTATAGGAGATGAGTTATATGGATATGTGGATGAAAATTTAATTAAAAGACAAGCTCTACATGCTTATAGTTTAAAGTTTAAACAACCAAGAACTAGGGAAGATTTAGAGTTTAATGCCCCTCTTCCAAAAGATATGGAAGAATTAATAGAAAAGTTAAAATAAATTACGGAGGTAGTTAGATATGGTTATACATAAGTATATTATTCACGTTCTTGATAGAAATAGTGAAGGCCCAATATTAAATGATTTTGAAGGAAAAAATAATGCAGAAGTAGACAAGTTTTTCCAAAAGATTATTAACAGAGCAGCAAAGGATGATGATTTAAGAAAAGCTGTATTTAAAGACTATAATGAAAATATAATAAGAAATTGCTGTGAACAAATAATATACGATGCTGATACTTTTGTTCAAAACTCAAAAGAAATAGCTTCATTCTTATTTGATATAATGAAAAAATATGAAGACATAGATTCATGTGATTTAGCTATGTGTTTATATAGTGTAAAAGATGAAAAATATGTAGGAATAGTAAAACTAGACTACAAGAAATTATACACTCATTCTATAGAATTATTAGATGAAAAATTCAACATACAAATAATAAGCAACGAAATAGGAATACCAGACACAGGAAGACAAAAACAATGTGCATTAGTTGGACTTAGTGGAATAAATGATGACTTCCATTTAAGATTATTAGACAAAGATTCAGAGAAAGAAGAAGATCCAGAGAAAAAATCAAGATTTATAAATGAATTCTTACATGCTGAAAAAGTTACTGATGATAAGTTTAATACAAAAACTTTCAAAACTACTGCAGATAATTGGATAACAAATGCTATGGGTAATAATATAAAAAAAGCAGAAGATGTTAGAAGTTTATTAAATTACACATTAAAAGAAAAAGAAGAAGTTGATATAGAAGAATTTGTGGAAAAATCAATAGATGATGACCATTTAAAAGAAAGTTTCAAAGAATTAATGACTGATAGAGGAATTGAAACTAGCTTCAATATAGACAAAAAATGGGTTGAAAAGAAGCTTAAAAGAAGAAGTATAAAAACAGACAATGGATTTGATATAAAAGGAAATCTTGTTGATTTTGAAGATCCTATGAAATATAGTGTCAGACAAAATGAAGATGGTACTGTTGATATAATAATAAAGAATGTAAGCTTTTATGAAGAAAAATAATTGAAATATTAAGATTTATTTTTAAAATCATAAAAAACAAGTTTAAATATGCTACAATATATTAAGAAACAATTTAATATAAATTTAGGTTCTTAAAGATTAATAGGGAAAGAGGTGTAATTCCTCTACAGCCCCCGTTACTGTAATGTGGACGAAACTCAGTATACCACTGTATTATAAGCAGAGTAAATTCTTAACAATATAGTTGTCTAAAGCTATAGCGAAGACAATTTGTTAACGACATGAACAAAGCGAATTTTATGGGAAGGTGAGGAGTAGGTTGATACTAAGTCAGGAAACCTGCCTGAATTATGAAGCAAATTTCTTCGGGGTGAAGGAAATATATTAAAAGACATATTATGTCAAAACATAGATATATGAGCCTAGCCTTGTGCTAGGCTTTTTTTATTACAATTTTAACAAGGGGGAAGACTTATGAAGAAAAAATTATTATCATTATTATTATGTGTGGTTATGCTTTTTACAGTAGCATGTAGTAGTAATAAAGAACAAACTGTAACAGATAGAGAAGGTAACAAAGTTGAGATACCATCTAATATTGAAAAAATAGTATCTACAGCACCTTCTAATACAGAAATATTAGCTGGTTTAGGTGTGGGAGATAAAATCGTATGCATGGATACATACTCAGAGGGGATTGAAGGTGTAAATAAAGATGTAAAGAAAATGGATTTTACTTCACCAGATGCAGAGGCAATAATTGAGCTGGAGCCAGATATTGTTATAGCTTCAGGTTATAATAAATCAGGTTCATCTGATGATCCATTTAAATCTATTAGCGATGCAGGGATACCTGTAGTTTACATACCAAGCAGTGAAAGTATAGATGGAATATACAAAGATATAGAATTTATAGCATCTATAGTTAAGGAAGATTCAAAAGGCGAAGAAATAGTTTCTAATATGAAAAGTGAAATAGAAAAAATATCTAAAGTTGGAGAAACAATAAAAGATAAAAAGAAAGTATATATAGAAATAGGGCCAGCACCTAATTTATATAGTATTGGTAATTCTACATTCTTAAATGAAATGGTTGAAATCATAGGAGCAGAAAATATATTTAAGAATCAAAAATCATGGATATCACCAACTGAAGAATCTGTAATAGATGCAAATCCAGATGTAATATTAACTACAGTTAACTATGTAGAAAATCCAGTAAAAGAAATAAAATCTCGTGAAGGTTGGGAAAACATTAAAGCAGTGAAAAATAATGAAGTTTATTATATAGATGCAGATTCATCATCTAGACCAACTCAAAATATAATAAAAGCTTTAAAGGAGATGGCTAAAGCTACATATCCAGATGAGTATGAGAAATAGGGAAAAAATAATTTTAAGCATAATTGTATTACTTACAATTATTTTGTTAGGAACATCCATAGGAAGTTCAGATATAGGTTTATTTGATACATTATCTATAATAGGTAATAAAACCTTAAATTTACCTTTATCAGAAAATGTTACATCAAAACATATTGCAATAATATGGAAGCTTAGGTTGCCAAGGGTATTATTAGCATTTTTAGTTGGAGGTTGTTTAGCAACTAGTGGATCTGTAGTTCAATCTATACTTAAAAATGAATTGGCATCACCCTATACCTTAGGAGTATCTTCAGGTGCTTCTTTGGGAGCTGGGTTTATAATAGTAACAGGAATATCACTACCATTAATAGGTGGATTTACTTTGCCTTTAATAGGATTTATTTTTGGCTTAGTTACTGTTTTTTCTGTAATTGCATTTTCAACAAAAATTGATAAGACCATGTCAAATAATACTGTAGTTCTTGTAGGTATGGTTTTATCACTATTTGTAAATGCACTACTAACTACTTTAACAGCCTTTTTTAGTAATGATTTAAAGAGTATAACTCTTTGGCAAATGGGAAGCTTTGCCATGAGAGGATGGACTTATGTAGGATTGATATTGCCATTTTTTGTAGTTGGAATGTTAGGAGTAGTTAAATATACTAAAGAAATGGATATTCTTACATTTGGAGAAGAACAGGCTAAGGCTGTAGGTGTAGATACCTATAATGTAAAAAGAAAATTATTTGTTTACTGTGCTATTTTAACAGGTGGATCAGTGGCACTTAGTGGAACTATTGGGTTTGTGGACTTAATAGCCCCTCATATAGTAAGAAAGGCTTTTGGTTCAAATCATAAATATGTTGTACCCATGTCTTTTTTATTTGGAGGAGGGCTAATGGTAATAACAGATTTGATTTCTAGAACCATATTTGCACCAATGGAATTACCGGTAGGAGCTGTAACAGCTTTAATAGGTGCACCGTTTTTTGCCTATGTATATTTTAAAAAAGGAAGTTGATGTTAAATGTTAGATGTTAAAAATCTTTATTGTGGTTATGATGATAAAGATATAATTAAGAATATCAGTTTTAATGTAAAAAATGGAGAAAACCTATGTATAGTTGGACCTAATGGATGTGGTAAGAGTACATTATTAAAATCTATAGCCAATATTATTGATTATAAGGGAAATATAAAAATAGATAATAAAGAAGTAACTATGCTTAGTAGAGTAGAATTGGCAAGAAAAGTAGGACTTATGAGTCAAATATCTCAATTATATTTTCCTTATACTGTTTATGATACTGTATCCTTAGGAAGATATGCATATTCAAAGGGTGCTTTCTCAAAACTTTCTTTTGAAGATAGGAAAATAATAGTAGATAGCATGAATAAAGTAGGTGTGTATGATCTTAAAGATAAGTTAATTACAGAATTATCAGGAGGTCAATTACAAAGAGTATTTTTGGCTAGGGTATTTGCTCAAGATCCAGATATAATTCTGTTAGATGAACCAACAAATCATCTTGATTTTAAAAATCAAATAGATCTTTTGGATAATCTTAATGAATGGGTAAAAGATAATAATAAGATTGTAATAGGAGTATTGCATGATTTAAATTTAGTTCAGTATTTTGCAGATAAAGTACTTATGATCAAAAAAGGAGAAGAAGTTTCTTATGGAACACCGGAAAGTGTTTTAAAAGATAAACTACTAAATGATATCTATGGAATTGATATAAAGGACTTCATGGTAAATATTTTGCAAAAATGGGCTTGATAAACGACAAAATAAAATTATATAAAATAAAAAAATTGAATAAATTACAAAATATGTTATAATGAATTGAGTAAAAATTGAATACATTAGATTTTAAGGTTCTATTTACAATAGATTAAAAGGGAAAGAGGTGTGATTCCTCTACAGCCCCCGTTACTGTAATGTGGACGAAACTCAACAATACCACTGTGAAAATTTATAAAAGAAAAGCGAATTTTGAGCAACGGAGTTGTCTGAAATTGCATGGTGCCGACGTAGTCGCTTAAAGCGGTAGCAAAGACATCTCGTTGGCGACATGAAGTATTTCGCCGACACGTCGCTCAAGCGAAGCAAATTTTTATGGGAAGGTGAGGAGTAGGATGAAGCTAAGTCAGGAGACCTGCCTAAAATCATAAAGTAGTTTCTTCGGGGTGAAGAAAATATTACATTATGGAACATTGTGTTTTAAATTTTAATATATTGAGAGAATAGATATGTATTTTTTTGATTTAATATGACAAAGCATTTATGTTTAAAATCTATGTATATATTTGCCTAACCTTTCGGTTAGGCTTTTTTTACATACAAGGATATTATATTGCTCTCAAATCTGTGGAAAACTCGTGGAATTAAGCAATATCAACAAATATTGAAATGTAAAAAAAGTTACTTTTGAGCAACGGAGTTGCCTGAAGCGAAGCGAATTTTTATGACAATTTATAGGAGGAAAAGACATGAAGAAAAGAATATTAGCAATTATAACAAGTTTTATACTACTGTTTACAGTTGGATGCAGTAATAGCAAAGAGACAACTGTAACTGACAGGGAAGGAAATGAGGTTACAATACCAACAAAATTAGAAAGAATAATATCTGCAGTGCCATCAAATACTGAAGTTTTAGTAGAACTTGGTGTAGGAGATAAACTAGTTGGTGTAGATAAATATTCTGAAGGAATAGAAGGATTGAATGAAGAACTTCCAAAAATGGATATGAATAATCCAGATGCAGAAGCAATAATAGCTTTAGAGCCAGATATAATAATAGCATCAGGACACAATAAAATAGGTTCTGCAGAAGATCCATACAAAGCAATAGTTGAAGCAGGTATACCAGTAGTTTACATACCAAGTAGTGATAGTATAGAAGGTATATACAAGGATATAGAGTTTATAGCTTCTTTAGTAAATGAAGAGAAAAAAGGTGCAGAAATAATCACTGATATGAAAGAAAAAATATCTAAATACGAAGAGTTAGCTAAAACTATAAAAGATAAAAAGAAAGTATACTTTGAAATAGGTCCAGCTCCAAACTTATTTAGTTTTGGTCACAGCACATTCTTAAATGAAATGGTTGAAGTAATAGGAGCAGAAAATGTGTTTAAAGATGAAGAAAGCTGGTTTGCCCCAACAGAAGAGGCAATATTAGATGCTAATCCAGATGTAATATTAACAAAAGTTGATTATGTTGAAGATCCAGCAGCAGAAATATTAGCACGTGATGGATGGGATAACATAACAGCTGTTAAAAATGGAGATGTTTATTATATAGATGCAAATTCAGCTGCTCGTGGAAATCAAAATATACTGAAAGCTTTAGATCAAATGGCTAAAGCTATATATCCAGATGTTTATGGAAAATAGAAATAAAAAGAAAATATTATTAAGTGTATTGATTACATTTTTTATTATAAGTATGGGAGCTTCCAATGGAAGTTCCCATATTAGCATTTTAGATACCATATCTGTTATGCTAAATAAAATTTTAAATTTACCACTTAATGAAAACATAGCATCTCCGCAAGTAGCTATAATTTGGAAAATAAGATTACCAAGAGTGTTATTAGCATTTATAGTTGGTGGATGTCTTGCTGTAAGTGGCGCTGTCATTCAATCTGTATTAAAAAATGAATTGGCATCACCATATACACTAGGTGTATCCTCAGGGGCATCTCTTGGCGCAGGGTTGGTAATTGTTTCAGGTATATCAATACCTTTACTACAAGGCTTTACCTTGCCATTAATAGGATTTATTTCTGGTTTAGCTACTGTATTTCTGGTTATAACTTTTGCATCTAAAATAGATAAAACTATGTCAAATAATACAATAATTTTAGCAGGAATGGTATTTTCTTTGTTTGTAAATGCTTTATTAACAACATTAACAGCATTTTTCACTGAGGATCTAGAAAGTATTACACTGTGGAAGATGGGAAGCTTTGCAATGAAGGGTTGGTCATATGTTGGACTTATTATACCTTTCTTTATTATAGGAATGTTAGGGGTCCTTAGATTTACAAAAGAAATGGATATACTTACATTTGGTGAAGAACAAGCAAATTTAGTAGGGGTAGATACAAAAAAGGTGAAAAGCAAATTATTTATATATTGTTCTATTTTGACGGGAGGTTCAGTAGCATTAAGTGGAACCATAGGATTTGTAGACTTAATTGCTCCTCATATTGTAAGGAAAATATTTGGTTCTAATCATAAATATGTGGTACCTATGTCATTTTTATTTGGAGGATGTCTAATGGTTGTTACAGACTTAATAGCAAGAACTGCATTCTCACCTATGGAACTACCTGTGGGGGCTGTAACAGCGTTAATAGGAGCTCCATTCTTTGCCTATATATATTTCAAAAAAGCTAGGTGATATTAAATGTTAGAAATAAAAAATTTATATACAGGATATGATAAAAAAGAAATAATTAAAAATATTAATCTTAATGTAAAAAGAGGAGAAAATCTTTGTATTGTAGGACCTAATGGATGTGGTAAGAGTACGCTTTTAAAATCTATTGCGAATATTATTGAATATAAAGGTAATATAAAAGTAGATGGAAAAGAAGTAAGAGAACTTAGCAGACTGGAGTTGGCAAAAAAAATAGGATTAATGAGCCAAATAACTCAGTTATATTTCCCTTATACTGTTTATGATACCGTATCTCTAGGAAGGTATGCTTATTCAAAGGGGGCTTTTGCAAGGCTATCTCCTAAAGATGTTGAAATAATAGTTGAGAGTATGAAAAAAGTTGGCATATATGAATTAAAAGATAAGATGATTACTGAATTATCAGGTGGTCAACTTCAAAGAGTATTTTTAGCAAGAGTCTTTGCACAAAATCCAGATGTGATTTTATTAGACGAACCTACCAATCATCTAGATTTTAAACATCAGATAGAATTATTAGAAAACCTAAAGGATTGGGTTAAAAATAATAATAAAATAGTGGTTGGTGTATTACACGACTTAAATTTAGTTCAATATTTTGCAGATAGAGTACTTATACTTAAAGATGGAAAAGAAGTTGATTATGGATTACCTGAGGATGTATTTAATGGTTATACATTAAATGAAGTTTATGGGATAGATATAAAAGACTTTATGAAAAATATTTTACAAAAATGGGCTTAAATATATGAAAAAGGGATGTTCCTAATGGAAACATCCCTTTTTATATATTAGTGACCTTCAATATATTCTACTATATCACCAATAGTTTTGAAGTTTTCAGCATCTTCGTCTGGTATTTCTATATCAAACGCTTCCTCTAAAGCCATTATAACTTCAACAGCATCTAGAGAATCAGCATCTAGATCTTCTTTAAGTGATGTTTCCATAGCTAAAGAATCAGAATCATCTAAACCTAATTGTTCAACTATAATATCTCTAATTTTTTCAAACATTAGTTACCTCCATGTTAATTTAAAATTTAATTGTAGTTTAATATAATATTGGCAATTTTTCAATATATAATCAAAAAAAGTCCTAAAGTTTTAAAAAATGAATATAAATTTAATATAGATAATAACTTTAGGAGGAAGGATAATGAAAAACATAGGATTATTATTATCGTCAATTGCAGGTTTTTTTATAATTCTTGGGTGTCTTTTTTACAACTCATTGCTTATAGATATGGATAGAATAAAAGACTATGTTGCTGAGAGTAATGTAATCTTGCAAGATGTAATGGAAAATGAGGATAAGGTTAACGAAAAAAAAGGGGAGTATATATCTAGATTAATGAAGATAAAAAAAGGTATGGAAAATTCACATACATCTTTTTTGTTTGACAAATATAAATTAATAAAAACTTCATCTATCGAATTATTAATAGATGTCATAAACGAAGATAATGAGGATGATAAAGATGAATATTTAAAATTAGTATTTGAAGCAAATAATGAAAGCCAAAATGAGCTAGATACACTGATGAATAAAAATTTCATTGAAGTAACTTATTTATGCTTGAAAACATATATTAGTATATAGCAATATAACCGTTTGACTTTAAGGGGGGAGTGACATGGCAAAGTTAGAGGAAACTTTATCAAGATTTTTTGGCGGGGATGACTGTGGATTTAATGGCGGATTATTAATAATAATAGCTATTGTATTTTTACTTTTGGCTACAAACATATTTGATGATATATTTGATGATGATAGCATATGGATTTGGGTGATTTTGATTATATTACTATTATTTAACTTTGATGATGGCTGCTGTTGCTAATGAAAAGCAAATTAATAACCCATTTTAGGTACAAATTTAGTTTGTATTTAAAATGGGTTATTTTTTTTAAATCTTTAAAGATTAAAAGAGAATATGTTGATAAAATTGCATTTTGCAGAAAAAGTATTAATTTGTAGATTTTACATATCATTAATTGTTTTTTATATATAATTAAAATGTTATAATATTATTTGTGATAAGAAAGGTAAGTTGACAGCAAGGGAGGAATTATTATCAAAAAGAAAGCATGGGCTATTTCAATAATATCGATAGGTACTATTATAGGGGTAATAAAACTTAATGGTAGTACTGATGCTCTTAATAATACGGATAAAAGAGAAGAGTCACAAGTTATCAAGGGAATTGAAATAATAAAGGTATTAGAAAATAAAGATGTATTAGAATCAGAGGAAAAAATTGACCTTGTACAGTCGAGTTTACAAGGAATTAATATAAATAAAGAAAATAATAATGAAAAAGTTGATCTTATAGATAAGTTTTCAAATTCAGTTATACTAGGAGATTCAAGGGCTGAATCCATAGTGTCATATGAAATTTTAAATAACTCATCAGTGGTTGCTTATAAAGGAAGAAATCTTAAGAGTGCACAAAAAGAAGGCGATATAAATAAAGCTATTAATTTGGCACCGAAAAATATTTTCTTAACTTATGGGTTAAATGATATACAAATATATGGTAATCCTTTAGATTTTATAAAGGAATATGAAAAAATAATAAAAGATATCCAAAATAAATTACCAAATACAAAAATTTATGTAAACTCAATATTTAGAGTAAATAGTAAAGCAATAAGTAAATCTCCAGCCTTAAAAAATGTACCACAGTTTAATGCAGCCATCATGGATATGTGTAATAAACAAGGAGTCACTTATATAGATGCCTCATCAATAGTAGATGATAGTTCATATGAAAGTGATGGAATACATTTCAAACCAAATTTTAATAAAAGATGGGTTGAATTATTGATACAAAAGGCGAATTTATAAGGAGGGAGAAATAGATGAATATTAAGTTAAAAAAGAAGTTACTGGTTGCCACATTACTAGTAACCACTTTAATTACAGCTGGTTGTGGAGTTAACAATGATAAAAGTGTGGATCAAATAGAAAATAGTATGAAAAAAGAAGTAAAGTTTGAAAAAATGGAAAAAGGAGATATTAAATCTCTTAAACGTTTTTATAAATTAAATGCCAATGACTATGATGGTTTTATTTTATATACACCACAGTCAACAATGGATGTAAATGAAGTATTAATAGTTAAGGTAAAAGATAAATCTCAAATTGAATCTTTAGAAGATAGTATTGATTCTAGAATTAATTATCAGCTACAAAGTTTCTCAGGATATGGACCAGAGCAGTGTGCTTTAGTTAATGATTATGAGTTAAAAACTAAGGGTGACTTTGTGTTTTTTGCTGTCTCTGAAAATGCAAACCAAATTAAAGAAGCATTTTTAGATAGTATTAAGCAGTAAGCATTTCAGAGGAGGCGATTAAATGGTATTCAGTAGTATAGTTTTTTTATTTACATTTCTACCAATATCACTTTTAATTTATTATATTTCACCAAAGAAATTTAAAAATGCCATATTATTGCTAACAAGTTTAGTATTTTATGCATGGGGAGAACCTGTATATATCTTCCTTATGATAGGAACAATTATATTTGATTATATTATGGCGTTGAAAATAGATAAATATAAAAGGGATAGGAAAAAATCAAAGAGATTTTTCATATTTACTCTTTTAGTTAATGTGGGAATTTTAGTATTCTTTAAATATGTTGGATTTATCATAGGTAATATTAATAGTATTTTTTCAATTAATATTCCTTTTAATGAATTGAGTTTGCCAGTGGGGATCTCATTCTATACATTCCAAGTATTATCTTATATTGTAGATGTGTACCTAGGAAAGGTTAAGGTACAAAGAAGCCTTGTTTCTTTTGGAGCTTATGTGACAATGTTCCCTCAGTTAGTTGCTGGGCCTATAGTGCAGTATGAAACAATAGAAGAACAATTAAATTATAGAGAAGAGTCCCTTGAAAAGTTTGGACAAGGAGTAGAGCGTTTTATTCAAGGTTTAGGAAAGAAAGTATTGTTAGCTAACAACATAGGTCTAATATGGACAACAATAAGCGCTACGGACCTTGGAAGTATGTCTGTATTAACAGCTTGGATAGGAATAATAGCTTATACTTTCCAAATATATTTTGACTTTAGTGGATATTCAGATATGGCAATAGGTTTAGGTAAGATGTTTGGATTTGACTTTATAGAAAACTTCAACTTCCCATATATTTCAACAAGCGTAACAGAGTTTTGGAGAAGATGGCATATATCTTTAGGCTCTTGGTTTAGAGATTATATTTATATACCTTTAGGAGGAAATAGAGTTAGTCTTGGAAAGCAAATAAGAAATATATTTGCCGTATGGTTTTTAACAGGACTTTGGCATGGAGCAAGTTGGAACTTTATAGTATGGGGTTTATATTATGGTGTAATTCTTTTACTAGAAAAAATGGTATTTGCTAGAATTTTAGAAAAAACACCAAGGTTTATAAAACATATTTATACCATGTTATTAGTTATAATAGGATGGGTATTCTTTGCTAGTCCAACACTATCTTATGCATTGGATTATATAAAGATAATGTTTGGATTTGGACATAATGTGATTATAGATAGTGCAGGAATTTATTATCTATATACAAATGCAATTATGTTTGTAATTTTAGCAATATGCTCAACACCTATTGTGAAAACTGCTTTAGACAAAATAGTTGTAAAATCAAAATCAAGATATGTTAATGCGTCTTTAATAGCGTATATGTTAATTCTATTTTTAGCTACGGCTTATTTAGTGAATGAAACTTATAATCCGTTCCTATATTTTAGATTCTAGGAAAGGACGTAATTAAATATGAAAAGAAAAAATATTATAAATAAACAAAGACAATATTATAAAACTTCAGCAGTATTATTTATACTTTTTTTAGTATTAGTTGTTGGAGCTAATATAATAACAAAGGATAAGACTTTTTCAGAAAGTGAAAATAGAATGTTGGCAGGTAAGCCAAGATTTACAGTAGATAGATTAATAGAAGGAAGATTTACTTCTAAGTTTGAAGACTATGTGGTTGATCAGTTTATAGGAAGAGATTTCTTTACAAATGTAAAGATGAATGTGGACAAGCTATTAGGTAAAAAAGAGTCTAATGGAGTTTTCCTAGGAGAAGATGGATATCTGATAGAAAACTTTAGCAAGCCTAATGAGGAAGCTGTAAATGAAAATTTGAAGGCTATAAATAATTTTTCTGTTAGATATAAAGATGTAAAACAGTACATGTTAATATCTCCAACTGCAGTAAGTATATTGAAAGATAAATTACCTATGGATGCACCCGTTATAGATCAAGAATCGTATTTACAATCTTACAAAGATAAATTACCATCTAGTGTAACATTTGTAGATAGTTATAAAACGATGTATGACCATAGAAATGAATATATTTACTATAAGACAGATCATCACTGGACGTCACTTGGAGCTTTCTATTCATACAAAGAATTAGCTAAATCTATGGGACTTGATGAAACACCAGAGAATTATTATAAGCAACAGCTAGTTTCAAACGACTTCTTTGGAGCGCTATCATCAAAAAGTGGATATGATGTGAAAGAAGGAGATAAAGTAAATGTTTATTTACCTGAAAAAGAAGATTCAGAACATGTGGTAGTAAACTACGTAGAAGAGCAAGAAAAAACAGCTACACTTTATAATAGTGAGGCACTGGAAAAAAAGGATAACTACGAAGTTTTCCTTAAAGGAAACCATCCTTTAGTAAAAATAAAAACAGATGCTAGAAATGATAAGACTCTATTAATTTTTAAAGACTCTTATGCTAATAGTTTTATACCATTCTTAGTAAAAGATTTTAGTAATATAATAGTGGTTGATCCAAGATATTACTATGAAGATATAGATAAGTTGATGGAACAAGAAAGTGTTGATGAGGTATTATACTTATATAATGCTAATACTTTCTTCAATGATACGTCACTATCACCAGTATTAAATAATGAATAAATAAAAACAGCAGCGCAGGAATCACCATTAGATGAAGACTGGCTGCTGTTTTTTTATAAATTTAGAACTCAACTACTACATAAAGAATAGTATATATGTAGAAATGAGATGTTTTTATGAGAAATAATGATGAATCATATATAAAATATTTAAATGATAACTACAATAAGGATATAAGAGAAGATTTGCTAGAATTAAGTAAATATATACTAGAAAGTAATGGTAGTAGATATTATGAGAAACATAAAAAAATATTGCTGTTATAACTGATGAATTTATGTTTAATTACTACAAAGATGGAAGAAATGAAAGAAGATATAATACTTGATACTAGAAATTGTTTAAATGAAGAAGAAGTTAAAGAACCTGGATTCGTATATAAGCTTTTAGGAAGTAAATAAATAAAAGAATCGAACTATTTAGTTCAATTCTTTTATTTATTTCAGCAGTATTATAAAAATAAAAAACATTAATTCTGAAAATTTAATATTTAAGGGAGAAATTGTAACAAAATAGCCAATAAAATCATATTTTATAGTAAATAAGCAAGAAGCTTATTAAATATTAAAAAAGGAGAAGTTATTATGTCAGAAAATGCAAATCTTTCAAGATTATTTGGCGGTTTTGATTTTGGGTGTTTTGGAGGATGGCTATTACCATTAATAGTTATATTCTTTATATTTATGGTGGGAGACGATTTACTAGAATTTTTATTCTGTGAAGATTCAGCAATAATATGGATAATATTAATCGTTATGTTACTATTCTTCATGCAAGAAGATGACTGCTGCTGCTAACACTAATTTTAGACAATGAATTAATACTAAGAAAAACAAAAATATTATTAAATAAGACAAAAAGCTATGAAAAGGAGATTTATACTTCCAATTCATAGCTTTAAATTTTTACATAAAACTTCATTTAATTCATTTGATTTAATAGATACAACTCCACCATCTAGAACTTTTGCATCTATACCGAGTAACTTTGCGTATGCCCATAAAGTAGGGCTTCTAAGTCTTCCTTTAGAACAAGCAATGATAATTTTGAATTTTTTATTATTAGAGATTTTTAGTAAATCTGATTTTATATTTTTTATATTTTTTAACAAACCATATATTATAACTAGCTCTGCAATAATTAAATGTTTATGGAGAAAATCATATTGAACCTTATTAATAATAGGTATATTGTGTTGTAATATTTTATCAGAATTATATTGATCCTCGGTCCTTGCATCAATTGTAACTTCATCTGTAATATCATTATATTTAATTAAATATTTTTTGAAAAATATTCTCATAAATTTATCTAGTGTAAGTATATTAATCCCTCCATTAATTATTATATTTTAAGTATTTTACCATATATATAAACTATTTCATATGGAAATTTAAAGGTAATTTTAACTTTATTGAGATTATAGGGAACACTTTTATTTTTTAATCATATTATATAATAGAAGAGTTTTGCCAGTTATCATCGACAGTATTTACATAAACTAGGTAATCTCTTTTATGCTAAAGGGAGGTAATTACATGAATAGTAGTTTGACTAGAATATTTGATGGTTTGGGAGGCACAGGCTGGTGGATAATAGTCCTGTTCTTTTTATTTTTAGCTTTTCAAGAATGCTGGGCTGATATTTGCATTACAGACTGGATTCCTTTCTTAATTTTACTACTAATTGTTTGCTCTTGTAGTGCTTCTGATAATGATTGTGACTGTATGGAAAATAATATGGACTACAATTATAATTGCTAAATAAGGAGCAAAAGTAATACCTGGTTTAAGGTGGCTACTGCATGGAGATTATGTGATCTTTGGCAGTAGCTCACCTATAAATTAAAAATGTTAACAAAATGATGAAAATTTTTATTTAATACTAACGCAAAAATTATTATCACAAATAATAAGATTTGCATATTATATGTTAAGAGCGAGAGCTCAAGAAATTAAAATTAAAAAAATATATATATCAACAGGAGGTATACAACAATGTTAGACAGATTATTTGGGGATGAAGGATTCTTTGGAGCAGGAGCTTGGTGGATAATAGTATTATTCTTCTTATTCTTAGCATTTGGTGAAAGCTGGGTAGACATAGACATAATGGCTTGGATACCATTCTTAATTATACTATTAATACTTTGCAGCTGTGGAGACTGCTTCTAGACTAATCAAGTAATAAATCATAATAAGTAGGGGGACAAAATAATGTTAGATAGACTATTTGGTGGCTGTGGATGTGATGAAGGAATGTTTGGAGGATGGTGGATAATAGTACTATTCTTCTTATTCTTAGCATTTGGTGAAAGTTGGGTAGACATAGATATCTGTGCTTGGATACCATTCTTAATATTACTATTAATAACAGTTAGCTGTGGCGGCTTACTTGGTGATGAATGCTAATTTAATTCAATTCACAATTAAAGTTAAGAGATAAATAAGTAATGATTAGCGTTAACTTATATTTATATAAGCTAGCGCTAATTTTTTATGATTGTATGAAAAAAGTATTAATACATGTTAATAAAATAGCAAAATTATTAAGATTCAGTTGTATGAAAATGTTTAAAGAAATATAATTAAAGTAAGTACATAATAATTAATTTTAACATAAAATTTTTATTAAAAAATTAGGGGGTACTTGTTTATGAACAATGATTCGTTAAAGAAAATGGGATTTGCAACTAAGGCAATTCATGCAGGAACTACAGAAAACACACCGGGAACATTAGCAACTCCAATCTATCAAACATCAACATTCTATTTTGACTCAGCTGAACAAGGGGGAAGAAGATTTGCAGGAGAAGAAGGAGGGTATATCTATTCGAGACTAGGAAACCCAACAACAAAAGTATTAGAAGATAAAATTGCAATACTAGAAGGTGGGGAAGCAGCTGCAGCCATGTCCTCAGGTATGGGGGCTATATCTTCGGCTCTTTGGACACTTTTAAAGGCGGGAGATCATGTTGTAGCATCAAAAACTTTATATGGATGTACTTTTGCATTACTTAATCATGGACTAACAAGATATGGAGTAGAAGTTGATTTTGTAGACGTTACTGATCCAGAAAATGTTAGAAAGGCAATGAGAGAAAATACAAAAGTAGTTTATCTAGAAACTCCAGCAAATCCAACTATGTTGATTACAGATATAGAAGCAGTAAGTAAGATTGCTCATGAGGTAGAAGGATGTCAAGTTATGGTTGATAACACTTTCTGTTCACCTTATTTGCAAAGACCACTTGAACTAGGAGCAGATATAGTAGTTCATTCTGCAACAAAATATATAAATGGGCATGGTGATGTTATAGCAGGCATAGTTGTGGGAAGAGAAGATTATATTACTCAAGTTAAGATGTTTGGTATAAAAGATATGACAGGAAGTGTATTAAGCCCTAATGATGCATTTTTAATGATAAGAGGTATGAAAACACTTCAAATAAGAATGGATAAACACTGTGCTAATGCTATGGCAGTTGCAAAGTTCTTAGAATCACACCCTGCAGTAGAAAAAGTTTATTATCCAGGATTGGAAAGTTTTGAAGGACATGAATTGGCAGCAAAACAAATGAGTCAGTTCGGTGGAATAATGGCATTTGAAGTAAAAGGTGGAGTAGAAGCAGGTAAGAAATTAATGAATAGTCTTCATCTATGCATATTAGCAGTAAGTTTGGGAGATGCAGAAACTCTAGTAGAGCATGCAGCCTCCATGACACACTCACCATATTCTAAGGAAGAAAGAGAAGCAGCAGGAATAAGTGATGGGCTAGTTAGAATCTCTGTTGGATTGGAAGATGTGGAAGATATTATAGGAGACTTAAAACAAGGACTAGATCAGTTATTATAAAATTTGATCTAGACAATTAATTTGATTAAAATAAATATGTTTATAAATTTAAAGTTTTGTAATTAAAAAAGCTACCCAGAGATTTTCTCTGAGTAGCTTTTTATTGTACATGAGTGTTTTAGTAAAATATTATGGGTATTTTAATATTTATGCAGATAAGAAGATGTTTATTAGTTATTTTTTTTTGCAAAATAAAAAAAATATAAGTAAAATAAAATAAGTAGAAATTTACATATTAAAATTCATCAGGAGGGTAGTTATGAGAAATATAGACATAAATAAGCTACAAGAGGAAGTCAACAGATGCCTTCTTTGTAAAAAGCCAAGATGTAAGGCAAACTGTCCAATAGAGACACCAATCCCAAAGATAATTGAACTTTATAAGGCTGGTAAGATAGAAGAAGCTGGAGAGATTTTATTTAATAATAATCCATTATCAGCAGTATGTGGAGTAATATGTCCTCACGAAAATCAGTGCTTAGGACATTGTATTAAAGGAATAAAAGATAAGCCGATAAAGTTTCATGAACTAGAAACTCATATATCTAGTGAATATTTAAAAAATGCAAAGTTTAAACAAGAGAAAAAACTAGAAGATAGAATAGCGATAGTTGGTTCAGGACCTGCAGGAATTACACTAGCATTTATTTTAGCCAAAAGAGGATACAAAATCACAATATTTGAGAAAAATTCAGAAATAGGTGGGGTACTTAGATATGGTATACCTGATTTTAGATTATCAAGGGAAGTTCTAGATAATATAGAAGAAAGGCTTTTAGACTTAGATATAAAAATCAGATATAATGCTTTAGTTGGTCCAGTTTTAACACTTGATAAATTGATGGAAGATGGATATAAGGCTATATTTATAGGAACAGGAGTGTGGAATCCAAAACCACTTAGGATAAAGGGAGAAAGCTTAGGACATGTTAATTATGCCATAAATTACTTAAAGTCACCTAAATCATTTAGATTGGGAGAAAAAGTAGTAATTATAGGAGCTGGAAATGTGGCGATGGATGCAGCAAGAACTGCAAAGTATTATGGAGCAAAAGAAGTAACTGTTGTATATAGAAAAGATTTTGAACATATGACAGCTACAAATGCAGAGATAGAAGATGCAAAAGAAGAAGGCGTAAGGTTTGAATTATTTAAGTCTCCTGTAGAAATAGTGGATGAAGGTGTTGTATTTATTGATACAAAAATGATTGAGGAAGATGGAAAAGAGAAGATGATTAATGTAGAAGGATCAGAAAAGTTAATGGAAGCTGATTCTGTGATAATAGCTGTTAGTCAAAGTCCTAAAAATAATATTGTATCAAATACAGAAAATTTGGAAACGAACAGACATGGACTGCTTGTAATAGATGATATTGGGCACACAACTAAAGAAGGAGTATTTGCTTCTGGTGACGTAGTTACAGGTGCAAGGACTGTTGTAGAAGCAGTAGCTCATGGTAAAAAAGTAGCTGATGCAATTGATGAATTTGTAAGGAAAAATAATTAAATAAATAGATAATATGGCTAGAGTGAAAATTATAAAATATTTTAACTCTAGCTATTTTTAATTGTAATAAATTTATATTTTATATGATTTGTAGACAGTGATGAGGTAATTTACCAATGTAGAAACTTAATATAAGGGAAAATTTTGTTTTTGTGCATTAAATTAGAAAATAAAGATAAAAATTACATTAAAGTAAAATTATTTGTAATATGAACAATATATAAAAATATAATGGATAAAGGAGTGAGTAATTTGACAGATGATAGAAATGTAGATGACATATTAGAAAACTTTACACAATTTTGGGGGAGATTAGCTGAAGAATTTCCACCAAAAGATTCCTATGAAATATATAGGGATAAAGCAAAATCTGCTCAAAATAAAGACGAAGCTCTTAACTTTATGCACAAATCCGTTTCAGAAGCAAAAAAGATGATTCCTAAAAATGCGCTGGAAGGAATGGACGGTGAGACATGGCTAAGTCAAAATGCCAGACCCTATATAATGATGAGAAAAGAGCTGGCAGAGATGTATGTTTACTTTAGACTAATTGATGAAGCTGTTAAAGAATATTTTGATATTTTAGATATGGATGCTTTTGACAATCTTAATATTAGAGGCAACTTAGCAAGTTTACTGCTCAATGAAAATAGATATGAAGATTTTGAAAGATTGATTAGTAACTATTGGTAAATAAATTTTAAATATATATAATAAAAATGAATGAGAACTGGTCTCTTATGGGGCTAGTTTTTTTGTGGAAAAATGCAAGATAATCAAAAATTACAATTAGGAAAAGGTTACAAAATGATTAAAAATTATTTTTTTTTAGAAAAACTGATTAGAGAATGAAAGTGTTGGAAATGCTTGGATTGCATTATGGTAAATAAGTGAAAAATATTTAAAATGTAACTGATTTGTAATTTTTTTACTGTAAAACACTTTAAAAAGTTACAAAAATGTAATATAATACATATATAAAGTTACAAATGAAAACAAAGACAAAAAGAATTTTTAATTTGAAATATAGTCCTAAAAAATTAATATAGGGGGAAGATGTATGTTTAAAAAAAGTTTAAAAGCGACGGCATTTGTATCATCATTAGCAATAATGTTTGGTATGGCTAAGCCTATAAATGTGGATGCAGCAACTACTTATGTAATGGCAACAGGAAGTGTAAATGTTAGAACAGGAGCATCAACTAAATATAAATCAATAGATAAACTTAAAAAAGGTAAAGTAGTAAAAGTATTATCTTCAAAAAATGGATGGTACAAAGTACAATTATCTAGTAGTAAGACTGGATGGTCTAGTAAAAAATATTTAACAACTACAAATGCTACGGTAAAATCTAGTGTAAACGTTAGAACAGGAGCATCAAAAAAATACAAAGTCATAGATAAACTTAGTAAGGGAGAAAAGGTAAAAGTATTATCTTCTTCAGGCGATTGGCACAAAGTACAATTTGATGGTGATGAAATTGGATGGTCTCATGAAGACTATATAAAGAAAACAAGTTCATCAAGTTCATCAAGTTCATCAGGATCATCAATGAACGTAAAGAAAAAATTAACTGTTAAAGCTTACGCATACACAGGTGGTGGATACACAGCAACAGGAACGAAAGCTAAATATGGAACATTAGCAGTAGATCCAAAGGTAATTCCTTATGGAACTAAAGTTTATATAAAAGAAT
>OKWN01000356.1_pt1 | contig 23518 bp, 19 predicted proteins | sample 1607151 | NCBI WGS metagenome assembly OKWN01 (sample SAMN07501046, study PRJEB24779) | human gut metagenome | isolation source: stool | host: human infant | place: USA: Pittsburgh, PA | reverse complement strand
AGCAGATAAATATAACACTGGGATTCACATGCATATAGCAGAAATTGCAGATGAAATAGATTTTGCTAAAACTAGAAAAGGGTTTGGAACAGTTGAACATTTAAATGAATTAGGTGTTTTAGGACCAAATTTATTAGCAGTACACACAGTGTGGTTAAATAATAGAGAATTAGATTTATTCAGATTAAATAATGTTAAAGTTTCTCATAATCCAGCAGCAGCTATGAAAGTTGTTCTTGGATTTGCATCTATACCAGAGATGTTATATAAGGGTATACCAGTATCAATAGGTACAGATGGTGCTCCTTCAAATAATAGAATGGATATGATGAGAGATATGTACTTAACTTCTTTAATTCATAAGGGAAGAACTTTAAATCCAGAAGTAGTATATGCAGAACAAATATTAGAAATGGCTACTTTAAATGGAGCAAAGTGTGCACTTATGGAAAATGTAATAGGAAGCTTAGAAGTAGGGAAGAAAGCTGATATGATAATCTTAAATGGAAATGATATTCACTCATTACCAATGCACAATCCAATAGGAAATATAGTGTATTCGATGAGTAGTCAAAATGTTGAATCAACTATATGTGATGGGAAATGGTTAATGAAAGAAAGAGAAATAGTTGTTTTAAATGAAGCAGAACTATTAGAAAAAGTTAAATTACAAGCAGAAAAGATTAGAGAAAAAGCTGGGATAAAATTAGAGTCTAAGTTTAAAATAGTTAAATAAATATACTTTACAAAAGCGTATGTAGATTTTATATCACATACGCTTTTACATATAGATTTATATTTGAAAATTTTACTATAAATAATGAGAGAAAAATGTTTTACAAATTTCGACAACTATGATAAATTATATATAATAAAAAAATCATATAGTACCTTTAATTCAGTTCAGAGAAACTGGCAAGGTTTTCGGAAGAAAATTATAAAAGATAGTAATTTAGTATAACTATATCTGCATTTAACTATCGGTAGTTAGATATAAACAGATAAATTATTACGATTCGAAGCTCCTTGCAATTGCAGGGAGTTTTTCTTTTTAGGTACTAAAAAGAAAGGTAGATAAATATGAACAACAAACAACAACATCAAGATCACGACTATTCATTAGAGGCGATACCACAAGTAGCAAAGAAAGGATTCTTATCGATGTTAGTGGTAATGCTAGGATTTGCATTCTTTTCTGCGAGTATGTTGGCAGGAGGAAATATAGGAACAAGTCTTAATATGGGAGACTTTATAAAGGCGGTAATATTCGGAAATATTTTATTATGTATTTACACAGGGCTTTTAGCTTATATAGCAGGTGATACAGGACTTTCAACTCACTTACTTGCAAGATACTCATTTGGAGAAAAGGGTTCATACCTTTTATCATTCTTAGTTTCAGTAACACAAGTAGGTTGGTTTGGAGTAGGTGTTGCAATGTTTGCAATACCAGTTTCTAAAGTAACAGGAATAAACTTATGGACATTAATAATAGTTTCAGGATTATTTATGACAGCAACAGCATACTTTGGAATGAAGTCACTTACAATATTAAGTATGATAGCAGTACCTGCAATAGCTATACTTGGAAGTGTATCAGCAGGAAAAGCAATAACAGATGTAGGTGGAATAGCAGGATTATTATCTATAGAGCCAACAGGAAGTATGACAATGAGTGCTGCTTTGGCAGCAGTTGTAGGTACATTTATAAGTGGTGGTACTTTAACACCAGATTTTACAAGATTCTCAAAGGATAGAAAGACAGCGGTATCAACTACTGTAATAGCTTTTTTAATAGGAAATTCATTAATGTTAGCTTTTGGAGCTATAGGAGCTATGGCAACTGGACAAGCTGATATATCAGAAGTTATGTTTGCACAAGGTTTAATAATACCAGCAATAATAATATTAGGACTTAATATATGGACAACAAATGATAATGCATTATACGGTTCAGGACTTGGGTTTGCAAATATAACTAAGCAACCTAAGAGTAGAATGGTTATAATAAACGGTATAGTTGGAACGCTTTTAGCAATGATTCTTTATAATAACTTTATGGCTTGGTTAAACATGTTAAACTCATTTATACCAGCGACAGGAGCAGTTTTAATAGCGGATTACTTCATAATAAACAAAGGAAAATATACTGACTTTAAAACAACTAAATTTAAATCAGTAAATATAAATGCAATAATAGCTTGGGTAGCAGGTGTAATAGGAGCTTATACAATTCCTGGAATAACTCCAGTAAACTCAGTATTAACGGCAATAATAACTTATGTAGTATTAACAAAAATAACAGTGAAAAAAGAAGTAAAATTAGAAGTTGAGGAAAAAATAGCAGCATAATATAAACTTAGCGAGGTAGTAATATCATAGCAAGTATCTTAGGAGGATAAACAGATGTTAATAAAAAGAGCAAAATTAAGAAATAATGACAACTTAGTAGATATACTAATAGAAAACGGTGTAATAACTAAAATAGAAGAAAATATAGAAGTAGCAGGTGAAGAAATCATAGATGCTAATGGATTTTTAGTAGTACCACCATTTATAGAACCACATATTCACCTAGATACAACTTTAACAGCAGGAGAGCCTAAGTGGAACGAGAGTGGAACTTTATTTGAAGGAATTGAGCGTTGGTCAGAAAGAAAAGAATTCTTAAGTATAAAAGATGTAAAAACTAGAGCAAGAAAAGCTATATCTTGGCAAGTGGCAAACGGAATTCAATTTATAAGAACTCACGTAGATACCACAGATCCACAGCTTACTGCAATGAAAGCTATGATAGAACTTAGAGAAGAATTAAAAGATTATGTAACTTTACAAATAGTTGCCTTCCCTCAAGAAGGAATACTTTCATACCCTAATGGATTAGAATTATTAGAAGAATCATTAAAGCTTGGAGCCGATGTAATAGGTGCTATACCTCACTTTGAATTTACAAGAGAATACGGAGTAGAAAGTATAAATAAAATGATGGAACTTGCTAAAAAATATGATGTATTAGTAGATGTTCACTGTGATGAAATAGATGATGAGCAATCAAGATTTATAGAAGTTCTAGCAACTAGAGCTTATGAATACAACATGGGTCATAAGGTAACTGCAAGTCATACAACTGCAATGCATTCATACAATGGGGCATACACATATAAATTATTTAGACTACTAAAAATGAGCGGAATAAACTTCGTTGCTAATCCTCTTGTAAATATACATCTTCAAGGAAGGTTTGATACTTATCCAAAGAGAAGAGGTATCACAAGGGTTAAGGAAATGGTCGAAGCAGGGATTAATGTATGTTTTGGTCACGATGATATAATGGATCCATGGAACCCACTAGGAACAGGAAATATGTTACAAGTCCTTCATATGGGACTTCATGTATGTCAAATGATGGGGTATAGTGAGATAAATGAATCAATAGATTTAATAACTAACAACTCTGCAAGAACTTTAAATATAAGTGATAAATACGGTATAGAGGTTGGAAAGCCAGGCAATATGATTATACTTCCAGCAGAAAGTGAGTATGATGCTATAAGAAGGCAAGTAAAAGTTTATTATTCAATTAGAGAGGGAAGAGTTATAGCTAATACAACGTTAAGTGAAACTACTGTTGATTTTGGAAGTAGACAAATAATTGACTTTAAAAGATAATTTAAAAGCATATTGATGTAATCATCAATGTGCTTTTTTAGTATAAGCTTAATTAATATTAGTATAAATATAAAAGGTGTAGTATGAAATAAAATATTTTATTTCATACTACACCTTTTTAAAAGTCTAAATTATTTACTACAGATTTTTGCAGAAAGATTAGTGCATGTGATTTTTAGTAAGAAAATCTTATTTAAAGCTTCATTTTTAAAGTCATTCTTATCCTTAGAAGTATAATGTTCCATTATTTTATTTAGACCATGGATTTTGTCATAAATATTATGTATAAACTCAACTTTACCTGGAGACATTATGCTAAAGTATTCAAGTCCAAATTCACAAGGAGTATTACCTGCAATAACATCTTTTTCATTATCAATTTCAATAAATACATTTGGATTTTCATCTAAAATATCAAGTTTTTTACCTTTATTAGTACAATGGCAATAAAGAATAAGTTCCCCATCCTTAAACTCATAGCCATAATTTAAAGGAACTAAATAAGGTACATCATCTTTACACATGGCAACTCTGACAACTTGACATTTAGAGATAATATTTTTGATTACATCGATATCTTTGACCGCCTTATCATTTCTTCTCAAAATCCCATCCCCTTAAAATATAATTTACTAATGTAATAATTATAGCACTATTAAATGTAAAAAAATGTATTTGAAAAATATACAGAATATTAAAAAATTTTGTTATTTATATAGTAAAAATAAAAAGTCAATAAAGGAATACATCCATCATTGACTTAATTATTTTATATTAATTTTTAAACGTTAAATCTCCAGTTAACTACGTCACCATCTTGCATTACGTATTCTTTACCTTCAAGTCTAACTTTACCTTTTTCTCTAGCATTAGCTATAGAACCACATTCAACTAAATCTTTATAGTTTACTATTTCACCTCTTATGAATCCTTTTTCCATATCAGAGTGGATTTTACCGGCTGCTTGTGGAGCTTTAGTTCCTATTGTTATAGTCCAAGCTCTAACTTCTTGAACACCAGCAGTTAAGTAAGACATAAGTCCAAGCAGAGAGTAAGAAGATTTTATTAATTTATCAAGACCAGATTGCTCAAGTCCTAATGATTCTAAGAATTCTTTCTTTTCTTCTTCTGATTCTAATTCTGCTATTTCTGATTCTATTTGAGCACAAACAACAACAACTTCAGCATTTTCTTCAGCAGCAAATTCTCTAACTTTGTTAACATATTCGTTGTTTTCGCCTTCATCAGCTAAATCATCCTCACAAACATTTGTAGCATATATTACTGGCTTAGAAGTTAATAAATTTAAAGTTTCAACAAATTCTCTTTGATCATCAGTTAAGTCCATAGTTCTAACTGATTTATTTTCTTCAAGAACTGATAATATTTCTTTTAAGAATTCTACTTCAGCAGCGATAGACTTATCAGCTTTAGCAGCTTTACTACTTTTTAAGATTCTTCTTTCTAATATTTCTATATCAGAGAATATTAATTCTAAGTTTATAGTTTCTATATCTCTAAGTGGGTCAACACTTCCATCCACGTGAACAACGTTTGGATCATCGAAACATCTAACAACATGAACTATAGCATCAACTTCTCTTATGTGAGATAAGAATTTGTTTCCTAAACCTTCACCCTTTGAAGCTCCTCTAACAAGACCTGCTATATCACAGAATTCTATTGCTGTTGGGACAACTTTTTTACAATCGTACATTTCTCTAAGTACTTCTAATCTTTCATCTGGAACAGAAACAACACCTACGTTTGGTTCTATTGTACAGAAAGGGTAGTTAGCAGATTCAGCTCCTGCTTGAGTTATAGCATTAAATAGTGTACTTTTACCAACGTTTGGTAATCCAACTATACCTAATTTCATATTAATAATCTTCCTTTCTTATATGAATTTACATATTTGTCAATTTTATTTATACATAAATTGTAAACACATCTTAATATTTTCTAGACATACATATTGATTATACATCATAATCTTAATATGTGTAAACACGTTTGAATTAAGTTATTATTTGTAAAATACATTATTTTTGTAAGAATTTATATTATTAATGGGATTTTAACTTAGATTTTAGCATATCCTAATAAAAAATGTTCAAATAAAATAAAAATAAGTATTTTAGAAAATAATAAAAGATATATAATTAAGTAAAAGGAAAAATTTTGAATATATAAATCATTTATTGTATATACAAGTTAGTACTCATAATAGGAGGTAAAAATGAAAAAAAATAAAACAATAAACTTAGGTAAAGGCATTAATCTGACTTTAATACCAGAAGAAAAATTCAAAACAAACTTAGTAAGTATTTATATCCAAAGATTATTAGATAAAGAAGAAGTAACAATGAATGCTATACTTCCTTCTATAATAAAAAGTGGGAGTGAAAAATACCCAAGTGCTAGAGAAATGTCTAAGCATCAAGATGATTTATATGGAGTTTCTATAGGTGCTGATAGTAGTAAAAGAGGTGAAACACAAGTCATTACTTTTAAAATTATTAGTACTGATGAGAAATATTTAGATGAAAAGATATTTAAACCAGTGGTTGAATTTTTAGATGAAGTAGTTAATCATCCTTTAGTTATAGATGGCGGATTTAAAGAAGAATATGTGAAAATTGAAAAAGAAAATTTAAAAAATAGAATAGAGTCTATTATAAATGATAAAGGAAGATATGCTATTGAGCGTGCTCGTGAAGAAATGTTTAAAGACGAAAGATATGGAATTAGTGATTTAGGCTATTTAGAAGATATCGATAAAATAACAGCAAAAGGTCTTTATGAACATTATATGGAAATTATGAAAACTTCTCCTATAGACATAGTTGTAGAAGGTAATTTTGATGAAGAAGAAATAGTAAAGATAATATCTGACGGATTTAACTTTCATAGAGAAAATATAATAGAAATACCTAGAGCAGATTTCAATAAAAGGGTGGAAGAAGTCAAAGTAATAAAAGAAGATATGGATATAACTCAAGGGAAACTTGTTATGGGATTTAGATGTAACATTGACTATAAAGATGAACATAAATATTATTCTTTATTTGTAGGATCTAATGTGCTTGGCGGAGGTCCTCATTCAAAGTTATTTGTAAATGTTAGAGAAAAAGAAAGTTTATGTTATTATATTTATTCTTCACTAGAAAAATATAAGACATCAATGTTTATAGCTTCTGGAATAGAAAATGCGAACTATGATAAAACAGTTAAGCTAATTAAAGAACAATTAGAATACTTAAAAGAAGGACAAATTTCACAAGAAGAATTATTAAATAGCAAGAGCGCCTTAATAAGTTCATTAAAAACAATAAAGGATTCAATAGGAGGAGCATCTGATTTTTACTTCTCGCAAAGTATGGGTCAAACAAATGCAACTGTGGAAAAGATTATAGAGAGAATAGATAAAATTACAGTAGAAGATATAGTTGATGCATTTAAAAATATTCAATTAGATACTATATACTTTTTAAGTAATAACAAGGAGGCATAATAATGGAAAAAATAGTTAATGAATTATTAAAAGAAGAATTATATTATGAAAAATTAGAAAATGGTTTAGATGTTTATTTTATGCCTAAAAAAGGATTTACTAAAAAATATGCTGTCCTTGCAACTAATTACGGATCAAATGATTTAGAATTTATACCTATAAATGAAAAAGAAAAGATGATAGTGAATGCAGGTATTGCACACTTCTTAGAACATAAAATGTTTGAACAACCAGATGGTGGAAATGCATTTGATAAGTTTTCGAAGTATGGAGCTAATGCCAATGCTTTTACAAACTTTACTATGACAGCTTATTTATTTTCTGCCACAGAATATTTTTATGAATGTTTAGAACATCTTATAGATTATGTTCAAACACCATACTTTACAGATGAAAATGTGGATAAAGAAAAGGGAATAATAGAACAAGAAATAAAAATGTATAATGATGACCCAGAGTGGAATGTATTCTTTAATGCATTAAAAGCAATGTATATAAATCATCCAACAAGAATAGATATTGCAGGTACTGTGGATAGTATTTATAAAATAACTAAAGAAGAGTTATATAAATGCTATAATACATTTTATAATCCAGGAAATATGATTTTATTTGTTGTAGGTGATTTAAATGAAGAAGAAGTATTTAATCATGTAAGAAAAGCTAATCATAAAGATATACAAAAACTTCAAGAAGAAATTATAAGATTTTATCCAGAAGAACCTAATGAAGTAAAACAAAAAGAAATAGTAGAAAAATTTCCTATATCAATGCCAATGTTCTCTATTTGCTTCAAAGATGATAAAGTAGGAATAAAAGGTAATGAATTGTTAAGATATGAAGTAATGACAGATATTCTTACTGATATGTTATTTAAAAAAGGTAGTGCCATATACGAAGACTTATATATGCAAGGACTTATAACTCCAAGTTTTGGTGCAGGATTCTCTTCACAAATAGACTATTCATATACATCTATAGGTGGTGAATCAAAAGATCCTCACAAGGTAAAAGAAATTATTATGTCTTATATTGAAAAATTCAAATGTGAAGGTCTAGATAAAGAAGGGTTTGAAAGAACAAAGAAAAAACACATAGGTAACTTTATAAAATATTTCGACTCAGTTACTTTTATAGCTAATAATTTTATAACTTATAAATTTAAAGGCATAAATTTGCTTGATTACGTAGAAGTCATGAAAGAAATTACATTTGAAGAGGTTACTGAAAGATTAAATAATCACTTTAAAGAAGAAAATTGTGTAATATCTATTGCAGAGCCTAGATAATAATTATATAAAAATGAAAATGTAATAAAATAAAGGATAATTGTAGGGTTTTAATTAAAAAGGTAATTTTAGTTAAAAATACACTTTAATTATCCTTTTTTTAGTTGTAAAATATTTATTAATTCATTATAATTAAGGCATTCTATTTTTTTATTAAGAAGAAACTGATATAATAAAGAATGAAAAATATAATTATTTAGGGTATAAGGAGGCTATGTTTTATGATTGATATACATTGCCATATTTTGCCTGAGGTAGATGATGGTTCACGAAGCTTGAATGAGTCGATAGAAATGGCACTAATAGCTAGGGAACAAGGTATAAAAAAGATTGTTAATACATCGCATTATCATCCAGATTTCAGGTATAAAAAAGGCGAAGAATTATTAAAAGAGCTAAAAGACTTTAATAATGTTTTAAAAGAAAATATGATAGATATTGAAGTATTAATTGGGAATGAAATTTACTATACTAAAGATTTAATAAAGCAAATTGACGAATTAGATTTTTACACTTTAAATAATAGTAGATACATACTAATAGAGCTTCCTCCTACAAATTTTCCAAGTGATTTATGTAATATAGTGTATGAATTAAAAGAAAAAAACTATATACCAGTTTTTGCACATGTGGAAAGATATATAGAAGTTCAAGAAAATCCGGATTTAATATATGATGTTATTAATGCTGGAGCTATAATACAAATAAATTCTCATAGTATTTTAGGTAAAAGTGGAAAAGAATTGCAAAGAACTTGTGATACATTAATAAATAGAAATATGGTTCATGTAGTTGGAACAGATGCTCATCGTAGCAAAAGAAGAACACCTATATTTTTAGATGCTTATAAATATGTATGTGAGAAATATTCAAAAGAAATTGCGGATAACTTATTTGTTAAAAATAATAATGCGATAATAAATAATGAGGATTTAAATATATCAAAACCTTATAAAGAAGAAGTAAGGAAAAAAGGATTTTTTAAAAGATTATTTAAACTATAAGAGGTGAAATAATGGATAGAGTGGCATTTACGATATTCGGATTAGATATAATGTGGTACGGCGTATTAATGGCATTGGCTATGATACTATGTGTGTTTATAGCATTAAAAGAAGGAAAAAGAGTAAAAATAAGTGAAGATGATTTATTAAATTTAGCCATAATTGCTATACCATGTGGACTTTTAGGTGCAAGGCTTTATTATGTTATTTTTAATTGGTCTTGGTATTCAAACCACTTATCTGAAATATTAAATTTCAGGGGTGGAGGAATGGCAATACATGGGGCTTTAATAGGTGGTATATTAGCAGGTTTTATATATACTAAGATTAAAAAGATTAATTTCTTCAAAATGGCTGATACTGTAATGATTGGTATTCCATTAGGTCAAGCTATAGGAAGATGGGGAAATTATATAAATGGAGAAGCTCATGGAGGTCCAACAAGTTTACCATGGGGAATAATTGTGGATGGAATAAAAGTTCATCCAACATTTTTATATGAATCTATCTGGGATTTAGGTATATTCATATTCTTATGGTGTTTTAGAAAAAAGAAAAAATATGAAGGTCAATTGGCTATAACTTATTTAATATTATATTCTATAGGAAGATTTTTCATAGAAGGACTTAGAACAGATTCTCTTATGATTGGTCAACTTAGAATGGCTCAAGTAATAAGTTTAGTAACAATTATAGTTTGTTTGATTTTACATAAAATATTATCAAAGAAGAAAAATAGAGGCTAACTAGTAACTCTTAAGGAGAAGAAAAAATGGAATTTAATCATGTGTCAGTACTACTAGATGAATGTATTGAAAATTTAGACATAAAAGAAGATGGAGTATATGTTGACTGTACCATGGGTGGTGCAGGTCATTCAAAAGAAATAGTAAAGAGATTATCTGATAAAGGATTATTTATAGGATTTGATCAAGATAAAAATGCCATAGCTACGGCAAAAGAAAGATTAGCTGAGTACTCAGATAGAGTAAGATTTGTACACAGTAATTTTGAAAATCTCAAATCAGAGCTGGAAAAAATAGGTGTTTACAAAATAGATGGAGTACTTGCTGATTTAGGTGTATCTTCTCATCAACTTGATGAAGCTGATAGAGGATTTTCTTATATGCATGATGCACCATTAGATATGAGAATGGACGTTAGAAAAGATTTTTCTGCTTATGACGTGGTAAACACTTATAGTGAAGAACAATTAGCTAAGATAATCAAAGATTATGGTGAAGATAATTGGGCAAAAAGAATTGCAAAATTCATAGTAGAAGAAAGAGAAGCGAATGGTCCAATTGAAAAAACTGGTGAGCTTGTTGATGTTATCAAAAAAGCAATACCTAAAAAAGCTAGAATAGATGGACCACACCCTGCGAAGAGAACATTTCAAGCTATAAGAATAGAAGTAAACAATGAGCTTGGTGTAATAAATAAAATGATAGAGGATGCTGTATCTATGATGAATAAGGGAGGAAGAGTTTGTATAATAACTTTCCATTCTTTAGAAGATAGAATAGTTAAAAATGAATTCAAAGACTTAGCTTTAAGTTGTGTATGTCCACCAGAGCTTCCAATTTGTCAATGTGATAAAAAGTCAGAAGTTAAGATTATAACAAGAAAACCAATACTTCCTAGTGATGAAGAAATTGAAAGAAATCCAAGAGCTAGAAGTGCAAAACTTAGAGTAGCTCAAAAAAAATAATTTTTTTATTGCAAGATAATAAAAACATGTATACAATTAACTTATTAAATTAATAGTAAAAAATCTTATCAAGAGTGATGGAGGGAATAGGCCCAAAGAAGTCCAGCAACCTATATTAGATAGGTGCTAAATCCTACTTATGGAAACATAAGAAAGATAAGAGATAAATCTTAGATTATTAAGACTCTTTTATCTTTAAGATAAAAGAGTCTTTTTTATATTATGAGATATAACTTGTAAGGTTTTTTATATATTGTTTAATATTATTTATATTAAATAACAAGGGGGATACAAATAATGAGTGAAAGAAAGTTAGGCTTTGCAACATTACAAATTCATGGGGGACAACAACCAGATTCATCTACGGGAGCTAGAGCAGTTCCAATTTATCAAACAACATCATATTGCTTTGAAAGTGTGGCTCATGGTGCAGATTTATTTGCTTTAAAAACAGATGGACATATTTACTCAAGAATATCAAATCCAACTGTGGCTGTATTTGAGGAAAGAATGGCACTACTTGAAGGTGGAGTAGGAGCTGTGGCTTTTTCTTCAGGAATGGGGGCAATAAATGCAGCTATATTAAATATACTTCAAGCTGGTGATGAAATAGTTGCTGCACCAACAATTTATGGTGGAACATTTAATTTATTATCAAATATGTTACCTAAACTAGGGATAACAACTCATTTTGTAAATCCTGATGATCCAGAAAGTTTTAGAGATGCTATAAATGATAAAACAAGACTTGTTTATGCAGAAACTATAGGAAATCCAGGAATAAATATTATTGATATAGAAAAAATTGCAGAGATAGCTCATGAAGCTAAAATTCCATTTATGTTAGATAATACTTTTGGAACACCTTATTTAGTAAAAGTATTTGATTATGGGGTAGACATAGTTGTTCATTCAGCTACAAAATTTATAGGTGGACATGGAACAACTTTAGGTGGAGTAGTAGTTGATAGTGGTAACTTTGATTGGATAGAAAGTGGAAAATTCCCATGCTTAACAGAACCAGACTTATCTTATAATGGATTAAATTATGCTAAGGATTGCGGAAAGTCAGCTTATGCTACAAAGTTATTGGCTCAATACTTAAGAGATACAGGAGCATCTCTAAGTGCACAAAGTGCATTCCAATTATTAATAGGACTTGAGACTTTATCTTTGAGGGTGGAAAGACATGTGGAAAATACTAAGAAAATTACAGAATTTTTAAATAATCACCCTAAAGTTGCTTGGGTAAACTATCCAGGTTTAAAAGGAAATAAATATTATGACTTAGGTCAAAAATATTTACCTAAGGGACCAGGGTCTATATTTACTTTTGGAATAAAAGGAGGATTGGAAGCAGGAATTAAATTTATAGAATCCCTTCAAATATTCTCTCACCTTGCTAATGTTGCAGATGCTAAATCACTGGTAATTCATCCAGCTAGTACAACTCATGCTCAATTAAATGAAAAAGAACAAGAATTGGCAGAAGTTACTCCAGATATGATAAGAGTTTCTGTGGGAATAGAAGATATAGATGACTTAATTTGGGATTTAAATCAAGCTTTAGAAAAAGCATCATTATAGAACTAAGAAAAAGGAAGGTGATAACATTCATCTTCTTTTTTATATTAAAGGGATTGAAACTTATGTATACAAAGTGAATATCTGCTATAATTGTTATTGGTAAAAATTTCAAGGAGGGTATACTATGGAAGTTACTTCAAAAGCAAATGGATATTTATTCTCTGATAAAAGTTTATATAAACTTATTTTTCCTTTAATAATAGAGCAATTTTTACTAGTGACAGTAGGTTTAGTTGATTCTATTATGATTGCAAGTATAGGGGAATCAGCTGTATCAGCAGTATCATTAGTAGATAGTATAAATATTCTTATAATGAATATTTTTACAGCTCTTGCAACAGGGGGAGCTGTTGTAGCAGGCCAATATTTGGGCCAAAAGAAAGAAGATAAAGCATGTAAAAGTGCAGATCAACTTATCCTTTTTCTATTTTTAAGCTCGATTACTGTCATGATAATTGGATATTTAAGCAAATATTTTATTCTTAATATAGTTTTTGGACACATAGAAAAAGATGTTATGAGCTATTCTAATACTTATTTAACTATAGTATTTATGTCAATTCCTTTTATAGCAATATATAATGGTGGGGCAGCACTATTTAGAGCTATGGGAAATTCAAAAATCACCATGAAAATATCAATTATGATGAACTTAATAAACTTTATAGGGAATTATTTTCTAATATATATTTTTAAGATAGGAATTGCAGGTGCAGCTATACCAACAGTTTTTTCTAGAGTTGTGGCTGCTGTAGTGATTTTTGTCTTAATAAGAAATGAAAATTTACAAATTCATTTATCTAAAAAAATATGTAAGAAGTTTGATAGAACATTAATTAGAAAAATACTTTATATAGGTGTTCCTAACAGTTTGGAAAATGGTATGTTTCAACTTGGAAAAATTATTGTGCTAAATTTGATTTCAACTTTTGGAACAGCAGCTATTGCAGCCAATGCTGTGGCAAATTCAGTTGGACTTTTTCAAATAATACCGGGTATGGCGATTAGTCAAGCAACCCTTTCTGTAACATCCCAATGCATAGGAGCAGGAGATTATAATCAAACAAAATATTATACAAGAAAATTAGTTAAAATATGTACCTTAAGCATATTATTAGCGGTTATAATTACCTTTATAAGTATGCCATTAATTTTAAAAGCATATAATTTATCTGATTATACAGCAAGGGTTTCAAGGAATATTATTTTTTATCATGGAAGCTTATCAATTATTATTTGGACTGTTTCTTTTGTACTTCCAAACACTCTTCGTGCAGCAAATGATGTTAAATTTTGTATGATAGTTGCTACTTTATCTATGTGGATTTTTAGAATTGGTTTCAGTTATATATTGGGAAGATATATGAATATGGGAGTTTTTGGTGTATGGGTAGCTATGAGTATTGACTGGATATTTAGAGCAATATTTTTTATTACTAGATATAAGGGAAGTAAGTGGAAATTGCATGAAATATAAAAAGCTCATTTTAAATGAGCTTTTTATATTGTTTGAATAGATTTAAAAGGAACTTCGTTATCATTTATTTTTAAAAGAATGGTATCAAAAAATATATTTTTATCGCTTGAAGAAGTAGTATTTTTTTCTCTTATAACATAAAGCTTATTGCTATCTTCTGAAGATGTTGAAGTATTACAACTTATTATTAGAGTTTTATTATCAAGTGTTGAATCTATATCTACATATTCATTTTTGAGACCTTTGAAAAAAATATATTTATTACTATCTGTTATTATTTGATAAACACCTTCTTCTAAACTTTCATCATGTATTACATCCAATATTTTTTTATTATTTAGTGAACTTATATCTACAGAATACAGGGAAACAGGGTTGTCTTCATTTGAATTTTTATTGCAACCATAAAAAATAATAGTAGTAGATATTAATATAATCAATAACAATGACTTTCTCATATATACCTCCTTTTATTGAAACATAAAAATATTTTTTTATTGTAAAAGTACACCTATAAGCAAGCAGTTTTCATCGATATTAAATGTGGAAGTATGTATGGGAGAATTAATAGTATCATTAGCACATCCTATATTGAAAAAAGCACCCTTTGTTTTTTGTAAAAAATACGCAAAATCTTCAGCTCCCAAGGAAGATTTATCCTTTATAATTACGTTATCATTACCTAAAAGTTCAACTCCATTTCTTATGATTTTACTTACTAACTCTGCATCATTTATTAAGGGAGGGATGCCTTCTTTTATATCAATAGTAATGGAACTATTGAAAGTCTCGCCAACATGAGTGCAAATTTCTTTTATTCTTTTCTTTGATAAATTTCTATCCTCATTATTTAGTGTTCTTAAGGTTCCCACTAAATTAACTTCGTCGCAAATTATATTTCCTTTTTCGCCACCCCAAATTTTACCAAAGGTGATGACGACGGAGTGATTGGGATCTATATTTCGGCTTACAATAGTTTGTAAGGATGAAATTAAATAAGATGAAGTAACTATTGCCTCAATACCCTCATGAGGATAAGCTCCGTGACTTTTTTTACCTTTTACAGTGATATGCAATCTATCAGTGGAAGCTGCCATTATACCTGCTTTTATTTCCATAGACCCACATAAGAGGTGAGGAGCAACATGTAATGCAAAGATATAGTCTACTTTTGGGTTTTCTAAAACGCCATTATTTATTATTATTTTACCACCACCAATCTCTTCTCCAGGTTGAAAAATAAACTTAACATTTACTTTTAACCTATATCTAAATTTATTTAATATTTTACAAAGTCCTAGGGCTATTGTTAAATGAGCATCATGACCACAAGCATGCATTACACCTTTATTTTCAGATTTATAATCTATATTACACTTTTCTTCTATGGGTAAACCATCCATATCGGCTCTTATTCCAATGGTAATTGGAGAGTTAGCATTAATAAAGCTACAATTCCAGTAGAATCTTTTATGATATTATAACTCATATTTATTTCGTCTAAATATTTTATTAATATATTTTTTGTTTGGTATTCTTTAAAGCTAAGTTCAGCACTTTTATGTAATTCTATTCTAACTTTAATTAGCCACGGTTCTAATTTTTCACAGGCTTTAATTATTTCATCCATAATAATTATCCCTTTTAAAGAAATATTAATTTAAGTATAAATTACTTTACTAAAAATATAAAGAAAATGAAGATATTTAATTCTAGTTAATACTTCAAAAAAATAAAATAAATCATAAATTTTTTAAAAAAATATTCTATATATATAAATTTATACTCTTTTATGTATGAATTTTTGTATAGATCATTAAAGGAGGAAAGATATAAAATAACTAAATATGTATATATCACAGAAGACGGAGGTGATTTTTTGGATAAAAAGAAAAGAGTAAAAAACATAAATGAATATAAAAAGAGAAAAAAGAATAGATATAGAAAGAGAAAAATAAAAAGAGTAGTTAAGCCTATTTTGTTCGTATTTCCTATGGTATCAATAATCATCATAAATTTATGTGGTAATGTTATTGTATCAAACTATAAATATGAAATTAATACATTAAAAAAACAGTTGAGAAAAGAAGAAATAGCTTTAGATGGTTTAAAAATGGAACAACTAAAAAACTCAAGCATTACTAATATAGAAGAAAATGCAAAAGAAAAGTTAAATATGGATTACCCTAATGAAAGTCAAATGAGATATGTTGACTTAAACAGTTAGAAAAGGAGGTTATTAATGAAGATAAAAATAAATAGTAGGAAGAGATTAGTTATAGTAATGGTCTTGGCATGCTCCTTGTTTTTAGGATTGATATTTAGGATAGGATATTTACAACTTGTTAAAGGAGAATGGCTTAGTACGAAAGCATCAGAACAACAGACAAGAGAAATTCCAATAGAAGCTAAAAGAGGAACTATATACGATACAAATATGAAGGAGTTAGCAGTAAGTGTTACAAAATACACAGTATGGTGTAAACCAGTTGAAGTAAAAGATGCGAAAAAAACATCGGAAGAGCTGGCAAAAATATTAGATGAAAAATATGATGATATATACAAGAAGGTAAATAAGAAAAATATGGCTTTAGTTAAAGTAAAAAGATGGATTGATGATGATACTGCAGATAAAATTACAAAGGCGGGATTATCAGGAATATGGGTGGCAGAAGACAACCAAAGATATTATCCATATGGTAACTTTGCATCTTATGTACTTGGACATACATCTGCAGATTCAGCAGGTGTAGCAGGTATAGAATTAAAATATGACAGTGTATTGAAAGGCACTTCGGGGAAATTGATTGTAAGTACTGATGCAGCAGGAAAAGAAATACCACAAGGTTCTGAACAATATTATGAGCCAACAACAGGAAATGGGCTGGTATTAACTGTTGATGAAGTAATTCAACATTATTGTGAAAAGGCTGCACAAAAAGCTTATGAAGAAAATAATGCAAGTAAAGTTACTATAATTGCAATGGATCCTAAAACAGGTGATATAAAAGCAATGGTGAAAAAACCTGATTATGATCCGAATACTCCAACAAAAGCGATTTATCCTGCATATGAAGAACTATTAGAAGAGTGTAAAAGTGATAATGAAAAAATAAAAGCATATTCAACAATGTGGAGAAATACTGCAGTAAGTGATACATATGAACCAGGTTCAACATTTAAGCTTATAACTTCAGCATCAGGGCTGGAAGAAGGTGTTGTTAAGCAAGATGATAAATTTACTTGTAGTGGCAGTGTAATGGTTGAAGGACAAAAAATAAAATGTTGGAGATCTTATAGACCTCATGGAGCTGAAACATTTAAACAAGGTGTTCAAAACTCCTGTAACCCAGTATTTGTTGAAGTTGGAAGAAGACTTGGAGTTGCAAAAATGTATGATTACATAGAAGCTTTTGGATTAAATAAAAAAACAGGTATAGATTTACCTGGTGAAGCAGGCAGTATAATGTATAAAGAGAAGGATGTAGGACCTGTTGAATTAGCAACAATTTCCTTTGGCCAATCCATATCAGTAACTCCTATTCAACTTATTACAGCAGTATGTTCCATAGTGAATGATGGAAATAGAATGGAGCCAAGGTTAGTAAAGTCATATACAGATAACAAAGGAAATATAACTAAAGAAATAGATCCTGTACAGGTTAAGCAAGTTATATCAAAAGAAACATCCGCTCAAATGAGAGAAATAATGGAATCTGTTGTTACAGATGGTGGAGGTAAGATAGCATATTTACCAGGATATAGATTAGGTGGAAAAACAGGAACTGCACAAAAAGTTATAAATGGGTCTTATGCTCAAGGCCATTATGTTTGTTCCTTTATTGGGATGGCACCAGCTGATGATCCAGAGATTGTAGTACTTGCAATAGTAGATGAGCCTACAGGAGTTATGCAATTTGGTTCAACTACTGCAGGACCTATTATTAAAGAAGTAATGAGCAATACATTAAAATACTTGGGTGTAGAACCTGAGTATACAGAAGAAGAAAAATCTGAAAACATTAAAAATAAAGTAAGTGTGCCTGATGTCAGAGGTTTAACTATAGAAGATGCAACAAAAGTTTTAGAGGAGGCTAAATTGGAGGCTAATATTGATAATGATGTGGATATAAAAGAGGAAACAATAATAAAAGATATGTTTCCAAAACCTGGAGTTAGCGTAAACGAAGGTTCTCTAATATCCATTTATTTTGATAATTAATATTATAGAAACTTATAAATACCTTCAAAAAAAAGTTAATATGGTATATAATTATTAAGATAAATGTATAAAAGGCGATGTATATAATGCATTGCCTTTTATAAAGATAAGTATGAAATTAAAAATGAATAAGGAGGTTAAAATGGAATATTTAACTATAAAAGAGTTAATACTTGCTAGTGAAGGACAACTGGTTTCAAAGTGTAACGAAGAAATTTTAGTAAACGATATAGTAATAGACAGTAGAAAAGCAAGTAAAGACAATGTTTTTGTTGCTATAGTTGGAGAGAACTTAGATGGGCATGATTTCATTAATTTAGCTATAAATCAAGGCTGTAAAACTATTATAAAAAATAAAAATAACAACGTTGACATAGAGAATAAAGAAATTAATGTAATAGAAGTAAACAACACGGAAATAGCTCTTGGTGATATTGCTAGATTTTACAAAAACAAATTTGAAATACCGTTTATAGCTGTTACGGGTAGTGTAGGAAAAACAACTACTAGAGATATGGTACACTCTACAATTAGTGCAAAATATAATTCACTAAAAAATGTAGGAAACTTAAACAACCAATTTGGAGTACCTTTAACTTTATTTAACTTAAATAAAGGACACGAATGTGCAGTAATAGAAATGGGAATGAGTGGGTTTAATGAAATTGAATATTTAGTAAACATAGTACATCCACAAATAGGTATAATTTCTAATGTTGGATATTCTCATGTAGAGCATCTTGGAAGTAGAGATGGAATATTTAAAGCTAAAATGGAAATAACAACAAACTTTGATGAAAGTTCGTTATTAATAGTAAACGGAGATGATGATTGTTTAAAAACTTTAAAAAATAAAGACTTAGTTTACAAATTAAAAACTTTCGGATTTGAAAAAAACAATGATATATATTGTGAATCTTTTGAAATGGATGAAGATAGTATAAATTTCAGAGCAGTTATTGATGGAAAAAAAGAAGAATTTTTCATACCAACAGTTGGAAAACACAATATATACAATGCTATGGCAGCCATATTAGTAGGAATTAATCTTAATATGACAATAGAGGAAATAAAAGACGGTTTAAAAAATTTCCAATGTACAAAAAATAGATTAGACATTATAAAAAATAATAATTTAACTATAATTGACTCAGTTTATAATGCTAGTATAGATTCTATGACTGCGGCACTAAACATTCTTGGCAGATATGAAAGTAGAAGAGTAGCAATACTTGGAGATATGTTTGAAATGGGTGAATTTGCAGAATTTGGCCATAGACAAGTAGGAAAAGCAGCGTTAGAAAATGTAGATATACTAATAGCAATAGGAAAGGATGCAGAGTTTATAGTAAAAGAATTAAAAGAAAGTAATATGAATCCTGACAATCTTTATCATTTTGAGACAAAAGAAGAAGCAATTGAAAAACTAGATGAGATTATAAAAGCAAATGACACTATTTTAGTCAAGGCATCGAGAGGAATGCATCTAGAAAAAATTGTTGAACATCTTAATAAATAGACAAAATAATTAGCGAACTAGGGAGAGGAGTTTTATATTATGTTAGGAATAACACAGCTTACGTATACAGCGATAATCGCATTTTTAATAGTAGTTATACTAGGACCAATATTTATACCAATGTTAGCAAAATTCAAATTTGGTCAAACGGTTAGGGATGATGGGCCCCAAACTCATTTACAAAAAAATGGAACACCGACTATGGGTGGAGTAATAATGATAATAGCTATTCTTATTACTGGACTTACGAGAGCAAAAATAGACAAAGACTTATTAGTAGGATTAATATGTATAACAGGATTTGGATTTGTAGGATTTTTAGATGATTTCATCAAAATAAAAATGAAGAGATCTTTAGGACTTAAAGCATACCAAAAAATTATACTTCAATTTGCACTTGCACTATTTGTAGCTTACTATCAATACAGTGCGTCACCAAGTGCAACACAAATAATGGTTCCATTTACTGATTATGTAATTAATTTAGGACCTTTATATGTACCAATAATGATGTTTATAATAATAGGAACAGTAAATGCTGTAAACTTAACTGATGGATTAGATGGTTTAGCATCAGGAGTAACACTAGTAGTATCGGCATTCTTTATGATATTAGCAACTACTGTAGGTAATAGTGATGTTGCTATACTTGCAGCAGCTACTGGTGGAGCTTGTTTAGGTTTCTTAGGATTTAACTCATATCCAGCTAAGGTATTTATGGGAGATACAGGTTCTATGGCTTTAGGTGGGGCAGTAGTATCTTTTGCAGTTTTAACAAACTCAGTACTTTTAATACCAATAGTAGGTGGGATTTATTTTGCAGAAGCTATATCAGTAATAATACAAGTGTTATCATTTAAATTAACTGGAAAAAGAGTATTTAAAATGGCACCAATCCACCATCATTTTGAACAATGCGGATGGCCAGAAACAAGAGTTGTATTCATATTTTGGATAACTACAGTAGTATTAGCATGGATAGGAATAATAGCAGTATTCTAATCATTAGGGGGGAAAAAAATGAACCTAAAAAATAAAAATATTTTACTTGTTGGGCTGGCAAAAACAGGTGTTTCAACAATTAAATTATTAAATAAATTAGAAGCAAATATAATAGTTAATGATATAAAAGATGAAGAAAAATTAAAAGATATATTATTGGAATTAAAAGATATAAAAAATGCAGAGTATATCCTTGGATATCATCCAGAGAATGTGGATCACATAGACTTGGCTGTAGTATCTCCAGGAGTACCTTTAGACCTACCATTTATACTAAAATTAAAAGAAAGTAATATAGAAATAATAGGAGAAGTAGAACTTGCTTATAGACTTTCTAAAAATCCTATATTTGTAGGAATAACTGGAACAAATGGAAAAACTACGACAACATCTTTAGTAGGCGAAATATTCAAATCAGATAATAAAGACACATATATAGTTGGAAATATTGGAAATCCTGTTATAGATACAGTAGAAAGTACAAATGAAGATTCTTATTTAATAACAGAGTTAAGCTCTTTCCAATTGGAAAGTATTGTTGATTTCAAACCTAAAGTTGCATCAATATTGAACTTTTCACCAGATCACTTAAATAGACATCATACTATGGAAAATTATATATCTGCAAAAGCTAATATATTTAAAAATCAAGATAAAAATGATTTTGCCATATTAAATTATGATGATGAAGAAGTTAGAAAATTATCTTCTAGGTGTAATGGTCAAATAATATTCTTCTCAAGAAAAGAAAAACTTGATAAAGGTGTATATTTAGATGAAAATAACAATATAGTTATTGATATAGATGAAAAAATTGTTTTATTAAACAAAAAAGAGCTTAGTTTACCAGGGAATCATAACTTAGAAAACTGTATGGCAGCTATTGCCATGGCATATGTATCTAATATTAATTTAGAAACATTAAAACATGTATTAAAGACATTCAAGGCAGTAGAGCATAGGTTAGAATATGTAAAGACTTTAAATGATATTATGTTTGTAAATGATTCAAAGGGAACTAATCCAGATTCAACAATTAAGGCAATAACTTCTTATGAAAATCCAGTTATATTAATAGCTGGTGGATATAATAAAGAAAGTGATTTTAATGAGCTTTTAGAAATAGGAAAAGAAAATATTAAAGCTTTAATTTTAATGGGAGAAACAGCTGGCATAATAGAACAATGTGCAAAAGAAAAAGATTATCAAACTATAATTAGAGTTAATAATATGAAAGAAGCAGTAGAGGCTTCTTACAACTTAGCCGAAAGTGGAGATGTAGTTCTTTTATCTCCTGCTTGTGCAAGTTGGGATATGTATAAAAGTTTTGAAGTGAGAGGATGCGACTTCAAAGATAATGTAAACAACTTAAAATAACTCCTTCAAAGCAATTTATTGCGAAATGGAGGGTAGTCTATCAGATGCCTAGTAAAATTTTAAAAAAGCAAGTTGACAGGGGAATGAAGACTGATTTTGATCCAGTAGTATTTTATACTACAATGATTTTAGTATTTTTTGGGATCATCATGGTGTTTAGTGCAAGTTATATTCAATCTTCATTTAAACACAATGATCCCTATTATTTTTTAAAAAGAGATTTAATATTTGCGACACTGGGATTTATAGGAATGATGGTTTTGTCCAATATAGATTACAAGGTTTGGAGAAAGTATGCGACTCTAGTATCTATAATAGCAATAATATTTTTACTTTTAGTTTTAACACCTCTTGGAATTGAAGCTAATGGTGCAAAAAGATGGCTAGGTGTTGGATTTGCAACTTTTCAACCATCAGATATAGCAAAATTCGCATGTGTTATATTTACAGCAAAACTAATAGAAAAACGATACGATAAAATAAAATCTTTGACAAAAGGTGTTTTACCACTTTTACTTATGCCTATGCTAATATTTGTATTAATAATGTTTGAACCTAATATGTCTACGGCTGGAACTGTAATACTTGTAACATTTGTTATGTTATTTGTAGCAGGAATGAATATGAAATTTGTTGGAGCAATGGGATTATCAGGAGTGGCGTTATTTGGTATTTTAGTAATGATAGAGCCTTATAGACTAAAGCGTATTACCTCATTTTTAGATCCCTTCCAAGATCCACTGGGAGCAGGATACCAGGTTATACAAAGTTTGTATGCGTTAGGATCAGGAGGATTATTTGGCTTAGGTTTAGGAAAGAGTAAACAAAAGTATTTTTACATACCAGAACCACAAAATGATTTTATCTTTGCTATAATAGGTGAAGAATTAGGCTTAATAGGATGTATACTAGTAATTATGTTATTTATATTATTAGTTTATAGATGTGTCCGAATAGCACTAAAATGTGAAGACATATTTGCTTGCATGTTAGTAATAGGTATAGGAGCTTTAATTGGTATTCAAGCAGCATTAAATATTGCTGTTGCCACATCAACTATGCCAAATACTGGGGTAGCCCTGCCGTTTATAAGCTATGGAGGAACATCACTGACCATGCTTATGGGCGAAATAGGAATAGTGTTAAA
>OKWN01000355.1_pt1 | contig 23605 bp, 22 predicted proteins | sample 1607151 | NCBI WGS metagenome assembly OKWN01 (sample SAMN07501046, study PRJEB24779) | human gut metagenome | isolation source: stool | host: human infant | place: USA: Pittsburgh, PA | reverse complement strand
GGGTAATTTAGTATGTCCAGCAGAATTTGATACAGGTTCTACTAAAAATGCAATGATTTTGAGCGTGCCAGAAGGACATGATAAACCATTAAAATACCCATTAATGTTTTCAATAGTTGATGTAGTATTAATCAACAAAATAGATGCAATTGATTATTTTGATTTTGATTTAGATTTGGTAAAAGAATATATTAAAAAATTAAATCCAAACATTAAAGTTATACCGTACTCTGCTAAAACAGGTGAGGGAGTAGAGGAGTGGATTAGTTGGATAAGAGGAGAAATAGCAAACTTTAATAAATAAAATAATTAATCGGGGGGAAGTAAAATATGGCAGTTAAAGAAAAAGTGCTACAATTTGCAAATCAAGTAAGTAGAAATAAGCCAGGATCTAGAGGGTGGTTTGGAGAAAATGATGCAAGATATAGAATATTAGAGCCAGTGGTTACAGATGAAATGGCAGAAGTTTTACTATGTATGAAAATTAGAACAAAGACAACGGCTAAGGAAGTAGCACCTTTGTGTAATAAAAGTGTGGAAAGATGCAGCGAATTACTATTAGAGCTAGCTGATATAGGGGTAGTTTTTGTTAATGAAATAGATGGAGTGGATACTTTCTGGTATGAAACTTGGGTGCCAGGGATTATGGAAATGATGGTAAACCACAAAGAAAACGTGAAAAAATATCCTCAAATAGCAAAAGCTTTCAATGATTATGGTTTAGAAAATGGACCTAACTCTATAGGCGGATTCCCAACAGGTGTGGGACTTATGAGAGTTATACCAATAGAAACTGCCATAGATGGAGAAACAAGAAGAGCATCATATGAAGAAGTATCAAAATACTTAAATGACAATGATATATTTTCAGTATCTAATTGTTCTTGTCGTACTTCTAGAGAAATTATGGGAGAAGGATGCGGCCACTTAAAAGAAGATATGTGTATCCAACTTGGTCACGCAGCTGAGTATTATATAAGGACTGGAAGAGGTCGTGAAATAACTAGAGAAGAAGCTTTTGATATAATAAAAAGAGCTGAAGAAAATGGTTTAATGCATCAAATACCTAATTTAGATGGTTCGGGAAAAACTCATGCAATTTGTAACTGCTGTGGATGTTCATGTTTTGCACTTAGAACAACAACAATGTTTAATAATGCAGATATGAGTCGTTCAAACTATGTATCAAAAGTTGATAAAGATAAATGTGTTGCTTGTGGTGAATGTGTAGTAAACTGCCCAACCAATGCTTTAAAATTGGGACAAAAACTATGTTCTAGTAAGCCAGTAGTTGAAAAAATAGAAATGAAGTCTAATCCTCGAAATACTGAGTGGGGGCCAGAGAAATGGAACCCTGAATATAGAACTAATAGAGAAGATGTTGTAGAAAGTGGAACGAGTCCTTGTAAGACAGCATGTCCAGCTCATATAGCTGTTCAAGGATATATCAAACTTGCTTCACAAGGAAGATACAAAGAAGCTTTAGAGTTAATTAAAAAGGAAAATCCATTCCCAGCAATATGTGGACGTATTTGTCCTAGAAAATGTGAATCTGCTTGTACTAGAGGAGATATAGATTCACCAATAGCAATAGATGAAATAAAGAAATTTATAGCAGAGCAAGATTTAAATGCAGATAATAGGTTTGTACCTAAGAAAAGACATGAATATGGTAAAAAAATTGCCATAGTTGGTGGGGGACCAGCAGGACTTTCTTGTGCATATTACTTAAGCATAGATGGTTACAAAGTAACTGTATTTGAAAAACAAGAAGCACTTGGTGGAATGTTAACACTAGGTATTCCTTCTTTCAGATTGGAAAAAGAGGTAGTTAATGCTGAAATAGAAATACTTAGAGAAATGGGTGTTGAATTCAAAACTGGTGTGGAAGTTGGTAAAGATATAACGCTAGATCAACTAAGAAGTGAAGGATATGAGGCATTTTATATAGCAATAGGTGCTCAAGCAGGTAGAAAATTAGGCATCGAAGGGGAATATGCTAAAGGTGTTATTCCTGGCGTAGAATTTGTTCGTGATGTTAATCTAGGTGAAGATGTTAAATTAAATGGAAATGTTGTAGTAATAGGTGGAGGAAACGTTGCAATAGATGTTGCCAGAAATGCTACAAGAGTAGGCGCAAATACTGTTAATATGTTCTGTTTAGAAAATAGAGAACAAATGCCAGCATTAGAAGAAGAAATAGAAGAAGCATTAGAAGAAAATATAGTAATAAATAACTCTTGGGGTCCAACACGTATATTAAGTTCAAATGGAAGAGTAACAGGAGTAGAATTTAGAAAATGTTTATCTGTATTTGATGAGAGTGGAAAATTCTCACCCAAATTTGATGATAATGATGTAAAAGTTGTAGATGCAGACTATGTTTTAATATCAGTTGGTCAAAGTATAGACTGGGGAACAATATTAGAAGGAAGCAAAGTTGAATTAAATCCTAATAATACAGTTAAAGCTGATGGATTTACTTATCAAACTGATGAGCCAGATATATTTGTTGGAGGAGATTCTTACACTGGGCCAAGATTTGCCATAGATGCCATAGCAGCAGGTAAAGAAGGTGCCATATCTATTCATAGATTTGTTCAACCAGGACAAAGTTTAGTAAATGGCCGTGATAGAAAAGACTATCATGAATTTGATAAAAATGCTTTACAAATAGAAGGATATGACAATACACCAAGACAAAGTGTTAAGCATGATCATGAAAATAAAGATGCTTTTAAAGATGTTCGTCTTACATTTACAGAAGAACAAATGAAAAAAGAAACTGAAAGATGTTTAGGATGTGGAGCTACAGTTGTAAATGAATTTATGTGTGTTGGTTGTGGTCAATGTACTACTAAGTGTAAATTTGACGCCATATCATTAGTTAGAGCTTATGACTGTGAAGGTGTAGAATATGAAAAAGTAAAACCAGTTGTAGTAAAAACTACTATTAAGCGTAAGGGTAGAATAATAGCTAAAAAAGTTAAAGATGTATTTGTAAAAGAAGATTAATTAAGAAAATACATGCAATGAGAGTAGGTGAAGAAATTGCATGAACTAGGAGTAGTAATAGAAGTTGTAAAAACTGTAGAAAATGTTGCAGTGGAAAATAACTTAACTAAGATAGAGAAATTAGTATTGCAAATTGGAGAATTATCTTCCATGATTCCTAAATATATAGAAAGCTGTTATCCAGTAGCAGTAGATAATACCATACTACAAGATACGAAGCTGGAAATAGAAGTTATGCCAGGCAACGGTATGTGTAAAAGTTGCAATAAAGTTTTTAACATAAAAGAATACAATGGAGTATGTCCTTATTGTGATAGCAAAGTTTGGGAATTGTTAAGTGGAAAAGAATTTATAATTAAAGAGATAGTGGCATATTAAAGGAAAAGTAGTTACTAAGTATAAAAAACTTAGTGACTATTTTTTTTACTGAATATGAAAATCGATTCACATTAAAGTGATATATTAGTGTAAAATAGATTTATTGAATGAAAATTCAATAAATCAATGAATTGAACAAAAAGATTCAAAGAATTCAATGTTCATTCAAAGGGTATAATTTATACTTGAAAAATATAAATATATTTAATTACTACGATTGTGATTAAAAGCATAGTTAATAAGATCATTAATTTATGAAGACATATAATGGAGGTGCAACTAATTGAAGAATATAACATTTGGGTATTTATTAGAGAAATTATTATACTTTTCAAAACAAAAAAAGACAGCATTGGCAAGAGAATTGGGATATGATGTTTCCTATATAAGTAAATGGACCAGTGGAAAAAACTTACCTATTCCTAAAAATATAAATGAGATTTGTGAAATTACATCTACGTTTATAACTAATTCACTTACGGAAGAAACTACTAATGATTTGAAAGAGTATTTTGAAATAGAGAAAAATATAGACATAAGAAAAGATTTAGAGGATTGTTTAGGTGAGCTTTTAAAAGAAGCTTATATTTACACATCACAAAAGAGTATACCTATTCAAAGTAAAGAGGTTTATAGAGAAGAAGATTGTAATGGTATAATTCATGTTAATCCTAAGCTGAGGAAACAGTATTTAGATAGGGACATAGAGAAGTACATAAGCAAGTCAAATACATTAAATTTAATAGTATCTATTAATTTAAACAAAATAGGTCAAAGTGATAAAATAAGTATAGCTGATATTAAGGAATATTTATACAATAAGAGAGAGGATATTGATGCAAAAGCTAAGATTTTAATTGGATTTGATGGAGATAATGAAGACATAGTTTTTAATACTATTATGCTTATTAATATGATATCCATGTATCCAAGTATGAATTTTGAGGTTTACAATTGTGAAGTAGGCTATGGAACTATTATTTCTGTAGTAAAAGATTATGTATTATTTGCTACTAATTTTACAAAAGATAAGTCTTGTTTACTTTCAACTATGTCAAGAGAGAAGAGTATTATTGAAGATATGTATTATAGTTTAGAAAGTATATTGAAAAAGCAAGGAAGTCTAATATTTGAGAAAAAGCTATTAATAGATATAATAAAAGAAAAAACTTATACGCAATACTTTATGACTCAAGATTTAAGATGGCTTATTGGTTCCATGAGTGAGATATTTATGCCGCCTGATTTATATATAGAAGTTGCTGAATCTATATTTAAGGATAAAGAAGTTTTAGAAGAATTGAGCAAAATAAATATAGTTTTACAAAATATAACTTATAAGTCTAAAGTCAAAGTCTTAATATATGCATCAGAACTTAAAAGATATATGTCATCAGGTAAAATTAGCTTTTTTAATACTCCTATAGAATTAACTTTTGAGCAAAGGAAACGACATATAAATTATCTTAAGAATATAATAATTAACTCATAGAACATTGAAGTAAAGTTAGTTGATGGAGATTTTATAGAATATTTTAAAGACTATAAAAATCCATCCTTGTATTTATCTAAAAATATAAAATTAATACAAACTGATCATGAAGATAATATTAGTGATTATGCCATAATTAAAGATAAAGAATTTAAAGCTATGTGTGATGAGTTCTATAAAACTATATGGGAAGACGATAGAGATATTATAGTAAGTGATAAAGAAGAAATACTAGAAATCTTAAATAAGGAACTAACTTATGCTTCTATTATAAATGAAGAGTTTTCTAATAAAATATAAGTTATGTTATTAAGTGAACAAGCATTGAATAATAATGTTGAATTTGTTGAATGAAGTATCAGAATTAGAAAATATCATATTGACGATAAATTTTAGGTGCATTAATCTCTTAGTTGAGCAATATAAAATTTTCAGAGAAGACAATAGGAGAATTAAGATGACTAAAAAAATTTATTTTAATGGGAACATAATAACTGTAGATAAGAAAGAATCTGTAGTTGAAGCTATGTTAGTAGAAAATGGTCAAATAAAAGCTGTAGGAACTAAAGAAGAAGTTCTTGGTTTAGCAGATGATAAGACAACAAATGTTGATTTAGAAGGAAAAACAATACTTCCAGGATTTATTGATCCTCATGGTCATATAGTTGCAATGTCTCAAGTTTTATTAATAGCTTCTTTAGGACAAGTTTCATCTAAGGAAGAATTATTAGCATCATTAAAACATTATAAAGAAACTACAGATATACCAGAAGGACAATGGATAATAGGATTTGGGTATGATAACTCTAAATTCCCTGATAAAGAACATCCAACTAAATTTGATTTAGACGAAGTATCAACTGATATTCCAGTTATGATATCTCATGCATCAGGACATATAGCTGTAATGAATTCATTAGCTTTAGATATGTATGGATATGGTGGAACTGATTATGAAGTACCAGAAGGTGGAGTGGTAAGAACTGTAGAAGGTTCTAGAGAAGCAAATGGTATTTTAGAAGAAAACGCTATAATGGATCCTGAGAAAAAGAAAATTTGTCCAGCTCCAACATTCCAACAAGTTTTAGATGCTATAGTTAAAGCACAAAATTTATATGCATCATTAGGTGTAACTACGACTCAAGATGCATCTGTTGATGAAGGTAATCATTACAATGAAATGTTAATGGCTTGTGTTCAAGGTGGAAAAAATATAATAGATATAGTAGGTCTTGCTACTCAATTCTCAACATTTAACATGATGAAAAATGAAGGAACACCTAAAAGAGAATACGTAGGTCACTACAAATTAGCTGGAGCTAAGACATGGTTAGATGGTTCGCCACAAGGAAAGACTGCTTGGTTAAGTCAGCCTTATCATGTGGTTCCAGAAGGTGAAGCAGCTGATTATAGTGGATATGGAACACAAACTGACGAAGTAGTAAGAGAATACTTTGTTAAATGCATAAATAATAATTTACAAGTTCACGTTCATACAAATGGAGACTTAGCTTGTGAACAATTCTTAAGATGTTACAAAGAAGCAATGGATATAACAGGTCATGGAGCTGAGTTAAGACCAGTTATGGTTCACTGTCAAGCTTTAAGAATAGATCAATTAGACAGAGTTAAAGAGGTTGGAGCTATACCAACATTCTTTAATGATCATGTAAGATTCTGGGGAGATTATCACTATGAATCAGTATTTGGTCCTGAAAGAGCTCAAAATATATCTCCTATAGGATCAGCTTTAGAAAAAGGTATATTATTTACTCTACATCAAGATCCACCAGTAAAAATTCCAAATCAAATATTAGGAATACACAATGCGGTTAATAGAAAAACTGAGTCAGGAAGAGTACTGGGAGAACACCAAAGAATATCAGTTATGGAAGCTATAAAAGCTGTAACTATAAATGGTGCTTATCAATATTTTGAAGAAGATACAAAAGGTTCTATAGAAGTAGGCAAATTAGCTGACTTCGTTATAGTTGATAAAAATCCATTGGCTATACCATCAGAAGAACTAGAGACTATAAAAGTATTAGAAACTGTAAAAGAAGGTAATACAATATTTAAAGCTTAGTAAATTATATATTCGATAATAAAAAACCTCATCAATTTTTGATGAGGTTTTTTTACATACTTAAATTGAGTATTGATAAAAATAAATTAAAAGTGTTATCCTAAGGTATCGGATATATATAATTAAAGATCTTAAAAAGTGTAAAACATGAAATATAACATAAGGAGGAGTTTATGATTAGGATAGCAATTTGTGATGATGAAAAAGAGATACAGCTACTAATAGAAGAGTATCTTCATAATATATTAAAAATAGAATATGAAATAGAAAAATATAGCTCAGGAGAAGAATTGCTGCAAGCTAATTTTAAAGATATAGATATATTACTTCTTGATATACAAATGGGTAAATTAAATGGAATGGATACAGCGAGAAAAATAAGAGAAGTAGATAATAAAATGGAAATAATCTTTCTAACATCTCTAATAGATTATGTACAAGAGGGGTATGAGGTAAGGGCTTATAGATATTTGTTGAAACCTATAGAATTAGAAGAATTAAACAAACATTTATCAGCTTGCATTAATGAAATTGAAAAAAATAAAAATCACTATATTTTAATAAAGAATAAGTCTAATACTTATAAGATTTACTCAAATGAAATAACATATATAGAAGTTCAAAAAAAGGAAATGATAATACATACAATAAATAAGGATTTTGATGTAAGGTATAGTCTAGAAAAAATTGAAAAGGATTTAAATTTAGACAAGTTTGTAAGGTGTCATAAAAGCTTTTTAGTTAATTTAACTTATGTGGAAAATATAAAATCAAACACAGCCATATTAGATAGTGGAGAAGAGATACCTGTTAGCAGATATAGATATAAAGAAGTTAAAGAGAAGTTTTTAAGATTTATTGGTGATGAGATATGTTAAATATTATGTCTGAGTTATTATTAATTTTATCTATATTTACGCCTTTTATCATATTGAATGGTATATTAACTTATAGAAAAGAAAATAGTCATAAGAGTAAAATGGTATTTTATATTTTTTTGTTATTAATTTATATTATAGCAAAACTAACTAGGTTATTTCATATGGAAGAAGTCTATGCTTACAATATGATTACTGTTTTAGTGATTGTTTTGTGGGCAATTTACTATAATTATTTTTATAAGATTGGATACGCTAAATATGGAATTTTATTTTATTTATTTAATGTATATTACGATTTACTTGTAACTATTGTATCTAGAAATATGTTTTTTATAATTACAGGAATCAATGTATCATCTGAAGAATCACTTTTAGTACCTTACCTCGAGAATATAAAAGTTGATATCTATAGCAATCTTTTTATCATATTTATTTATATATTTGTCTATTTTATAATTAAGCATATTGATACATATTTGCAATCACTTGATAGTGATAAAAGAAATTATATTTATCTATCTTTAGCGTTAATGGTTAATTTAATAAATATAATAGTAAGTTATATATCAAAAAAACTTGAGAGATATGGCTTGAGCTCAGATAAGTATATACTTGATCATATAGTAACTCCAAAATTAATATTAGCCAGTACCATAGTTATTATATTATTGTTTGTAAAAGTAATAAAAGACAATAAAATAAAATCTCAAAAGGAATTAATGAAAAATAAATTGGATATGCAATATGAACATTACTTAAGTGTTCAAGAATCACATATGAAAGTTAGAAAGCTTTATCATGATCTAAATAATCATATTAGTACCATAGATAATCTGAAAAATAATAGTAAAGAAGTTAATGAGTATGTAAATAATTTAAAAGGTGAAATTAAAGAATTTAAATCTATTTATAATACAGGAAACATGATATTAGACATTATAATAACTGAAAAAAGTGAAATATGTAGCAAAAAAGGCATTAAGTTTATTTGTGATATAAACTTTTCAAAAGTTGATTTTATAAAGCCTATAGATGTGTCCAGCATATTTGCTAATATTTTGGACAATGCTATAGAAGCATGTGACAAAATTCAGGATGAAAATATTAATAAATATATTAGAATAAAAGGAACCATATCCAAATCATACTTTGTACTTAAATGTGAAAATAGTAAAGTTAATATGATTAAACTTAATGAAAATAAGTTACTATCTGACAAAATGGACAAATTTAAACATGGAATAGGAATTCAAAGTATTAAATCCTCCTTAGAAAAATATGAAGGAGAAATATTATTTGAAGACGAAAAAAACAAATTCACACTAAATATATACATACCACTTAAATAAAATTTATCACATTTATATGAGAAACAATATACCATTATTACTGATAAGGATATATTTGTTACTTAAATACTGACAGTTGGGTCCATTAACCTACCAGTTGGGGCATATATATTGATACTAAATAACAGGGATGTTATCTTTTAATAGCAAAAGATAACATCCCTTTTTAAGTAACGGATTTGTTTGAAGTGGTAACGAGTATATATCATTGACGACATGAAGTATTTCGCCGACACGTCGCTCAGGCGAATGGAATTTTGAGCAATGGATTACAAATTTAAGAGGATATAAAACAAGGAGGATTATATGAAAGTGAAAATATTTATGCTAGCTGCGTTAATAGCTATAAGTGTAACTTCTAGTTTAATGGTAGGATGCACACCTTCTTTACCTAATATAGATAAAGAAACATATACAGTAGAAGAAATATCTGACCTAAAAAAAGATTTATCAAAGAGAATTTCAAAAGCAATATCAAAAAGTGGACTTAGAGTAGTTGAAGCTTATTCAGATGGTAGCTTTATTTTATCTTTGGGAAATTTAGAACTAACTAAAAATCAACCTAAACAAGTTTTAAATTATTCTATGACAAAAGATGAGAAAGAAAATAAGGAAACTCTATCTATTCACTGTGTTAAGGACTTTTTAACTGATGAAAAATTATCAGAAAATGATAAATTTGTAAGAGCTATCTATAACATATATGAGTCATTAACAGAAATCAAATTAACTGAGAAAGAGTTTTTTGATGAAATTGAAAAAGTATTTAATGAAGGTGATGGTAATGTGGAAATAGCTAATATGGGTGACATGATTATTAGGATAAATAAAATTGATAAATCAACTAAAACTTTAGAGTTAAAAGTTCAGAAGGAATTTGTCATAAAATAAGGAGGATTATAATGAAAAAATATAAAGCTATTTTAGTTATGTTAATTGTAGTAATTACAGGGCTTCTTGTATATGATAATTACTTCAAGCCTTGGAATGATGCTAACGAGCGTATTAGTAGATATATGGTAGAACAAAAAATATCGCAAGATAATATAAAAGAGGTTACAAAAGAAAAAGCTAAAAAAGCAACTTATTATGGGATTCTTTATAAAGTACATTATAAAGACGATCCAAATCATGAATATCACTATTTTTATAGCGATAATTATCATGCTTTGCCTATAAATAAAGTTTTGTTACAAATTTATGATTTAAGTGATAATAATAGACTTTTGAAAAGTTATGATGAACTAAGTAGTGTAAAGCATCCGCCAATAAGATTAAATAAACCAGATAACAAATAATAATATTGAATAAAAAAGTAAATTGAATAAGTAAAGAAAATAAATTTTAAGTTAGAAAATTAATAGATATATTGGTATTTATAATAATTCATAACAAAAGAGGAGGATTTTATGGGAATATATTTGAAAATGTCGCTGGCATATTTAAAGAAAAATAAACTTAGAACATCTTTATTAACATTAGGTGTTGCCCTAGGTGTGGCTTTAATATTTGGAACCAGTGTTATAAAAGATTCGCAACACAATAATGATGTTGCGGCAATATACAAACTTTATGGAGGATATCATTTAGAATTTAATAATTTAAAGGATTCTGACACTAAAAAAATAAGCAAAGATGAAGGTGTATCAAAAATTACTATAGTTGAAAACCTAGGTAATATAGTAGATAAAAAAGGAAATTCATTTCCTCTAAAATCAGCAGATGAACATTATGTAAAAAGTAAGTCTGGAAAACTTTCAAAAGGTAGATTTCCAAAGAACAATAATGAAATAGTAATGGAAAAAGATGCCTTAGAAGCAATGAATATACCATACAAATTAAATTCCACTTTGAATTTCAAAATAAAGAAAAAATATAAAGATTCACAAGGAAACAATAAAATTTATACTGAAGATAGAAAATTTAAACTTGTGGGAATTATAGAAAAGCCTGAAGGGTTTTATGATTTTTATGATATCAATATTCCTTTTGAAGCTTTTACTTATGGAAATAATGAAAAAGATAATATAATTCCACAAAATACAATGACTTACAATAGTGTTTTAACTCTAAATAGTGGATGGCAGGGTATCGATGGACAAGCTAATAGAATTATGAGAGAAAATAATTTAAAAGAAGCTACTTATACACCAAACATGCCTCTTGTACGTCAATTAATGAACAAAAAAATAGAAAAAGAAGATCCAGTAGCTTTTAAAAGAGAAATACTAATTATAATTACAGCAGCTATTTTTGTATTTAATCTTTTTAACATAACACTAAATGAAACAATGGAAGAAATGGGAATGCTTAGATTAATAGGCGCAAACAAAAGAAATGTAAGAAGAATGATAATGTATCAAGGATTAATCATAATGGTTGCAGGAATAATACTTGGACTTATATTTGGTGTGGCATTTTCATATGTGGGAATTAACAATTTCAATCCTTCGCTATATGAAGAAGCGCTAATGAAGCCAAAGTTATATGTAAGTTCCCAAAATGTTATAAAAGCCATAATCACAGGTGCATTTTCTGTATTTGCTTCTTGTATTATACCTATATATAAAGTAGGTAAAATATCATCTATTGAAGCAACAAAGCAAAGTGATAGATTTAAAAGTGGAGGTAGAAGTTTTGGACTTGGTAGACTTTTCAATAAAATATTTGGATTTTACGGATTCATGGGACTTAAAAATATTGGAAGAAATAAAAGTAGAGCTTTTATATCAATCATATCAATTGCACTGGGAGGATATGTATTTTTAACAACATTCTCAAGCATGCAAAATGAGGTTGATAATAAAATTGCTGATATGCAAAAAAGATATGATATTACCATAGGGTTTGGGCCAAATTCAGATTTAGATGTGGTGAAGTATAGTGATAATGATGTAAACAAATTAAAAAATATAGATGGTGTAAAAGATATAAATCCTGTACAAATAGCAAATGGATTCTTTGACTATAAGAATTATAAAGTAAATAAAGATTTTACAAATTTAAGCCAAGTTAAAGAAAAAGATAAAATGGAATATGAAATGGATTTGAAATTATATGGAAATGACTATATAAAAAATACACTGAAAAACTTTGTTCAAGAAGGAAATTCAGATAATTTAGGCAAAGTAACAAATCATTATCCAAATGTAGCAGTATATAATTATTTTTATGATGAAAATGATCCAGACACTAATAAAAATGTTTTTACAAACATAAAAATAGGAGATATTTTAACTATAAAAGTTCCAACTATAAAAAATAATGAAACAGTATATAAGGAAAGTAAAGTAAGAGTATGTGCAATTTTAACATCAGACTGGATGTCTAAGGGAGATGGAAGTTTAGGACGAAATTTTGAAATAGTAAGTTCTAATAATCATGCTAAATACCTTACTAATGAGAAAAAATATACTAAATTAGGTATAAATTTAGAAGATCCTAATGATAAAGTTGTAAATAAAAAAGTAGAAGAAGTTTCTAATAGCATTCAATTATCTCAGTTTGAAAGCAAACTAAGTTTCAATGAGATGCAAGAAAGCTCTAGAAAAGATTATATGAAGACACAAATATCAACAATAACACTTGTTTTAATAATAGCAGGAATTAATATTTTCTGTACAATAAAAACTAATTTGTTAATAAGAAAAAAGGAAATAGCAACGCTTAGAGCTTTAGGAATGAGTGTAAAAGATATGAAGAAGATGATTACTTTTGAAGCCTTATCATATGCCATGTTAAGTTTTATAATTGCCTTAATTCCATCCATAACAAACTTAATTAAATTTGTAAATTGGAATAATAATGCTTATAAAAACTATGGAATAGAAAGCTTTATGAATTTCACATTCCCAGTTAAGGAATCAATAGCATTTTTCATAATAACTGTAGGAGTATGCTTGATTGCAGTAATGACAAGTAGTAGAGATTTAAAAAATATGAATATTATTGATGGAATAAAAGACAACGATTAAGTGTTTTGATATAAAAAATACTTGAGAGTGAAGGATTAAGAAATCAGATATTGAGCAGGAAATAAGAAACAATATGAAGGATTAAGAGATTGGGAGGATAATATATGAAAACTTTAAAAGCTATAGATTTAAGAAAAATATACGGAAAAAATGATAGTGAAGTTAGAGCTATTGATGGAATTAGCTTGGAAATAGAACCACATAAATTTACAGCTATAATAGGACAAAGTGGTTCTGGAAAAAGTAGTTTGCTACATTGTATGGCAGGACTTGATAAACCAACTGAAGGAAAAGTATTTATGGATGATTTAGATTTATATACTTTAAATGATGACAAACTATCTAAAATAAGAAGAGAAGAGTTTGGATTTATATTTCAAAGTTTTAATCTAATACCTGTTATAAATGTTTATGAAAATATAATACTTCCTGTTTCAATGAATGGAGGAAAGATAGATAAAGATTATATAGATGATTTAATAAATAAACTAAGACTAGAATCTCAAGTTAAGAAATTCCCTAATGAACTATCAGGTGGACAGCAGCAAAGGGTTGCTATTGCTAGAGCTCTTGCTAATAAGCCCTCAGTTATATTTGCAGATGAGCCTACGGGAAGTTTGGATAGTAAAACGACTAAAGAAGTAATTGATGTGTTGAAGTTTTGTGTTGAGGAGTACAAGCAGACGCTTGTTATGATAACTCATAATGATGAGATTGCTAAAAGTGCTGATAGGATTGTAAGCATTAGTGATGGGAAGGTTGTATGTAGTTAGTTATACAAAATTATAAAAAATAATTACAGAGAGATTGTCTGTGAACAGTATTTAACATATAAATACTAAAAAAGAGAGCTGTTGCCATATTTTATTGCAACAGCTTTTTATTTATATAGCAAAGATTTGTAGTAAAAAGTTTCTTATAGGTTTAAATTAATAATTAAGACTACTTATTTTTATAATAAAAGATAGCCAGTTGAGTTCTATCTCTAAGATTTAATTTCTGCAAAATAGTAGTAATAGCATTCCTCACAGTACCCTCGCTCAAAAACAAACTAGTAGCAATCTCTTTATTACTAAGGCCTTCTGCTACGAGAGTAATAATATCCAGCTCTTTTTGTGTAATACCAAAAGAATAAAAATCCGCATCATTAGAGTTATTAAGAAGGAATGGTATCTTAGAAATAATATCATCACCAAATACGTTTTGACCAGTATGTACAGCTCTTAAAGAAGGAACAATACATTCGAAATTTTGTTTTATAATATAACCTTTAGCGCCTATTTTCAAAGCCTTTACTATATACTCATCATCAGAGAAAGTAGTTAAAAATAGAATCTTTGCATTAGAATCTTTTTTCAAAATAGCTTCTCCAGCATCAAGCCCTGTCATATTTTTCATCCTAATATCCATAAGCAAAATATCAGGTTTTAAATCTTCATAAAGGTCAATAGCATCAGAACCATCATAACTAGTTCCAACAACTTCTATATCTTCTTCAACTTCAAGTATTGTTTTTAGAGAAACACATACTAATTTATCATCATCTACAACTAATACACGCATATTTTTAAACATTCCTTTCTATATTCTTTGGAATAGAAATAAATATTCTAAATCCATTATTAGTACTAATATTCAAACTTCCTCCCATGGAGGATACTCTATCACTTATGTTTTTCACACCTATACCATTTTCCGTATTATATTTAATATTACTTCCATTATCTTTGATAATTAGTTGATATAAGGCAGGATGTTCACGGAGTAACACTGAAACTTCAGTAGCATTAGAATGCTTTATAATATTTGAAAAAGCTTCTTTAGTTATGGTAATAAAGGAATATTTGATTTTTTTGTCAGGAGGTAGGTCCATATCATAGTCAAATTGCACATGGCAAAATTTAAAATTATCAATTAGTTGTTGTATTTCAATTTGAAGGTCAACAGCATCCTCGTGCAAGTTATGGACACTATTTCTAATACTATCCATTGCTTCTGAAAGAGTATCCTTTATAAGAGAAAGATTTTCACCAACATTCTCATCTTTATTAATAGCAAGAAGTGCACCTGTTTGTAACAGACACCTAGACAAAAGATGCCCAACATTATCATGAATATCCCTTGCAATTCTATTACGCTCAGTCAAGGTAGCTAAATTAATTTCATAGTCTTGTTTTTCTAAAAGCTCTCTATTTTTCCTTTCAAATTTTATGGACAATTCCTTAGCAGTATCACTTACAGTATAATAATTTTTCTTAATATTCTCAAAAGACTTAGTACGATATTTTAATATATAACCTGTAAAAATATAAGCAATAATCAAAGCTTTAGATAAACTAGTTATATGGTAACTTATAAAAATAGGTAAAAGTAAAAGTGCCCATAGATATTTTATTTTATAGAAAAACAAGTCATAACAGATAAGGGGAATAAAAAATATAAAGGGTGGTTCAATAAAGCAAAGTAATAAAAAAACAATAAAAACTGAAATTAAAACTTTACTATTATCCTTATAGCTAATCATTGCACTTAAAAAAATAGTTATGATTACGGGGACAACCATATATACATCATCAATATTATGTATGTATATCGATAAACAAATAAAGAAAATAATGATCTTATCAATTAAATTATTCATATTAATATCACCTCAATTCACAAAAGTATGATTATATATAGATTTTAACATTATATTCATACTTAAGCACTAGGTTGTTACAATTGTCATATTTGTTTTGGAGCCTAGTCACTTAATAAGTATAACTAAATTTAATATAATAAAAGTATAAAAATGGAAAAGTAAAAAATAAACTTATGGAGGAGTAAGTATGGTTATAAATGTTAAAAATCTAGTAAAAAGATATGATGATTTACTAGCTTTAAATCACTTAAATCTAGAAGTTAATGAAGGGGAAGTATTTGGACTTTTAGGACCTAATGGATCAGGGAAAAGTACCGCAATTAATTGCATTTTATCTTTGTTAGAGTATGATAAGGGCAGTATTGAGGTTTATGGAAAAACAATGAAACCTGAGGCTTATGATATAAAACGAAATATAGGAGTAATAATGCAAAATGTAGCTGTATTTGATGAGCTAACAGTATATGAAAATATTGATTACTTTTGTGGACTTTATATTTTAGATAAGAATAAGCGTAAAAAACTTGTAGAAGAAGCTATTGATTTTGTTGGACTTAATGATTATAAAAAGTTTTATCCTAAAAAACTAAGTGGAGGATTACTTAGACGATTAAATATAGCCTGTGGAATTGCTCATAAGCCAAAATTAATAATATTGGATGAACCCACAGTGGCGGTGGACCCTCAAAGTAGAAATAATATTTTAGAAGGAATACAAAAGTTAAATAAAAAAGGAGCTACCATAGTATACACATCTCACTACATGGAAGAAGTAGAGCAAATCTGTACAAGAATTTCCATCATGGATAAAGGAAAAGTAATAGCAACAGGAAGTAGTGAAGAGCTAAAGGCAATGATAGACTGTGGTGAAAAAATCACTGTAGAAATATTTAAACTAGATGATAAAATTCTGTCAGGTGTGAAAAATCTTCCTAATATAACTTATGCAGAATATGAAGATAATTATTTAGTTGTAAAATCAAGTAGGGGGAAAAATAACTTAGTTGTTTTAATAGATTATTTAAAAAATAATAATATTAATGTAGGAAAAATTTACTCAGAACCGCCAACGTTAAATGATGTTTTCTTAGAAATAACGGGTAAAGAGCTTAGAGATTAAGGGGGGAATAAAGTGTTTTATCATAATTATAAATATAGAATTAAATGTATAGTAAGAGATAGACAGATGATGTTTTGGACACTTCTGTTTCCCATAGTTCTAGCTACATTGTTTAACCTAGGTTTGAGGAATTTATCAAGTGCAGAGGATTTTTCAATTATAAATATAGCCATAGTAAAAGATGAGAAGTATAAGGAAAATAAAGAATTTTTAGAGGTAATAAAATCAGTTTCTGATAATAAAAGTGATGATGATTTATTTCATATAGAATATACCTCAAAGGATAAAGCCAAAGAACGTTTGGATGATAATGCTATTGAAGGATATATATTCTTTGATAAAGATATAAATGTTGTAGTAAAAAAATCAGGAATTAATCAAACCATAATAAAAAGCTTTGTAGATGAATATAAACAAACTTCTTCCACAATTAAAACAATATTACAAAAAAATCCCCAAGCTATTTCAAGTAAAGATTTCAGCAATATATTTGAAAGAACAAACTATATTAAAGAAGTGGCCATAGGTAGAGATTCACCTGATATAAGTGTAAATTATTTTTATGCTCTTATTGCCATGGCATGTTTATACGGAGGTTTCTTTGGCCTAAAGGAAATAGCATCCATACAAGCAAATCAATCTTTCCAAGGAGCAAGAACTAGTGTAGCACCAGCTCACAAACTAAAAATAGCCACATCATCTATAGCAGCAGCTACCACAGTACAACTTTTTAATATAGGTGCATTAATAGCATATATAAGCTTAGCATTAAATGTGAGTTTTTCAAATCAATTAGGTTATATCATCCTGATCTGCATAGTGGGTACTATTACAGGAGTAACTTTTGGTACCTGTATAGGAGCTATATTAAAGAAGAAAGAAGGAATTAAGATAGGTGTAGTAGTAGGAAGTACAATGATGATGTCATATTTAGCAGGTATGATGAATGATAAAATAAAATATATTGTAAGTTCAAAGATGCCAATTTTAAGTTATATTAATCCTGTAAATTTAATTGCAGATTCATTTTATTCTATGTATTATTATGACACTACAACTAAACTGTTTATAAATCTTTCTATACTTTGTCTTTTATCTATTATATTCAGTGTCATAACTTATTTAGTTTTAAGGAGGCAAAAATATGCAAGTTTATAAAGCTTTTTTTAAAGTTATTAGTAAAAACTTAACTGAAATAATCATATATGTGGCAGTGTTTTTATTTTTTGCTATAGCCCTAGGAAATACGGCAGATAATCCTGAAGATATGGACTTTAAAGAAACTAAAATTAATGTTGCATTTATAAATAATGATGAAGATTCAAAAATTGTTGATGGATTAAGAAGTTATATAGGAGAAAATTCAAATATAGTAGATCTTAAGAATAATAAAACAGATTTACAAGATGCATTATTTTTTAGAGAAGTAGAGTATATAATAAATATTCCTAAAGGATTTACGGAGAAAGTACTAAGTGGAAATAAAAATGTTAATATAGAAAAAAACACAATACCTAACTCAGGAAGCGAAGTTTATATGGATAATTTAATTAATAGATATTTAAATACAGCAAAAATGTATACTTCTGCAATAAACAACATATCTCAAGAAGAGCTTATAAAGTTTGTAAATAAGGACTTATCATATGATACAAAAGTAGAAATAAGTAGTAATGCCAACGGATCTGTAGTTAATAGTAATTGCAGAAACTATTATAATTTTTTATCATACTCATTGTTTGCCATATTAATCTTAGGAGTATCAGCAGTTATGACAACATTTAACAATAAGGATTTGAAGATGAGAAATTTATCTTCTGCATTAACTCTAAGAAGTATGAACTATCAAATGATACTAGGAAACATTACTTTTACAGCTCTCCTTTGGATGATTATGATAGTTGCCAGTTTTGTAATGTATGGAAGTTATATGTTTACTATAAATGGATTGCTCTTCCTTTTAAATTCATTTGTATTTTCAATAGCAGTATTAAGTATAAGTCTTTTGATTGGAAATCTTATTAATAGTAAAAATGCAATGTCGGCGGCTGCAAATGTGGTATCACTTGGGTCTTGTTTTATAAGTGGAGTCTTTGTGCCTCAGGCATATTTAGGAGAAAGTGTTATTAATATAGCGCGATTTAATCCTACTTATTGGTATGTAAAGGCCAATAATGAAATATCTCTTTTAGTTAATTATAGTAATGAAAATCTCACACCAATATTTATGAGTATGCTTGTGGTGTGTGGATTTGCATTGGCAATACTTGCAGTAACTTTGGTAGTTATAAAGCAGAGAAGACTTAGTAATTATTAGGATATAAAAAGGGGATGGGGTTCATATGAGTGAGTTAAACAAAAAATTATTTTCAAACTTAATATGTTTAGGATTATATTTGATTACCTTATACTTGGGAAGAGTTATTTTTAGAGATACAGTTTCAACAGGATTATATGGAATGATAATTTGTATAGTATCAATAGTAACAATATTTTTCGTATATAGGGTATCAAAATATACCACATTATTGATGGAAGAAAATAAAAAAGAAAAAAATAAATTATATAAAATGGAGGATGTAGATAAATTTGTTTTACACAAACATAGCTACATCCTTATTATTTTTATATGCTTAAAAATAGGCTATAATAAAGTTTATGAAAGATAAAATGGGCAAAAAAGAGGTAAAAACATATGGCGAAAATTGATAATATGATGTCAATTCTATGGATGTTAAGTTCAGATAAAAAAGTTACAGCAAAGCAAATATCTGAAAAATTAGAAATAAATATAAGAACGGTGTATCGTTATATTAATGCACTTTCTAGCGGTGGTGTACCTATCATATCAGATGCAGGTCATAATGGTGGGTATACCTTATAAGGAAAAAACATATTAGTAAGATATGTAGGAGAAGAATACGAAAATCTTGCAAATAAATCATTAGAACCTACATTAGAAGATTATTACGTAGCTAATTGTCTTTAAATAAGTACAAAAAATTATAAAACTTAAGAAGATAAAATATTAAAGAATAAATATAAATAGATTTGTTGAAAAAATAACAAGGAGATTAGAAATAAAGGGGATTTAAAATGAAAATAAGAAAAAGTTTAGTGATAATGAGTTTAGTAGTTATGAGTGCAACTTTTAGAATGGGATGTAGTTCAAGAAATGATAATGCAAATAACGTAGGTGGAGAAGTAATAGATAGACTTCCAGAAGATCAAAAAGATACGGAGATAGATAAGGCTCTTGCAAAAATAAGGAAAGTTAGAAAAGAAAGTGTAACTGCTAAAAATGGAGTTACTAGTAGCGTGTCAAGCAATGGTATGGATTTACCATGTCAAAGTAAGAATATGCCTTATTTAGGTGATGAAAGTATGGATGAGATAAAAGCACGTGTAAATATAGTACTTAATTATCTTGAAAATGAACTGAAATTACCTAAAAGAGGAGAGGGAGGATACGATACAAGTAGATGTATAGATCCAAGAATGAATGTAATATATGATGATGAAGATAAGAGAGTAGCAAGTGGATACTAAAATTAAAACATATATATAGAAGAATATGAAACTGCTAAGGAAGACGTTTACAGCTATTTAATAATGCTAAGAGATTCAAAGGATAGTGAGTGGAAGATAATATATGACGGAAACAGCTATAAAAAATAGTGGGAGAGATAGCTATGAAAAATTTAGTGAAATTTGAGTTTAGAAAGATATGGACAAAATTTACTTTAACATCTGTTATATATTTAGTTGTAGTTAGTACAATGTTAACTGCCATTGGATATTATTCAAATGATGGTGCTATTAATAGTGAAGGCCAAGAAGTAAAAGGAACTAAAGCGTTTAGAGTAATAAAAAATGAAAGTAAAGGCACTTCAGGTGTAATGGATGAAGAGTATATTCATAATTTAGTACAAGATTTTAATTCTAGTAAAGAAAAAGCAAATTTTGAAGATAGGCTAGGACTTTGGCTTACAAGATTTGATGTATCAAATCACCTTATAAATTATGCTAATTACGGAAAAGAAAAATTCAATATTTATATGGGGTTAGATTTTGATTTCTTAAAGTCAGAAAAAGACTTTTATAATCAATATAAAAAAACTGTAAAAGATCAGATATTATATGATAGTCAAAAGTTATGGTTTAAATATAGTGATAAAAATATAGAAAAAATTAATGAAAAAGTAGATAATATAAAAACTCCTTTTAAAGTTGATTATTATGAAGGTATAAATAATTTAATGTATCAATGAAGAATTATGATGTATATGATTCAAGTAGAAATATGATTATATCAAATAAAGATAACTTAAAAGAATCAAAAAAAGATGAACACAAAATATTACTAGATGAAAAAACTATTAAGGATGTTGTGCAGAGAAAAGATAAAAGTAAATATTTATATAACTCAGTTTTAGTTACTTTGATAGGTTCAAATTATGATAAAAAAATAGAATAGCTAACTGATAAAGATATAAGTGATTTTTATAATAATAGAATATCAAATATGAAAGCTAATTTAGCTAAACATAGTAAAATAGATGATATAGAAAAACTAGGGATAAATTTAAAAGAACTTAGTAAGCTTATTCAATTAGGATATGCAGAAGGATGGAAAAATCTTAATAATGATATGACAGATTTTGTAACAATAATAATATTTTTTATACCTTTTTTATTACTTTCCATATTTTGAGAAGATCCAAGGTCAAATATGAAACAATTATACATATCCACTAAATATGGTAAGGATGAATTGATTAAAAGTAGAGTAATTATTGGTATAGGAGTAGGAACAGTAATTTATGTTATTGCAATAGGAATATTTTCACTATGCAAACTATTTGCATTTGGATTTGAAAGAAATAATTTACCTATCCAAAGTAGTATAAATTACTTCTTTTCTCCAGACAGTACTATATTCTTTGAACAGTACATAATAAATGTTTTAGTTGGATATGTAGCAATGTTAGTTTTAGCTGGAGTTACGCTTTTAACTACTGTATTAGCTGGACAGATACTATCTTAAGCAGTAGTTGTTACATTTATTTTAAGTATAATGACTATGCTACCTAATAATAAATTTGAATTTAATCATTACTTTAAGAACTTCGTACCTTATCATATGATTAATTTTAATAGTATAAATATATATAAACTGTGAGTATGATTTATTAGAGTCATATTCAGCTAGCAAAGTACCAAAGTAAGCTGCCACGGAGCAATTTCTAATTGTTTATGTGACAGCTTATTTTTTGCTTGTAAGGATTTTATATTTATATATTCATTGGAATGATTAATATATTATAAAAAAAGAAGTAATAATTACATAATGCAGAATAAGATTATTTGTTTCTTACAATAATTTAGATAATAAATAAAATAAAAGGGTGATACAGATGTCGCATATAAGTGCAAAAAATGCATATAAAGGTTTAGAGGAGAGGCTAAATAGATTTCCACAAGGGGCACCTCCTTCAAAAACTTTGTACAAAATATTAGCCATGCTATTTACAGAAAAGGAAGCTGAATTAGTTGCACAATTGCCAATTAAAGCATTTCGAGTAAAAACGGCGGCCGATATATGGAGTGTAAGTGAAAGTGAAGCATTAAAAGTACTTGATACACTTGCTAGCAAAGCAATTTTATTAGATTTAGAGGATGATAAAGGAAAACAGTATATACTTCCTCCACCAATGGCTGGATTTATAGAATTTGCTTTGATGAGAACTAGAAATGATATTGATCAAAAACTTTTATCAGAACTTTATTATGAATATTTAAATGTGGAAGAGGATTTTATAAAGGATTTATTTTATTCATCAGAAACAAAACTAGGAAGAGTTTTCGTACAAGAAGAAGTATTAAGTAATGACAATGAAGTGACAATATTAGATTATGAAAGAGCTACTAATATAATAGAAGAAGCAGAGCATATAGCAGTAGGAATGTGTTATTGCAGGCATAAAATGAAGCATGTGGGTAAAGGTTGTGATGCACCTATGGACATATGCATGACTTTTAATGGGACAGCAAACTCTTTAATAAAATACAATTATGCAAGACGAATAGATGCATCTGAGTGTAAAGAATTATTACATGAAGCATATGAAAATAATTTAGTTCAATGTGGTGAAAATGTAAGAAGAGGCGTAAGTTTTATATGCAACTGTTGTGGATGTTGCTGTGAAGCATTATTAGCAGCTAGAAAATTTGGTAATATGCATCCAGTAGCAACCACTAGCTTTATACCAAATATTAATTATGATTCTTGTGTAGGATGTGGAAAATGCGTAAATGCATGCCCCATAGGGGCAATAAGTAAAGTAAAAGAAAAGGATAAAGCTATAATTAGAATTGATGAAGAAGTGTGCTTAGGATGTGGAGTTTGTGCTAGAAATTGTCCCAAAAGTAGCATAATACTTTTGAAAAGAAAAGAAAAAATAATTACTCCTGCAAATTCAGTACATAGAGTAGTTCTTATGGCCATAGAGAAGGGACAATTACAAGAACTTATATTTGATAATAAAGCATTAAGTAGTCATAGAGTCATGGCAGCCATATTATCTACAATACTTAAATTACCCCCAGCCAAGAGAGCCTTGGCAAATGAACAAGTTAAATCAATATATTTAGATCGCTTGTTAA
>OKWN01000354.1_pt1 | contig 23693 bp, 20 predicted proteins | sample 1607151 | NCBI WGS metagenome assembly OKWN01 (sample SAMN07501046, study PRJEB24779) | human gut metagenome | isolation source: stool | host: human infant | place: USA: Pittsburgh, PA | reverse complement strand
GCTGGCAAGTCGTATGTATAGGATTTGCCGTTCAACAATAAGTCGAATGCGTTCAATTGGTTAGTTTTGTAACGGGACACGTATGCACTGCCGTTGCCATTAGCTGTTACGGAGTTTACAGTTTCTTGGTATACAGGTTGGTTGTTAGTAGCGATAGGATCCATGATTTGAAGACCTACAGCTGTTGTTTGAGGTGCTACGAAGATTGGGTCGCCCAATTCTTTGGATACAGGCATTTGTTGAGCCATGTCACCTGCTGTGTAAGGTACTGCTGGCAATGGTTTGTAACCAGGGCGTGGTGCGCTTGTTACATAGCCAGATTGGTATGCTGGTGTAGCTGCTTGAGGTGCAGCGTAAGTATATTGCTCAGCTGCAGCGCGTTCGTAAGCGCGTGCATTAGCATCAACGGATGCTGCAAAAGCAGAGAAAGACATAGTTGTAGCTGCGAATACTGCGAAAGCAGCTGCTAAATGTTTTTTGTTCATTATAATTCACTCCTAAATACATGATTTTACAAATAACACAAATACTAATGTGTATTATATATGAAATTTTTCTAAATGTAAATAAAATATAAAATATTTTCTTAATTATAAACAAATATAATCTGATGTGTCAAATTTTGGACAATTAGGCACAGAATGTCATATTACTATATAATAGTAGTATAGTAATATATTATATCGAATAATTTAGATTAATGCTATACTTAATGGCAGAAATTTAAAGATAAGATGAAGTTTATGAATTCTATAAATTGAGATGGTGAAAGTTTCACTAGGGAGGTCTCATGAGTATTAGCGTCTATTATGGACGAGCAGGATCTGGTAAGACCCGTGCCGTATATGAACGGATTCGGCAAGTCATGGCCGAGTGTCCAGGGGAACCTATAATTTTACTCGTTCCAGAACCAGCTACGTATCGGGTAGAACGGGAGCTAGCCGAGTTTATGCCTGAAAAAGGCTTTACTACAGTTCGCGTTGTAGGCTTTGGTCGTTTGGGGTACCAAGTATATCAATCCATAGGCTCTAAAGGGGCCGGTCAATCAAGTTTATCTAGCTTTGGCCGGTCTATGTTGTTGCGCCTTGTTATGAAACGAAAACAAAAAGAATTAGGTCTTTTAGAACAGGCTACAAAACGTCCTGAGTTTTCCTCTGTATTGCAACAGCTCTTTTCGGAGTTTCGCGCATTCCGCGTAGGTCCTACCGACCTAGAACGTGGGGCGGATTCAGTAAAAAATAAAGTATTACAAAAGAAACTGCGCGAACTTGCCATTTGTATGGCTGCCTATGAAGAGGAAATCAGCCGTCATGGAGAGCGCGATATCGATCCTATCATGGAAATTGTAGAGGCTTTGCCTCAATCTCCTCTGATGCAAAATAGTTATGTATTTATCGATGGATTCCATTGGTTTACGCCTACACATTACGAGTTGATTTATACCTTATTTGATTTGGCGAAGGAATCGGTTATCACTATCGACTTACCGATGGCTCCGAAGGCGTTAAATATTGCTCGTCGAGGGGAACATCTTTTCAGTCGTCCTTTAGAGATTTATGATACCTTAGTGGCTCGTTATGGTACTCGTATTAATTGGGTTGGATTTGACGGCCAGCGAGGTCCTCAAATAGTTCAAGCGTTAGAGTCGAACTACTTTACTAGCCCTAGTAAGCAAAATTCTACTGATACTACGATTCCGCTCATTCGAGGCTACAATAGAGAACGGGAAGCCGACGCCATAGCTCGTCGCATCTTAGCTTATGTGGAATCCTCTCCAGAGGCGCGGTATCGAGATATATGTATTATGCTTCGCGAGTCCGAAACATACGGAGATACCTTAGAAAAGGTCTTCGGTCGTTATGGTATTCCACACTTCATCGACCGCCAACGTCCTATGAAAAATCACCCGTTAGGCGAATTGTTGACAGCTCTCTTTGATATTGTGCGCCATAGTTACAGTCGAGACAGCATGTTCCTCTTGCTTAAAACGGACTTGATGCCCCTTACTCGCGCGGCTGTAGATGAATTAGAGAACTACGTACTCGAGTTTGGTATCGATCATTATAAATGGGAACGTGAAAGCTGGCCGTATCTACGAGGATTCCATGAGGGGCAAGATGAAGAAAGTCACTTAGATTCACCTCGTAGAGCCCGTGTTAATCAAGCAAGACAGACCATTATGGATATATTGTCTCCGTGGTTTGACTTTGCCGCTTGTAGTGAAGGCCATACGGGCTCTGAATGGGGTGAGCAACTCTATGGTTTATTAGAAACTTTGCAAGTTCCACAGCGCCTTTATGAATGGGCAAAGGATGCAGAATCTGTAGGCGATCAAGAGTCTAAAGCGAGTCATGAACAGATGTACAATGCGGTTGTTTCTTTCATAGACGAAATTTCTATGGTCATGAAGGACGAAGTATTGACCTTGGATGAGATGATGCTACTCCTTGAAGAAGGCTTGAGTGATGTAAACTACTCCATGATTCCTCCGTCCTTGGACCATGTAGTGATTACCACCATCGAACGTGGCTATAGCCAATGGTGGCCTAAGGTATTCGTGATGGGCCTCAACCAAGGTGTTTTCCCACAAAGCATGGGCGATGAAGGTCTTATCAAGGATAAGGAACGTCAAGAATTGGCCGATGCAGGCATTACCTTGGCTGAAGGGGCATTGCCTAAGGCTTTCAACGAGAATTTTCTACTATACCTAGCTATGACACGGGCATCCGATTCGTTGACCTTGTCTTATGCAAGCTCTGGTGAAGATGGTACAGGCCTTGAGCCATCCCTTGTGGTGAAGCGCTTAGAATCACTTGGTTATGTAGATAAAGCCGTAGATATACCGCTCTCTATTACGCCTGATACTGAGGCTGAGTATGTATGGAGACCTTTACAAAGTTTGTCTTTATTATCTGAGCGCTGGGGTGCTCTCTTTAGCGGACATGATGTTAACCCACTGTGGTGGGGCCTTTATAACTGGGCTCGTGAAAGCGATACCTACCGCCCTCGTTTAGGAGAGGTGTCTCGTGGTATTCGAGATAATAACGATGTGCCGGTCATTACGAAGGATTTAGTAAATGGATTATTCTTATCTAAAGGCTATATGTCAGGTTCTGTAACGCGCCTAGAGAGATACCAACAATGTCCTTTCAAGTTCTACGCTCAATATGGTTTGAAACTGGAGCCACGTCGTGTACGCTCCTTTGGGGCCCCTGAAATTGGTACATTTTTACATGCTAATTTAGAGCGTTTAGGTAATTATCTATTAGAAAATAATAAACAATGGCGTGATCTCAATGAAGAGGAGCAACAAAATTTATGTCGCTCTGTAGCCGATGAGATTTTACAAGAAAATCAGGCTGGTGAGGAAACGAGCGATGCCTATCAAAAGGCTATCGAGCAGCGTGTACAACGAACATTACATGTGACGGTAGACCGCCTTGTAGAGTGGTCTAAGCGCAGTGATTTTGATACAAAATACTTAGAGCAAGATTTTGGCCGTCAAGGCGGGTGGGATCCGATTCGAGTTCCTCTTGGAGAAGATCGTTATTTACGCCTCATTGGTCAAATTGACCGTATCGATGAATATACCCGAGATGGTCAAACTTACGGTATGGTTATTGACTACAAATCTGGCGGAGCACATGTAACAGCGCAAGATGTGTACTACGGTCTCAAGTTGCAGCTCATGACCTATCTATTGGCCTTAGAATCCGCTTATGGCAAAGCGGAAGGTAAATCTATGTCGCCTGCGGCTGTAATATATTCCTATGTGAAGAACCCCAAAATTCCTGCAGGTACACCTATATCTTATGAAGATGCAGTGTCATTGGCTAAGGAAAGTAATGCATGGCAAAATAGTGGGTACTTCTCAGATGATATTGAGTTGTTGACGCATATTGATAATAAGTTCTTATCTTATGGTGCAAAACAGGGCCCGTATGTGCCGATTGCGACGAAGAAGGATCAAACTATTTCTAGTAGAGACTTACGCAAGGTTAAGAATCCAGGTGAATTTGATGTGTTGTGTCGTTATACCAATCACGTAATGGCTGAAACAGGGCGTAATATTGGGGATGGCCAATTCCCAATTAAGCCATATCAATTGAATGGCTTTAGACCTTGTACGTACTGTGATTATCATACGATATGTCGTTTTGACTCTAGTCGTAATAAATACAACTATTTGTCAGGATTATCTGAAGATGATGCATTAGAACGGATGAAAGAGGTCTTAAACGACGGAAACAACAGCAACGACAGAAATAATAGTAACGAAGGAGGTGAAAACCATGGGTGTTAAATGGACGCCAGAGCAGGAATCTGCGATCATAGCGCCTAAAGATTCGTCTTTAGACAATCAAACCTTGCTCGTAGCAGCTGCTGCGGGGTCAGGTAAAACAGCTGTTCTTGTAGAGCGTATTATTACGCGTCTTAAAGATATGGATAATCCCTTATCCGTACAAGAGCTCATGGTTGTAACCTTTACAAAGGCGGCCGCTCAAGAGATGAGTGCTCGTATTGGGCTTGCCTTGGCAAAAGCAATGGAGTCTACTGATGATGTGGCTATGCAAGAACGTCTTGAACGACAGCTCAATCTCTTGCCGTCTGCTCATATTTCTACATTGCACTCATTCTGCCAATGGGTAATTCGTTCTTATTTCTATAAGCTCGATATTAACCCGACGGCTCGCATCGGCAACGAAGCGGAGATGACATTGCTACAACAAGAGGTGTTAGCTGATTTATTGACTAAATCCTATGAAGAGGGTCTTTATAATATTTATGAGTTGGCAGACTTCTTCAGTGATGATAAATCTGATGCGGGCTTAACAGCGAAGATTATGTCTCTATATAACTACGCTATGTCCCTTGCTAATCCTGATGGTTGGTTGCGCAAAGCCTTAGAGCCTTATAAAGAGGCTATGACTATAAACCCTAGTGATACACTGTGGGGCCAATATATGTGGGATAAACATATAGCTGTTATCGACCGTATTCGTGAACGATTAGAACGGATGGAACAAATCCTGCTCGATCCAGTAGGTCCTCACAAATGGCAAAAGATATACGATAACCAATTAGCCGCATTAGGCATGCTTTCAGGTGCTCAGTCTTGGGATAATATGGGTGATGCTTGTAAACATATAGATACCTTTATTAAAGATCAGTTCCGCATGGGTTCAAAAGAGGCGCAAGCCTTTGACCCTATATTGGTAGCAGAGTTTAAATCTTTAGGTTCACAAAATAAGGAAGACCTCAAAGGAATGCAAGCGGCTGTGTTTACGGTGCCTGAATCTACCTTACAAGAACAGTTCAAGGCTCAATATCCCATCATTGAAGGTTTAGTAGAGCTCACCATTGCGTTCCACCAAGCCTATCGGGATATGAAGCAAGAGCAAGGTATCATGGACTTTAGTGATTTGGAGCATTTATGTTTAGCCCTTCTTGTTGAACCTGGTACAGAGGATGATCCTCAGCCGTCTGAGGTGGCAAAGGAGCTGCAAGATACTTTCAAAGAAATCATGGTCGACGAATACCAAGATACAAACGGCGTGCAAGAGACGATTATTAACTTGATTTCTCGCATCGATAATCGGTTCTACGTGGGTGACGTGAAGCAGGCTATTTATAGTTTCCGTATGGCTGACAGTTCTCTATTTATGGAGAAATATAACACCTATGGCGGTACTGATGCGGTAGAACGTCGTATCGACTTAGCGAAGAACTTCCGATCTCACGAAAATATTTTGACTGCTACAAATTTCTTATTCTATCAAATTATGACAGAAGAGGCAGCAGAGCTCAATTATACTGAGGCTGAATCCCTCATTCCTGGCCGTATCGTAGAGGATGCGCCTGAGTCTTGGGTTGGAGGCGACGTAGAATTACAGCTTTTAGATGTGAGCAAGGATACCCTCAGTGCTAGTGAAAGCGATGAAGATGAAGGGGATGACCCTGAGAATAATGAGCGTGAGCTAGATTTCATTATTCAAAAGATCAAGGAAATTCACGGTGCTAAGAAAAAAGTGCAAAATCCAGATGGTACATTCCGTCAAATTGAGTGGCGTGACTTTGCTATTTTGCGCAGATCTTTGGCTGGTTGGGGTACCCGTGCCGTAGAGGCCATGCGCCAAGCAGGCATCCCTGCGGTGGTAAATGAACGGGATGGTTACTTTGAAGCACAAGAAATTCAACTCTTGTTAGCGTTGTTATCTATCATAGATAATCCTGAACAAGACCTGCCGATGGCGGCGGTGTTGCACTCGGGATTAGTTGGACTTGATGCAAATGAACTAGGTGCGTTGCGCCTGTCTGGTGAGGGTTCTTTGTGGTCTCTCATGCCTGCTTATGCAGAAGAGGCACAAGATGAGCGCTTATTATCCTTTATTGGACATATGGAGCGTTGGCGTACCTTGTCGCGTCGTCACGGTGTGACCGATTTATTGTGGGATATTTACGAATCCCAAGATTACGTAAACTATGTAGGGGCTATGCCGAATGGCCTTGTGCGTCGAGCAAATGTGCTTGCCTTATATGACCGTGCTAAAGGGTATGAGGCCTCTGGATTCCGCGGTCTCTTTAGATTCTTGCGCTTTGTTGAAAGCTTGCGCGATAGTAATCAAGATATGCCTCTTGCCAATGTAGTAAGTGAAGCGGACAATGTAGTGCGTCTTATGACTATCCACAAGAGTAAGGGCCTTGAGTTCCCTGTTGTATTCCTATCTGGGATGCAAAAGAAATTCAATATGATGGACCTTCGTTCTGAGCTCCTCATCGATAAGAACGCAGGGCTTGGTCTTAAGGGCTACTTCCCAGACATTCGGGTATCCTTCCCGACTATGCCATGGTTCTATGTAAAAGACGTAAAAGAGGCAGCTCTCAAGGCCGAGGAACAGCGTATTCTCTATGTAGCCTTAACACGGGCGCGAGATAAATTATTTATGACAGGCTTTGTAAAAGGATTCAAAAAGTCTAGCGGTGGGTTGAGTACATTAGGTGAACTCATTAAAAATGCTGCCTCCGTAGAAGGTCAACAATTGCCGACGGATATTATCACCCAAGCTAATACATATTTAGACTGGCTTATTATGGGCTTTGCTCGTCATTTGGACGGTGGCAATCCATTGCGTGTAGCCATAGAGTATGAAGGTCCTACCTATTTTGATTTACCAGATAAGAAGTGCCGCATAAAGGTTGAAATTCACGATGGTTCTCTCTATGGTGATCTAGACTACAAAGCAGATATCGACGAAACCACCATCAACAAGGTGCGTGCGTTAAAGGCTGTTAATTCTGTAGAATTACCGCAGGAAATAGTAGACCGCTTTAATTATACCTATCCGTATAGCGATGCCACACGACGGACTGCTAAAATTTCCGTTAGTGAATTAAAACGACGCTTTCAAGAACGAGAACTAGAGGCAGGGACTATCGATAGCCTCAATGAACCGATTGCAACGGTAAATACAGGTGCTAAACGAGCTGATACAGTTTCTGCTGATGATTTAGCTAATTCTGTATTCGGTCGCAAGCCGCAAGCGCTGCAGTCTGAAGAGGATGTATTGACGGGGGCTCAATGGGGCACCTTGATGCATGAGGCTATGCAATGGCTTCCTCTTGCGAAGTATACTCAAGCTTCTTTAACGAAAGAGCTAGATGCATTAGTGACAAAAGGGACTTTCACAGAGGAAGAACGAAATTTATTAAGCGATACAAGTTTATATAAATTTTTTAGTTCTGATCTTGGGAAACGTCTCATCAACGCTAAGCGTATCGAACGAGAATTGCCGTTTAGTATGCTCTTTGAAGGAAAACGCGTATATGACACCTTAGAGGATGGCGAAAATCTATTCCTTCAAGGTATTATCGATACTGCCTTTGAAGAGGACGGCGAATGGGTTCTCGTAGATTACAAGACGGACCGTGTTAAATCTGGAGAAGAACTCATCAAACGCTATAAAATCCAAATGGACCTCTATAAAGAGGCCTTGCAGCGATTGACAGGAATGCCGGTAAAAGCTTGTTATATCTATAGTTTCCGATTGCATGATGCAATCATTGTAGATTAATTAATATAAAAAGCTCTCTATCCACGGATAGAGAGCTTTTGCATTAACTGTCTAATTATTGTATATACTACATATTGTAAGTATGTTATAAGTCGATATGCGGCAATTTAGGCAAATTCAAAGCCTTTTTCTTTTTGTGTTTTGCTGGTGCGAATACTTTTAGTACACGCGGCAATACTTCAATATCTACCGGCATGGATGGACCTTGATCGCCGTCCATATTAGTAGGTAAGTCACCGATATTAGATAATAGTTCAATATGTGCTTTTTTTACGGTTAGCGTTGTTGTATAACGGGAGTTATAGATGGCGCCACTAATGATGAGCGGTAGTACGCTGAGAATGTCGAGAATGAAGTATTCTTTGAAAATGATGATACGCATATAACCATCGTCTACAGAGGCTTCTGGCATAAAGCGTTCAAAGCTAGAGACTACATTGGTAAGCAATGCTAACACGAGTGGGGATTTACAGATGAAATCATCGTTCTCTGTTTTGATGCGGTATGTGTAGTCCTTCGTTGTGAACAAAGCTTGGCCTGCGCGCAAGAAGTAGGCGAGTGGGCCTAAAATGCTTTTTTCCTTCGGTGTAACCTCTTCGATTACCTTTGGAATAACACCGGCTGCGATATTGTTGCAGAAATATTTATCATTGCAACGACCGATATCAATGGTACGAGTTTGATTAATATCGATGCGTTTGATTGCTTGAGTTGGATTTTGGTGAATGCCAAGAGCACGAGACATATCGTTTACCGTACCTACTGGGATAAAACCAAAGGTAGATTTGAATCCCCCTTGGGCAATACCGTTTACGGTTTCATTTACGGTGCCGTCACCGCCCATGCAGAATACAGCATCGAATCCGCGTTCGCAAGCATCCTTTGCAAAACGTGTAGCATCGCCTTCACCGGAGGTGAATTTGACCTCAATCGTTTCGAATAAGGTGCTCAATTTCCATTGTAAGTCGAGGGCATAACGGCGCGCCGCACCGCCACCCGATACAGGGTTTATGATTACCAAACAACGGCTCATGGTATAACTTCCTTACTTTCAAAAATGAGATATAGCTATTATCTATCGTAAATTGACAGTCTTAGATATGGGCTCTATAATTATATTATATGCACTAAATCACATATGACATATTTATTCAAAAATAACATATGTTGCACAATATATTATACTCATTTTAGCCGTTCTTTGAAAGTATGAAAGATATAACGGGCTATAAGGTTAGGGGATAGTAATGGGACGACAAGATTCTAAAGATAAATACAATTTGTCCGCGGTGGACTCTATTGAAAGATTACCTCTTAGTGAACAAGTTTATTTGACATTAAAAACAGCTATTTTAACAGGCGAATTGATGCCTCAAGAAAAGCTTAACGAAGTAAAAATTGCAGAGCAATTGCAAGTGAGTGCCACACCTGTACGTGAAGCATTCCGTAAATTGGCGAAGGATAATCTCGTAGTTATCGTTCCTTGGAAGGGCGTTACTGTTAAGTCTGATACACCAGAGGAAATCGTTGCGTTGTATCAAGTTCGTGAAGTTATGGAAGGCCTTGGCGCAAGACTTTGTGCACGTCATGCTACAGATGAACAAATCAAAGAATTGCGTGAAATCTGTAAAGAAATGCATCAAATCGAAGAGGCTACAGAACGTGTCGAAGTTAATAGTCGTTTCCATACAATGATTGCTCATTACTCTGGCAATGAACGCGTTGTAGAATACCTTGCGAGTTTCCGTGAACGCGTTAATCGCGATATGTACATTAGCTCCTTTAACGCAGTGCGTACCCATGATTGCGACGATGAACATGATCATATTGTAGATGCTATTGAGCGTCATGATGAAGTGGCAGCAGAAACTGCTATGCGTCAGCACATTAACAATGCATTTATCTTCAAAAAAGCAAATGCAGAAGTGCAACACAAAAAACTTAATGAAGTATAATGCCTTTTGTTGGGCATGCTATATGAGAGGCTCCGCCGTTGGCGGGGCTTTTTCTGTAGAATCTTTATACCGTATTTGTTTAATTAACTTAGCTTTGGTTCAGCCTTGGTTGGCGTGCTATTCCGCGTACGACTTAAAAACTCTAATCGTTTGTAGTGTGATGTAAGATGAGCATTGCAGCTCTTATAATCTACGATGCGCAGCCTTACGAGTTGAGCTACGTCAATTTGGAATGCTTCAGCGATTTTAAACAAAATCTCTAAGGACATGCCAGATATGCCTGTGCCACATTCTAGCTTGCTTAAATAACTGCGACTAATGCCAACCTGGTGTGCTAGCTCATGTTGGGACATATTTAGAGATATGCGAATATGGGCAATTTTATGGCCTAAACAAACATACTGATGCTGTAACACTGGATCTTCGTAGGTGTTAATCCGTAGCTCAGTTAGCGGTGTCGATGCTGATTTCATAGGGATTCCTTCCTTTTCCCTGCTCTCTAAATATAGTATACTGAGACTGTTGGTAATTGACTAATATAGAAAATTAGATAATTATCGGATATTTCAGATAATTACACGAATTGTGAAAATCGTAGGATAGTACTGTTAATAGAGGAGGCAATATGGAAAAATATATTGCAGTTGCCCTCGGTGGAGCCGTTGGCGCTTTATGTCGCATGGCTCTTGGCGAATGGGTTATGACAAAGGTGAATTCCTTTCCGTATGGAACAGTTGTAGTAAACCTTATCGGTTGCCTCATTATTGGCCTTGTACTAGGTCTATACATGCAAAAGCCAGATTTGCCGCAGTGGGCGAGATTTTTCCTCGTTGTAGGTGGTCTAGGTGCATTTACAACCTTCTCTACCTTTGCTTTTGAAATGCTACAACTAATGATGTCTGAGTCCTATGTACAAGCTTTATTCTATGGCTTTGTACAAGTTGTAGGGGGCTTAATCCTTTGCTGGATTGGTGTACTACTTGCGCGTATACTCTGTGCGATTTAAGGTGATTTGCGTTACAGCATATATAAAGGCATTTTTATATGATTAATACATAAGACTATTTAGGTCTTATTAGGAAGATATTTATAAACCAATTTGCAAGATATTCAGAATAGGATTAGATACATTTTGTTGTTATAACATACATTGTATAGAATTCAGGGTTTAAAGTTTGAAGAAAATTTTGGGTCTAATACATTACACAGAATTCTAGATTATAAAGGGAGATATTATGAAATCTATTAGAACACAAGATGCTGTAGGGCATGCATTAATACATGATTTAGTACGCATTGTTATCGGCGAGGTGAAAGATACGCCGTTCCGCCGTGGCCATGTGATTACGGAAGAGGATATTCCAAAATTATTAGACCTTGGTAAAGAGCATATCTTTGTAATGGAACCTGAAGATGAAGGCTTCTTGCACGAAGAGGATGTGGCGCGTGCCTTGTACGATATGGCAGGTGGCGAAAATATGCACGATGGCCCTATGGCGCAAGGCAAAATCGAAGCCATTGCAGACGTAGACGGACTCTTTAAAGTTGATGTAGATCGCTTACATGCTATTAATAGCATTGGGGAGCTTACCATAGTAACGAGATTTAATAATACACCTGTGAAAGCAGGCGATAAATTAGCAGGCATGCGTTGTATTCCATTGTTATTAGAGGAACAACAAGTAGAGGATGCAAAGAAAATCGCTAATGACAAGCCTTTACTCAATGTAAAACCATTTGTACGAAAAACTATGGGCATCGTTACTACAGGCTCCGAAGTATTTGAAGGCCGCATTAAAGATGCTTTCACCCCAATCATTGAAGAACGTTGCGCTGAATTCGGTGTAAAAAAGGTAGCTCATGAAATCGTAACAGATAATACCGACGATATCGTGGCCGCTATCGACAAGGTAAAACAAGCTGGTGCTGATATTATTTTCTGTACCGGCGGCATGAGTGTTGACCCTGACGATTTAACACCAGGGGCCATTAAACGCTATGCAGATCGCGTAGTAACTTATGGTTTGCCTGTGTTGCCAGGTTCCATGGTTTGTATCGCATACTGCGCAGATGGCACGCCAATCCTCGGCGTTCCAGGCGGTGTGTTATTCAGCAAACCGACTGCCTTTGATGAAATCTTGCCACGCCTTGTCGCAAACGATGAAATCACAAAAGAGGATTGTATTCGCATGGGCCATGGTGGCTTCTTGGGATAATCCTTTTATGGAACATCTAAAAACTGTATAAGTCTATACAAAAAGCGGGTAGATATCTACCCGCTTAATTTGTTAGTGTCATTATAGTATTAAAATGATTTTTTCCCTAGTGTAGGATGGCTACAACGTTTTAACGTAAGGGTGTCAATCATGTGGACTGCTTCGTCCAACGTAATGTCCTCACGCTTTGTCGGTGTTTCCAGAACTGCCAATGGATGGTCAGTACCTACCTCACCAGAGGGCAAGTAAATATATTCTTGGTTAATAGTATCACCAAAAATATAGCCTGCTTGTAAATGTTCTTTATGAATGCGACTCATGGTCTCTCCTTACATAATTTCTTTCAGTCTAAAGTCTAGATAGTCTGCAGATACTAGCTCTAGTTTTGTGGATCCAAACTCCTTTGGAATACGTTTAAAGGATATTTGATCGTGTAAATGGCCAAAGATACACATATCTACATTGTATGTCTCCATGAGATCCGTAAAGCCAGAAGGCGTGTTGGACTCATTGAATGGAGGATAGTGTAACAATAAGATTTTTGTTACTGGTATCTTGTCTATATCTATGGTTGGTGGATTGTTTTTATCAGAGTCTGTAGTATCTACATTTATTTCTGATTTAAATGATTTCATTAGTGTTTCTACAGCTTTATCCATTTCTTGCAGCGCTGCTTCGGTGCGCATCAGTTCTCTGTCGTAAATGGATTGGTCTGTTTCAGGAGTGAAATGGGAGTCTCCAGGGCAGAGGTAGGCGCGTGTTCCACCAAAGGCAATGATGTGAGGTCCTTCTTCTGTTTGAATAAGCTGTGCTGTACCGTGACCTTGCAAGAAGGTGATAGCATCGCCCATGAGGTTGCGCATCTTGTTAGCAGATGCCCACCAGTAATCGTGGTTGCCGCGGATCATATATTTCTTGCCCGGCATGGATGCAATTTCTTGTAAGTCACAAGCTGCCTCGTCAAGGCGAAGGGCCCAGCTCATGTCACCTACGAGAAAGACTATATCTTCGTCTGTTACACGGGCCATCCAATCTTCTTTGATGCGGCTCCAGTGATTATCCCAATGGGGACCAAAAATATCCATCGGCTTCGTTGGAGGATTGCCAGATAGATGGAGATCGCCGATGGCAAATACTTTCATAAACATCCTTTCAAATATATCAAAATTATTTAGATACAATATGCATAAGCAAAACTATTTTGACGCGTGGAAGTACGGCGCAATGTCTTGGATGATTTTTGCAGCCCGCTCTTCATCGCAAGTTTGAGGAATTTTGTAGCCCACATAGAGTGGTGTTGTTACGTAACGGGCTACTACCTTGATATAGTCGTAACCGTCCTCAAGATTATATACAAAATAGTTATAGGATTGGCTATAATTGGCGATGCTGCGCAATACATAACGCAATACTTGCTGTAATCTTAGCGCTACGGAGCGCACAGGTGCATCTGGTTTAAAGCGTATATTGTACTCGAAGAATCCAATGATGGGCTGCGTGGACAAGGTGATGCGCACATCTTGATCCTCGTGTAAGAGCCAGCCCTCCATATTTTGAGCTGTAATATCTTCGTGGTAATCGTAATCTTCTAGGCCTATGATTTGGCTGTGAGGATGACGAATGGAACCACCGGACATATAACCATGGTTCTTGAAGAACAGTACGGATTTGAACGCTTTCCGTTCTCGTGTTTCGCGCCATTTATCAAGGCCAAATTGGAGAATACGGGCTGCTTCATCAGCAGGCAAGGTGGAAAATTCTCCTTCGTCCGTTTCCGTTTCAATAATAACCGTCGGCCATGTTTTATCTAGTACAGGATATTTGTTCATGAGCCATATAATATGACCTGAAGTATCTAGGATATCCGTTAATTTTGAACGATCACAGAAGGGGCAGCGCACTTCTTCGTTCCGAATATTAACAGGCTTTGTGCGCCCTAGTGCGATGTTAAATCGTAGTGGTTTATTCATCATGTGCCTCCTTCCTCGTAAGAAAATCTATACTCTTAATCATACCATAATTAGCCCATTCGTACATGAAATAATGGTATAATAATAGGGTATTATTTTAACGATTGAGGAGGCCCTATGAAACCGACGACGCTCGTATTTCCTATTGATGAACAAAATCGTATATTGCTAGGTCGTAAAAAACGCGGTTTCGGGGCTGATAAATATAATGGATTTGGTGGTAAACTCGAGGCTGGTGAAAGCTTTCGAGACTGTGCTATCCGTGAGTTGTTTGAGGAAGCTGGACTTCATGGTCGCCCAGAAGACTTAGAATGTGTGGCTGCCTTTGACTTTCAATTTCCCTTTGATGAAAGCTTAACACATGTCGGTTATGTGTATTTTTTGCATACTTTCACAGGCAATGTAGAGGAAACAGACGAGATGGAGCCTCATTGGCTAACGGTCGATGAAATTCCCTATGAGCACATGTGGGATGGTGACCGCCAATGGTTACCAATGCTGCTAGAAGGCAAGAAGTTAAAAGGGCCCATTGTATTTGGCCGAGATAATAGTGCGGTAGATAAGATGGATTTGACCGCTGTGGACACCGTGCTTGAAAGTGAACACTTGGCACGCATTGATCTGTATATAAACGGTTAAGAGGTAATATGACTGATAAAAAGAGACCCAAGTGGGTACCACAGCTATTGGCGTGGTATGATGTGAATAAGCGGGATTTGCCGTGGCGTGATTGTGGAGACCCTTATAAGGTTTGGGTTTCTGAGGTGATGAGCCAACAGACCCGCATTGAGGCGATGAAGCCTTATTATGATAACTGGATGCGATTATTCCCAACCTTAGAGGACTTGGCAAAGGCCTCAGAGGATGAGGTAGTTCACGCTTGGCAAGGGCTTGGCTATTATAGCCGGGCTCGTAACTTGCGCCTTGGTGTAAAGGATGTCGTGGAAAATTATGGTGGTATCGTGCCTCATGACCGAAAGACCATGGAGTCCTTGAAGGGCGTAGGTTCCTATACGGCTGGGGCCGTGCTATCTATGGCGTACAACGAACGTGAGGCAGCTGTAGACGGCAATGTACTGCGCATTTATGCTCGTTTATATCGCATCTTTGACGATATTTTGAGTACCAAAGGCAAGAAGGCCATAACCGCTATCGTAGAGGAAACATTGCCTCACGATCGGCCTGGTGACTTTAACCAAGCCTTGATGGACTTTGGGTCTGCCGTGTGTATTCCCAAAACGCCACGCTGTGGAGAATGTCCCATTGTAAACATGTGTGAAGCATACCAACATAAGGATACTGACAAACTACCTGTGCGCATCAAGAAAACAAAGGTAGTAGAGGTCCCTCTATTTGTGGGTATCTTGCAATATGAAGACTATTATCTATTGCACAAACGTCCTAATCACGGATTGTTACGGTCCATGTGGGAATTTCCTTCGGTAGAAATGGTATCTGCTTTTGACGAAGGGGAACAAGGTCTTGAAACATTAGTTAAGGACCTAGGCTTTGCACTATCCTTACAACCAGTATTAGTAAAAGAATTAACACACATTTTCTCTCATCGGAAATGGTTTATGAAAGCATTCCGCGGCGATTTAACGTATGCAGGAGAGGCTGATAATATAACGATCGGAGATATCCAAAGTCAATTGCCGAAGGATTGGATGCTCATCAAGCGCGACGAGTTCGCCAACTATGCTTGGGCAGGTCCTCATGGTAAATTGACGGAGATGGCAAAATAATTTGTAGGAGCAATGAATGAGAATTTTATTTAATATCATTTTTTCTGCTATCCTCATAATAGGATTGGTAGGATTTTGGGCGCTTTTCCTCAACCTGTGGAAGCCCAAAAAGAAATGGCCTGCTTGGGTGGGTTATATAATTATTATCGGTGCGTGGTTCGCTGCCATCCGATACTATATACTCAATCAAGTGGATCTATACGGAACGATGTATTATCCGTTGATGAATCTATTACGTACTGAAAGTTACGGTTTTCTCTTTGGCCTATTCTTGGCTATTCCTGTATTCATCGTTCTTAGCTTGTTATACTGGGCGGTTAATAAGATTTGGAGCAAAACACCAGAGGAAAATAGAACAGGCCGTCGTGCTTTCTTTAGAACGGCAGCCACAGTGGTGCCGTTAGCAACCATAGGAGGTTCTAGCTATGCAGCCTATGTAGGGCAACATGAGATTGAGGTCACTCATGAAGGCTTTGGATATACGAATTTGCCACCTGGCTTAAAGGACTATAAAATCGTCCAACTCAGCGATGTTCATGTAGGGCCAAGCATCGACTTAGATGATCTTGATGAAATTTTAAAGCTAGCCCTTGTAGAAAAGCCTAATCGCGTTGTCATCACTGGTGATTTAATCGATAAACTAGCTTGGCTACCACAAGTCTGTGAAAGACTGACAACCTTTGCAAAACAAATCCCAGACGGCGTCGATTTTATATTAGGTAATCATGAGTACCATCACGATGTGAATAAGGTGCTAGACGAACTGAAACATAATACACCGATGAACATCCTTGTGAATAGCAATATTCAAATTATGGGTGGTAAGCAACCTGTGTACATTGCTGGTGTTGCGTACGACAATGATCGGGAAAAAGAAAAGCGTGAAGCTATGATTGATAAGGCTTTATCTGGTATTCCAGACTATGCCTTTGTTATTTTATTGGCCCATCACCCTGAATTCTTTGAAGAAGCCATTGAACGTAAAATTCCGTTGACCCTCTCTGGTCATACTCATGGTGGACAAATCGTATTCATGGGCATGCCGTTGGTACCAACAGGTACACCATATACAAAAGGTCGCTACGTAGAAGAACAAAGCGTGTGCTACGTTAATAACGGATCAGGACACTGGTTTCCAATCCGTATCAACTGCCCACGAGAAATTACAGTCATTACATTCTTTGATGGTGTAGCTTAGAAGTAAAGATGAGTTCCTTAGAACAAAAAGTGAGCTCATTATAGGGGTACAATCATGTATAATACATCCTTTATCCATAAAATCCTTATATGCATTATTGTGCTTATGTTATTTGATATCTCTCTAATTTACGATATGACAGCAGATATATATAAGGGATATCTTAAAATAGCAATACTAGTGGCAATTGGATGCCATTTAGATATATACCTGGAACTTAGCAAACAAGAAGAATTGATAATACAAGCATTCAAGAATGATACATTTGACGAGACCTATGAACTGCTAAATACGAAATATATGCTTTTTATCATATCCTTTGTCGTATTAATGACTATAAATCTTATAAAATATTAGAAACGTAAAAAGTAGAGTATAAAAGGGTATTTATATAGAGTCCTTTTGTTTTATGGGAGCAGTAAAGTGAAAAGTGTTTTTAAGTTTATCTTTTATAGTATTATAATCGTAGCTATTATATTTCCTATAATTCAGATTTTATATTGTATACTAAATGGTATTCCAATTGATGGATTACTAAGCTCATTACCATATGTATATCTTGGAGTGGGAATATTTTATGTTTTAGGTTATCTACTTATTAAATATGTAATGAAGGTTTAATTTAAAATAAAGCGGGGCTGTAACAGAATGCGGTAAAACCGCATTCTGTTACAGCCCCTTTATTATATGAACTTATATGATAGTTGTGATATATTAGAGTTAAAATTTTGATTGTGTTCATTAAAGAAGAGAGTGTATTAAAAATGATTCCGTTATATATTTATAAAATCGGCGTACCTATAGGCCTTTTCGTTTATTATTTATATAGGTTGTTTAGAATCTATATTTTAAAAAGTAATATGGAGTTAAAATTCCCCCAGCTATATGGTCTTTTCTTAGGTTTAGGAATTCCGGTCAGTCTCTTTCTTATAGTGCAGACATTTTTTATTTCCGATTTAGTTGATTACCTTAGTTTACTCTATGTAAATATGGGTATCTTAGTAATTGTTGAGATTATTGCAACATTTAAACTTAAATCCTCAAAAAGCTATTCTAATGCAAAGGTTTTTCGGTATTATTTATATTTTATAACAGCTATATTATTGTGGATGATATTTAATTGAATGATTGAATAGATCGAAGAGTTCGCTATTGTAGATCTATTTTATAGGTGTAGATTAATGTATAGTAAATTTTTTATCTACAGAGTTATTATATGTGCCATTCCAATTATTCTTATGGATATAGCGCTTATTTGCTCAATAATAATTGGTGGATACGAAGGGCATTTAAAAGCAACAATAATAGCGGTAATAGTATTTCATATACTTTTATATATACTCGCTCGTAAACAAGTAAAGTTATTAATACAAGCATTTAAGCAAAATGGATTTAAAGAGATTAATAATCTATTCAATATGAAATATGTTTTTCTAATCGTATTTTTTATGATATTAATAGCTATAAAACTTATGAGATATTAGAGATAAAAAGGACGCTATAGTCTAATCTTCAGTGGTTTGTACTGAATGATTTAGAACTATAGCGTCCTTTTATATTCCGTTCATTTGAGGTATGAGAGGATGTTACAGATATGTCATAAAGATGAGAGCGATTTTATTTCATGCGAACTGCTTCAGCAAATTCGTCTTCAGTCATGAGTTTTTCTTCCAAGATGATTTCTTTAATAGAGCAACCGCGTTTGTACGCTTCTTTTACAACCTTAGCGCTCTTGTCGTAACCGATGTATGGTGTTAAGGATGTAGCAATCATAAGGGATTGTTCTACAAAGAAGTTGAGTTTTTCAGGTACGAATTCTACACCGTCGATGCAGTGTGTTGTGAAAGAATTCATTGCATCTGCGAGGAGGCGACAGCTTTCAACAAAATCATAAATCATGATAGGCATGTATACGTTCAATTGGAACGCACCGCTGCCTGCACAGAGTGTCATAGTTGTATTATGACCAAATACTTGGGCGCATACCATGGTCAAGGCTTCACATTGGGTAGGATTTACCTTGCCTGGCATGATGGAGGAGCCCGGTTCGTTTTCAGGTAGATGCCATTCGCCGTAGCCACAGCGAGGGCCAGAACCTAAGAAGCGAACATCGTTAGCGATTTTGAATAGTGTCGTAGCCAATGTGTTAAGTGCACCGTGAGCCATCATAAATGCATCTTTCAAAGATAGGCCTTGGAATTTATTATTCTTAACACGGAATGGCGCACCTGTTACCTCTGGCAATACAGTTTCCATAACGTCTAGATAGCCTTTAGGTGTGTTTACACCAGTACCAACGGCAGTGCCGCCGAGGGCTACGTCGAGTAGGTGGTCAGCGTTTTGAAGGAGCATAGTTTTAGCAGTTTTTAAGCCCTCTACAAAGGCGCTGATTTCTTGGTCCACCATGATGAAAGTCGCATCTTGTAGATGTGTACGACCAACTTTTTGCAAGCCGTTTCCTTTTTCTTGCAATTTTTCGAAGGATTGGATAAGGCCGTCCAATGCAGGTATTACGCGTTTTGTAATTTCAAAGTACGCACAGATATGCATTGCCGTAGGGAATGTATCGTTTGTACTTTGGCCGCGGTTTACATCGTCGTTAGGATGGAGCGGGTTGCTTTCATCTAACTGTTTAGCCCGGTGAGCGATTACCTCATTCACATTCATGTTAGTTTGTGTACCAGAACCTGTTTGGAATACAGTCAATGGGAATTCATCATCCCATTTGCCGTCCACGATCTCATCTACTACTTGAGCGATGAGTTTCGCTTTTTCCTCAGTTACTGCGCCACATTTTGCATTGGTTAAAGCACATGCTTTTTTTACAAGCGCAAGAGCTTTGATTTGTTCAATAGGGATGCGGTGGTCACCGATTTTGAAGTTATTGAACGAGCGTTGCGTTTGAGGTCCGTAAATTCGTCTAGCGTCGACTTCGACTGGTCCCATTGAATCATATTCAATTCTTGTTTCCATAATGTTTACAACCTCCTTAAAAGACATGCCGACCTTATCGTCGGTACTTTAATTATATAAAATCCTGTATATTTGTACAGGATAAAAGATAATGATTTCTATTTTCATATAGAAGAGAGGTGTATATGCGATTTGTGCATATACACCTTTTCCCCTCTCCCAATATATATGCGATGATTTATATTAATTTGTATACATATTTCATATAAGGTTGATTTGAGAGGGGAAAGGCGATAGTCCAAAAACGACTTAGCGGCCCTGCGTAGCGGGGTAAATGGCTTTGGAGGCTTTTGGACTATTGCCTTTCCCTACATAGTTCATGAACTAATGAAACATGTATACATTATAAATATCGCATATATATTGAAATCATCGCTTTAACACGATAAAATGGAAGTAGCTTATTATATTGTTGTAAGCTCTAGTTTCACAGAGGAGGTAAGTACTTATGAAACATGACTTTATGAGCCATGACCTTCATCTGCCGGAACTGACACTACGTGGGATGCTACTTGGTGCATTGATTACTGTAATTTTTACAGCATCTAACGTATATCTCGGTTTGAAGGTTGGTTTGACATTCTCGTCATCCATTCCGGCAGCCATTATTTCAATGGCAATTTTACGTTTCTTCAAGGATTCTAACGTTCTTGAAAACAACATGGTACAAACACAGGCTTCTGCAGCCGGTACTTTGTCCGCAATTATCTTTATCTTGCCAGGTCTACTTATGCTTGGTTATTGGAATGGTTTCCCATTCTGGCAAACATTCTTGCTCTGCGCATGCGGTGGTTCCCTTGGTGTATTGTTCACCATTCCATTGCGTCGTGCCATGGTAGTAAATAGTGATTTACCATATCCAGAAGGCCGTGCAGCAGCAGAAATCTTGAAGGTTGGTTCCCACAATGGTGGCCAAGGCCCTCAATCTAGCTCCGGTATGGGAGATATCGTATCCGGTGGTTTGGTAGCTGGTCTTATCAGTCTTTGTGCGAACGGCTTCAAAGTTCTTGGGGACAGCATGAGCTTCTGGCTTCCTGTAGGTAGCAAAGGTATTACTCAAATTCCATTGGGCTTCTCTACAGCGTTGTTAGGTGCTGGTTACCTTATCGGTATCGCTTCTGGTATCGCTATCCTAGTTGGTGTACTCATCGCTTGGGCTGGCTTCGTACCTTATTTCACTAACATCTTTGCTCCAGATGGCGGTGCTACTGCTAAGTTTGCAATGGCTGTTTGGAAATCTAAAGTTCGTTTCATCGGTGCTGGTGCTATCGGTATCGCAGCGATTTGGACTTTGATTACATTGATCAAACCTATTATCGAAGGCATGAAAATTTCTGTTAAATCCATGAACAGTAGTTCCACAGAACGTGAATTGCACCGCATGGATACAGATATGAGCACAAAATCTGTTATCATCGTGTTCGGTATCATCCTTTTAGGTTTAGTTCTTACATTCTGGGATTTCGTATCTGCAGTACCTATTAGCGCAGGCTTAATGTGGACACTTGTTATCGTAGGTGTTCTCGTAGCATTGCTAATTGGCTTCTTCGTAGCTGCTGCATGTGGTTACATGGCAGGCCTTATCGGTACATCTGCATCTCCAATCTCTGGTATTGGTATCTTGGCGACTATTATTTCTTCCCTAGTGGTGTACTTCATCGCTTCTGAAAATAACTTGTTCGCTACAGAAGCAGGCGTACAATTCGCTACAGCTATGGCTATCTTTATGACATCCGTAGTTATCGCCATTGCATCTATTTCTAACGATAACTTGCAAGACTTGAAAACAGGTCAACTCGTTGGTGCTACACCTTGGCGTCAACAAATTGCGTTGTTACTTGGCTCTGTAGCTGGTGCAGTTGCAATTGCTCCTGTTCTTAACTTGCTTTACCAAGCATATGGCTTCACAGGTGCGTTACCACGTGCTGAAATGGACCCTAATGCTGCATTATCCGCTCCACAAGCAACTTTGATGACTACAATTGCTCAAGGTATCTTCAGCTCCAGTATGGATTGGGATTACATCTTGATCGGCGTTGGTGTTGGCGTAGTAGCAATCATCGTTAACTTGATTCTTAAGAGCACAACAGCTTCTTTAACATTGCCTCCATTGGCAGTTGGTATGGGTATCTACTTACCTCCAACATTGGAAGTACCTCTCATCTTAGGTTCTTTCATTAGCTACTTCGTAGGCCGTTACCTAGTTGCTCGTGCTAAAATGCGTGCTGGCGAACTCGCTGAGTACGATGTTGAACAATCTAACCGCCGTGGCGTTCTCTTCGCTTCTGGTTTGATTGTTGGTGAAAGCTTGATTGGTGTAATCATAGCTGTTATTATTGTATTGTCCGTTACAACTGGTGGCGGTGAATCTCCACTTGAATTAGTAGGCCCTGATTTTGAAAGCACAGCACAATGGTTAGGATTGCTTGCATTCATCTTCTCTGGTCTCTACCTTGTTCGTCGTGTTGTAACTCACAAATTCAATAAAGAAGAAGCTTTAGCAATGAAAGCTGAGCAAGAACAACAATAAGAGGTTAAACAATGAAATTAAAACAGTCTGTACTCATCATGATGGCTGCTGCATTGCCAGTAGTATCTTTCGCAGCAAGCGAAATTCCTGTAACTAAAGACACTGCTACAGTGCAAGCAGCGCAAGCTGATACGAATAAAGTAAATCGCAATGATTTAACATACCGTATCTCTAGCACTGCTACACCAGAGCAAAACCGTGTGTTACGCTCTGTAGCAACTAAGGTTGATCGCAATGCAGTGGAAGTAGTAGCACCAAATGCGGACCGCTATATGGACCGTAAAGAGGTGGCTGTATCTCCAGTGGAATCTACTACAGATCACCTTGATCTAGTGTTCCCAACAGTTAAATCTGTTAGCCCAACTGTAGAAAAAGCAATCAATAATACTATCAAAAAATACGTTGCTAAAGTACAAAACGACGTAGAAAAATTGAATGCCAAAGAAGCTGATAAAACAAATGTAGTAATGTACTATGATGTTAAAACAGATAAAAATGGTATCTTCAGTGTATTGATTCATACGTACACAATGCGTGACCGTGATGCGAATGGCGTCAACTATGTAAAAGGCTTCACATTCAACACTACAACAGGTCGTCAATTATCCTTGTACGATCTTGGTGGTCTTAACAAAAAAGAATTAGTTAATGCTATCGACAATAATCAAGATGTGAAAAATCAATTGGGCGGCGAAGTAAACATCGATAAAATGCCTACTGAATTCTACACAACTGATGATTATTCTGTTGTAATGGTTTTACAACAAGACGTGGATACAATCCACAGTGCAGGTACCGTATATGTACCCGTTGGTAACTTACGTGACCGCCAAAATGATGTAACAAAAAAATAATCGAACTGTGTGAATTCGATTATGTGTGTATAGTAACAGCTGTTTAATTGGGCTCTATAATAAATGTTGGGGTGACACCACTACGGTGTCACTTCCAACATTATTTTTTTGCAAAAAAAATAAGCATATAAGGCTCACATGCTTTACAATAAAAGTGTCAAAGTCCTAAAGAAAGGATGT
>OKWN01000351.1_pt1 | contig 23784 bp, 22 predicted proteins | sample 1607151 | NCBI WGS metagenome assembly OKWN01 (sample SAMN07501046, study PRJEB24779) | human gut metagenome | isolation source: stool | host: human infant | place: USA: Pittsburgh, PA | reverse complement strand
TTTCAACAACTATCTTAGTGTATGGTTGACGATGACCTTGTTTTCTTCTGTAGTCTTTTTTAGCTTTATACTTGTAAACTACTATTTTCTTAGCTTTTCCTTGCTCTACTACTTTAGCAGTAACAGAAGCACCTTCTACAACTGGAGCTCCAACAACTAGTTCTCCTTCTGCATTAGTACAAGCTAATACTTCGTTTAAAGTTACTTCTTCACCAGCTTGTGCTTCTAACTTTTCAACGAATAATACATCACCTTCAGCAACTTTGTATTGCTTTCCACCTGTTTTAACTATAGCGTACATTAATATACACCTCCTCGGTCTAAGAACTCGCCATCAAGGTATTTCCAAAGGAAAATTTTCACCTTTTCTGTGCGGCATTACAGTTATAAATAATACTACTTATTGAACAAAATGTCAACTAGCTTACAAAAATAATTTTATATTTTTCATAAGCCACTTCTTTATTTTCTTTTAGTAAAATGTTCATTTCATATTTTTTACTTATTTTATTAATTAGGCCCATATAATTAACTTTAATTTTGTTAATTACTGAGGGGTTAAGTTCAACTGTTATATCATTATAGCATGTATGATATTTTATTCTACTTATTTCTTTTTCCAAATCATCCATAATATAGTTTATTGATTTTGTTGATGAATTTCCATTGCAAATACCACATTCATCTAAATAGTACTCACTTATTGAATTTCTTTCTCTTCGCCTTGCTACTTCCACAAGACCTAATCTTGTGAGTCCTAATACTTCAGATTTTCTTTTATCTTTTCCTAGATAATAGTTTAAAGATCTTAATAAGTTTTCCTTATTTTTCTTTTTAACCATATCAATAAAGTCAATTATGATTATTCCACCTATATCTCTAAGTTTTAACTGTCTAGCAATTTCTATACATGCTTCTTCATTAGTTTTATATACTGTGTCTTCTCTATTAGATATTCCAGTAAACTTCCCTGTATTAACATCTATTACAGTTAAAGCTTCTGTTTTTTCTATGATTAAATAACCACCACTTTTTAACCATACTTTTTTACCAAGTGCTTTATCTATTTGACTTTGTACTTTATATAAATCAAAAATATCTTGATTCTCTATTATTTTTAGTTTGTTTAAATAATCTTTATTAATAGTTTTTAAGATATTTTTTATTTCTTCGTATTTATTATTGTTATTTACTACAATTTCTGTAACATCTTCGTTTACATTATCTTTTATGTATTTACTTGATGCATCTAACTCTTTGTATAGTAGTTTAGGTCCTATGCCTAACTTGAACTCTTTTGTAATAGAGTCATATTTTTCTTTTAATTCTATAAAATCTTTTTCTAATTCTTCTTCTCTACATCCAGCAGCTTCTGTTCTAATTATAATTCCACAATCTTTTCCCACAAGTTTTTTTACAATCTTTTTAAGTCTAAATCGTTCTTCTTCGTCTTGAAGCCTATTAGATATAGTTACTCTATCATTAGTTGGTATATAAACTAAATATCGACCTGATAGGCTCACTTCTAAATTTAACTTCGGTCCCTTTGTTCCCACTGCTTCTTTATTAATTTGAACCATAATATCCATACCAGATTTTATATTAGAATCTTTTTTTAGAGGAAGATAAGCTAGTTTTTCCATGCCTATATCTACAAAGCAGGCCTCTAAGCCTGCTTTTACATTTTTTACTATTCCTCTATATATGTTAGATACTAATTTATTTTTTTCATTTTCTTCTATTAATAATTCTACAAGTTTATCATCTTCAACTATGGCAGTTTTTTCTGATGATACTAAGGTTTCAATTATTATTTTTTTCATTATTATCCTCACTATAATGGAGTTACTAATTCTCCATCTACTATCTTATAAAGGTCTCTTCTTATTATTTCAACTTCTTTTGGATCCATATCTATATCTAATATTCCAAGTAGCACTGGTACAAATATATTAGTATTTAAGTTAGCTTTAGATCCTGTTGATATAATAGCTTCAAAAGTCGCTCTATTATCGTCTAATACAACTAGGTCAAAAGTTTTAATCATTGGTCTTATATCAACTTCTACCATCTTACCTTTTTTATTTTTCTTACTTATCATTATTGATTTACTTGTTATAAACTCAAATACTCTAGTTTTTACCAGTTCTTTGCTTAAAGGAGTTTCTAAATCTATGTTAAATAAATATTCTCCATATACTATTTCTTGTGCAAGAGCTGGCGTTTGTGGAGTTATTTCTTTTGCTTTTATAAATTCTAAACCTATTGGTAATTCTTCGTTTATTCTTTGTAAAAATTCTTCAACAGATATATCATCTTCTATTTCTATGTCTACATATTCTCCTTGACTTTCTGTTCCTAATGCTAAGGCATTAGCATAACTCATCTTTGGATGAGGGTTAAATCCTTGAGAATAAGATAAATTTATTTCTGCCCTTCTAAAAGCTCTTTGTAAAAGTCTTTGTAAGTCAAGATGAGATATAAATATCATATCATCTTCTTTTTTGTATTTAGCTCTAATCAACTTACTCATAATTAGCATAGCCCCCTTCCTAAATCAGTTGTATTTATCCCACAACCATTACATCTATGTCTACAGTCTGGTGTAACTGCATCTTCTTTCGCTTTATTATTTTCTCTTATTAGGAATTTCTTAGATACACCTACATCTATGTGGTCCCAAGCAAATACTTCATCGTAACTTCTTTCTCTGTGAGCATACCAACTTATATCTAATCCATTTTTCTCCATAGCTTCAGTCCATATATCTAAGTTAAAGTATTCTGACCATCCATCAAATTTAGCTCCAGCTTTGAAAGCGTCATAAATGACTTTACCTATTCTTCTATCACCTCTAGATATTACAGCTTCCATTAAGCTTGTTTTCGAATCATGATAGTTGTATCTTATATCTCTATTTTTTAGAGCTTTAACTAAATATTGTTGTTTTTCTCTTACTACATCACCTGTATCTTGTGGGTGCCATTGGAACGGAGTGAATGGCTTTGGAACAAATGTTGATGTACTTACTGTTACTCCGAATTTTCTTGATAGCTTTCCACCATGTACTTCTCTATAAGTATCTATAACATCGTAAGCTAAGTCTCTTATTCCATCTAAATCTTCATATCTTTCTGTTGGAAGACCAATCATGAAGTAAAGTTTTACGCTATGCCATCCCATTTCAAAAGCTTTTGTAGTAGCATTTTTTAAATCTTCTTCACTTACACCTTTGTTTATAACATCTCTCATTCTTTGAGTTCCTGCTTCTGGTGCAAATGTAAGACCTGATTTTCTAACTTGTTGTATTTTTTCCGCTATTTCCATTGTAAAGTTATCAAGTCTTAGTGATGGTAAAGATATACCTATATTTTTACTTGCATATTCTTCTATTAGAACATCTGTAAGTTCACTTAACTTAGAGTAATCACTAGTTGATAATGAAGATAATGATACTTCATCGTATCCAGTGCTCTTTATTAATTTATCTAAAGATGTTTTTAATGTCTCTATACTCTTTTCTCTTATAGGTCTATAAATCATCCCAGCTTGACAGAATCTGCATCCTCTAGTACATCCTCTGAACAATTCTAAAACTACTCTTTCATGAACAGTTTCTATATAAGGAACTATTAATGCTTCTGGATAAGGAACTTCATCCATATTTTTTATTATTCTTTTTCTTGGATGAGCTGGTACTCCTTCTCTATTTGGAACAGTTTCTTTTACTGTTTTATCTTCATTATATGTAACATCATAAAAACTTGGTATATAAACTCCTTCTATTTTTGATGCCATCATTAAAAAGTCTTCTCTAGTTGTTTTATTTTTCTTCCACTCTTTATATAGGTTTAACACTTCTAAGTTAACTTCTTCACCTTCACCAAGGATTACTATATCCACGAAGTCTGCCAAAGGTTCTGAATTGTAAGCACAAGGTCCTCCAACCATTATAAATGGATCGTCTAACTTTCTATCTTTTGCTAATACTTCAATTTTTCCTAAATCTAATATGTTTAATATATTTGTGTAAGAAAGTTCATATTGAAGAGTAAATGTAACAAAATCAAAGTTTGTTATAGGTTCTCTTGATTCTATTGCAAATAGAGGTATGTTTTTTTCTCTTAATATCTCCTCCATATCTATTGCTGGAGAGTAAACTCTTTCACAGTAAACATTTTCGTCACTGTTTAATACTCTATATAAGATTTGACTTCCCAAGTGACTCATCCCTACTTCGTATAAATCCGGGAAGCATTGTGCATATCTTATTAACCCCTCTTTGCTAGTATCTTTATGTATTGAATTTACTTCATTACCTAAATATCTAGCAGGCTTTTCTACTTTTTTTAAAATTTTTCTAAATTCTGCTTTATCCATCTAATATTGAAACCTCCGATAAACTAATTGTATTTCACATAAATTTTATTATACACTATAAAATATTTCGTATCAAAATTTTTTAATTTCAACCATATAATTACCTTATTACTTATATTATCGCGCTATTATTATTCATTATACTTATTTTAGAACAACTTTATCTATATAAATATTAATTTGTAAAATATTACTTATAATAATATACTATTTATTGATAAAGTCATTTATACATGCCCAATTTAGTTTTTTTCTTATTTTCTGAGTAAAAAACATAAATAACTAAAATAATAATCTTAATCATATTTTTAGTTTTATTCCGAATCAGATTGGGTATATATAATTTGTGCTATGATTTTTTATATTTAGGAGGTTTGCAATGAGCAGTGTTTTTGAAATTAAACCAGATATATTCTATACTGGTGTAGTAGATAAGGATTTAAAAATATTTGACATTATAATGGAAACAGAATTTGGTACAACATACAATTCTTATCTAATAAAAGATGAAAAAGTTGTGTTATTTGATACTGTTAAAGATTGTTTTAAGGATGAATTTTTAAGTAATTTACAAGAATTAGTTGATATTAAGGATATTGATTACGTAGTTATTCATCACACAGAGCCAGATCATGCTGGTTGTTTAAAATATATATTAGATATAAATCCAGATGTACATGTTATATGTACAAATGCTGCAAAGTTATACTTAGGTGACCAAGTTAACAGAGAGTTCAAATGTACTACTGTTAAAACTGGTGATAAATTAAACATAGGTAAGAGAAATCTTGAGTTTATTCAAGCTCCTTTCTTACACTGGGCAGATACAATGTTTACTTATGTTCCAGAAGACAAAGTTTTGTTAACTTGTGATGCTTTTGGATGTCATTATTCAAAATATGATTGTAAAGCAATAAATGATGAAGGATACTTAGATTCAGCAAAATTATACTATGATTGCATAGTTAAACCTTATGCAAAATATGTTTTAGATGCTGTAAATAAAGTTGTTGAATTAGGATTAGACTTTGATACTATATTAACTTCTCACGGTCCAATTTTATCTGAAAGACCAATGGAGCAAGTTACTAGATATGTAGAGTGGTCAAAAGCTGCTTTAGAAGAAACTAATCAAGGCGAAATGGCTATATTCTACTTATCAGCATATACTAATACTTTTGATATGGCTAAGAAGATACAACAAGGTGCATTGTCTCAAGATGTTAAAGTTAAGTTATATGATTTAGAAAAATTATCTTTCGAAGAAATGCACAGAGCTGTATTAAATGCAAAAGTAGTTTTAGTTGGTTCTCCTACAATCAACAGAACTATGGTTAAGCCTATGTGGGATTTATTCTCATCAATAGATCCAATGGCTAACAAAGGAACTATTGCAGGGGTATTTGGTTCTTATGGATGGAGTGGCGAAGGTATCTCTATGGCAGAAAACTTATTTAAAGCTATGGCATTTAAAGTCCCTCAACCAGCACTTAAAAAGAAATTCTTCCCAAGCGACGATACATTCAAAGAATGTTTCGATTACGGTGTAGAATTTGCTAGTTATCTTAAATAAAGTTTTATGGCGCCATAAAATTTTATAAAAACAAAAAGGTTAATGTGTTGAAAATTAATTCTTCACATTAACCTTTTTTATTTATACTCTTTGGCTTGTAGTTTTTCTTACTTCTCTGAAAGAGAACTCTCCCCTATCTAATGCCTTAATAAAAATTTCTGCACTAGCTAAGTTTGTTGCCACTGGCACGTGGTAAACGTCACAAAGCCTAATTAAAGCTTGTATATCCGGTTCATGAGCTTGAGAAGTTAGTGGATCTCTTAAAAAGATTACTAAATCTATTTCTTGATTAACTATAAGCGAACCAATTTGTTGGTCACCACCAAGTGGCCCCGATGCTAATCTATTTATTTTTAGACTAGTTTCGTCCATTATTCTCTTTCCAGTAGTTCCTGTTGCATATATCCCATACTTTTCTAAAATATGTTCATAACCAATACAAAATCCTACCATAGTGTTTTTCATTTCATCATGTGCTACTAATGCTATATTCATCATAATAAATATACTCCTATATCCCTTTTAATTTATTTTGCTATATATTCTAAAAATTTATTTTTTTTCTTCTCATACAAACATTCAAAACTAATCCTAAACTTGCCATAGATGTTAACACAGAACTTCCACCATAACTTAAGAATGGAAGTGTAACTCCTGTTACAGGTATTAATGATACCGTCATACCAATATTTTGAATAATTTGATATGCAAACATGGATGTTACCCCAATTACTACCAAGGCTCCGTATTCATCTTTGGACTCCGAAGAAATTTGTAACATTCTATATAAGAAGTATGCATATAAACTGATTAATGCTACCATTCCAATTACGCCTAGTTCTTCTCCTACAACTGCAAATATAAAATCACTATCTTGAATAGGTAGGAAATCTTCTTGATTTTGTGTTCCTTTAAAAAGTCCCTTACCAGTAAATCCACCTGATCCTATAGCTATATTAGACTGCATAACCTGATAGTTACCTTGAATACTTGTATCTTCCGGGTGTAAGAAACCTAAAATCCGGTTTTGTTGATATTCATCTATACTTAAGTATACAAGAGGTAGTATTATAACGCATGCTATAATTACTTTTCTCAATATTTTGTAATCAATTCCAGCTGTGAATATTATACCTGCAATTATACAACAAAATACTATTGCTGTCCCTAAGTCTGGTTGGGCAATTAATAACCCAATTATAGGTGCTGCATACATTAATAATTTTACAATATCTTTTATATTATCCATTCTTCCTTTTTTGAGCTCTACAATTTTTGCGTAACTTAATATGAATGTAAATTTAACTACTTCTGCCGTTTGTAGATCTAGAGGTCCTAGGTCTAAAGTTGATTTCGCCCCACCTCTAACCGCTCCTAATGGCGTTAAAACTATAGCTAATAATACAACACTTGCAACATACATCTCTTTATAATATTGTCCTAAAAAGTTATAATCAAAAAGAAGTATGAATATAATTACTCCAATTCCTAAAACAAAGGCTATACTTTGTTTTATTAATCTTGAATAATCTCCCGTTTGATTTACATGAGTAGCACTACTTAATATAACAATACCAAAAGTAAAAATTACTATAAGTGTTGCTATTAACTTCCAATCTAATTGTTTTAATAATTTTAAACTATTTTTATATTTAACCAATTTGTCACCGTCTTTCTAGTATAGAAATAAACATTAAGCTCTCACGAATTAAATAGGGAATATACCTTAAGTATATCCCCCTTTATTAAGACCAATTTATATCTTTCTGTCTTTTAAATTCTTAAGTGGTATATTTGCAACTAAGGCAGATACTGGTCTGTCTCCGTTCTCACTTCTTGTTTTAGACATTTTTATCTCTAAACCATCTTCTTCTATATCAGCATAGTTAGAAATCACTTTTAATATATCATCTTTAATCATATTTAAAAGTTGTGGAGAGCAGTCTACTCTGTCATGTACAAGAACTAATTTTAACCTTTCTTTTGCTACGTTCTTACTAGTCTTATTTTCACTTGAAAAAGCTTTAAAAAGATCAAACATGAATATCCCCCTATTCTATTTAGCTACGCCAAACATTTTTTTGATTCTTCCAAAGAAGTTAGTTTCTTGCTCAATTTCCATTATTGGGATATTATTACCTAATATTCTTTGAGCAATATTTTTATAGGCTTTACCTGCATTTGACTTTGTATCAAGTATAGCTGGCTCACCTTTATTTGTTGATATGATTATACTTTCGTCGTCTGGAACTATACCTATTAAGTCTATAGCTAATATTTCCACTATGTCTTGCTTGTCCATCATATCTCCGCGTTTAACCATATCTTGTCTTATTCTATTAATTATTAATCTAATGTCACTAATTTCATTAGCTTCTAATAAGCCAATTATTCTATCTGCATCTCTAACAGCAGATACTTCAGGATTTGTAACAACAATAGCTCTATTTGCTCCAGCTATTGCATTTTTAAATCCTTGCTCAATTCCTGCAGGACAATCTATTATTACATAATCAAAACTTTCTTTTAATTTTTCACAAAGCTGTGACATTTGCTCCATAGTTACAGCATTTTTATCTCTTGTTTGTGCAGCGGGTAATAAGTATAAATTTTCAAACCTTTTATCTTTTATCAATGCTTGTTTTAACTTGCATGTTCCCTCTACTACATCCACCATATCATAAACTATTCTGTTTTCTAGACCCATAACCACATCTAAGTTTCTAAGTCCGATATCTGCATCTACCACAACTGTTCTTTTGTTTTCTAAACTAAGTGCTGTACCTAGGTTAGCTACAGTTGTTGTTTTGCCAACTCCACCTTTGCCTGAAGTTATAACTATGACCTCGCTCATTATACTACCCCCTATATATTTCCTTGTTTTTTAAAGTTTTAGGTAAAAAGCTTTCAATAACAATCCTGTCTTTACTCACAAAGGCTATTTCAGGAATGATTTTTTTATCATCCTTAGATTCTTCATAATCATCCTCTGGCGCCTCTGCAATATTATCTGCGATTTGCAGTATCTTAGGACATAAACTATTTGCTATAACATAAGCCGAATTATTTCCTTTGGCTCCTGCATGAACAAAACCTCGCACTTCACCCATTACTACAATATTCCCATTAGCAACTACTTTAGCTCCAGAATTCATATTTCCCATAATAACAACATTTCTAGTGGAACTAACTTGTGAACCAGGGTTCATATCACTCATTACTACAACATCTCCATCAAAGACTATATTTTCCCCAGATCTCATACTATCCACATACTTTGTTTCATAAGTATTAATGTAAGTTTCTTTATTTTCGTCTTCAACAAATTCTATATCAAATCTTGATGTAATAGATTCTTTAATCATCATCATATGAATATCATTTAGATAATCAGAATTAATTTGATATATTTTTGCACCATTAAAAAAACCAACATTTTCTTCTAATCTATCTACTATACTTTGTTTAACTTGTTCAAAGGGTGCTACTTTTTTAATATTAATAATAAGCCCTTTTTTATTTCCTTTAAACTCTATAAGCTCTTCTGTGGAATATTTCCTTAAAGACATAACAACCTCCAGAGTGATATTAATTTATTTATTATATTCTTCATAAATATCTTAATCACCTTTTATTTTTTCAATTGTGTCGAAAAATTTATGCTATCTTCTTCTGAATTATTGTCATCTTCTTTATCTGCATTGCCTGTTGTATCATTCTTTGTATCATTAGAAGATTTACCACTCAGTCCCATATATTGTCCTATGATGTCTTTCATTGGTAAAAGAGCATAAGTACTTGAATTACCTTGTGGTATCATAACACATATTGCTATTTCTGGATCATCTGCTGGTGCGAAAGAAACTGCCCATGCAAAATCTCCATATGTTTCTTTAAATGCATCTATATCTTCATCCGTTATTTTGTGATTAAGCTCTTTTATTGCTCTTCTTAAGTAAGCTGCATTTATTCTATCATCATTATCAGGTAATTTCTCAGAAACACCATCCTTTAACTCTTGTTCTAGCTCTGCCTTAGTTTCATCATCAATATCTTTGCTTGCTAATTGTTCTTTAATTTCAGCAATTCTAGCTTTAGTTAATTCTTCTTCTCTTTCTGCTCTTAATTTATGATATACATTTAATACCTCATTTTTATCTACATTGTATGACGATAAATGACTCATTAAATATTCGTATTCATTTTTTGTTGGTATTTTTGTACTCTTTTGTGCCGTACCAGTCTTAGCTGCCACAGGTACACTTAAGTCTCCTAACACTTTTTTACCTGTACCTTCGGTAACAACTCTTTTCATACCTATAATTATATCTTTTAAATTATCATCATCTTTAAAATCTATTTTTTCGGATTCAGTTTCTTTTACATCTACTTTACTATAGTCAGATGATATGGATTTTTGAACAACATAAAGTTGATTTAAAATCCCTCCATTTGCTATTGCTGAAGTATACCTAACTATTTGCGCTGGAGTATAAGCATTTTCTCCTTGTCCAATAGCTAAGTTAAATGCATCTGATACTGTCCATTTAGAAAAGTTTAAGTAAGTATATACTATTTGATCAGCCAAAGTTTCTAAATCGTCTTCTTTTACTTTTAGCTTTTCTAGTCGCTTCAACACTTCAGCTTTACCTGGCGTAGTTTCTTCTTCACACCAGTTTGCAATCTGCTGAATTCTAGCCGAAAATTCTTCAGGATTTTTATCCTTAGTTATATCAGTAAAACTATTTTTCATAACTTTATTTAAATATGTTTTTAACATTGATTTTGTAGATTCAATTTTAGCTTCTTCACTAGGTACCTTACCTTTGCTTTCACTACCTAAATCTTCAATTAATCCAGTATAGTCACCTAACCCAAATAACTCAGCATATTCCATTACTTCGTCAGGCCCTATTTTAGCATTAGGATCCGCTCCACCTACTCTATTTTCGCCTGTACCTATAGTGTAGAAGTAAATATTACAAGATTCTTGCAATGCTTTATAAAGGTTTGTAATTCCATGGTTAGATCTACTTTTATTCCATACGGCATCACCATAAGATTTCTTCGATGAACCAGAACCCATCCAAATTACACCTGGGTCATTTATACTATATTCTGGGTTTAAACCATGTTCTAACGCCGCCATACCTGTAATCATTTTAAATGTTGAACCAGGTTGGAACACACCTTGTGTAACTAAGTTTAACAGTGGTGATGGTGCAAGTAAGTCATTTGTATTTTCAGGTTGTAAATTACTATAATCCTTTGATGATATGCCTGATACAAATAAGTTTGGATCATAAGAAGGATAAGATGCTGAAGCCAAAACTTCACCACTATTTACATCTACCACTATGGCCGCCCCAGATTTTGCATTCGCTGATCCACCTGATACAGCTACATTACCATAATTACTTTCATAAACTCCACCTTCACGAGCAGCCTTTATAGCTCTCTCCAGTGCACTTTCTGTCACTTCTTGCAGGTCTTTATCTAATGTAAGATATACTGTATCTCCTGAAATAGGCTCAGTTACCTCTAAATTTTCTGTTATATTACCTACGGCATCAACTTTAACTTTTTTATATCCATCCGTTCCATGTAATTTACTTTCTTGAGTTTTTTCAACTCCATAAAGTCCTACTATATCATCTTTAGAATATTTTTCTTCTGTGTTCTCTAGGTATTGTTTTTCTTGAGTCGAAGGTATTTTACCTAAATATCCAAGAATATGAGATGCTAGTTTTCCGTTAGGATATGTTCTAACTGGTTCATTAGATACAGATATTCCCGGAAGTTCAAGTGCCATCTCCTTTATAGTTGCTATTGTAGTTTCACTTATATCTTTTGCTATTGTTACTGGTTTATATTTTGTATAACCTTGAGACTTGATAAGATCTCTCACTATAAGTATTTTTCTAGCCTCTTCATCACTTAAACTTGAATCTATCAAGTAATAGTCTCTTATTGCTTTAAAAGCTAACTGGGCATCAGCTTTATTAGATTTTATTTTATTTTCTTTCATCCATTTATCTACTTTATATCCTTCAAGCCAGTCATTTTTTTCCCTATCTTCTGTAAATGTCCATTTTGATACAAGTATTGGTGGATAGTATCCAGCTTCATTAACCTTTTTTTGTAACTCAGCCGGTTTTAAGTTTCTATCATCTTCTGATAATTTTCCTTCTGATATTAATTTATCTACTAAATAATAAAATGATTCTTTAGCATTTAAATCTTGTGGAATGTTATTGTCAGTTTTATATTTTTTTATATTTTCATCATAGGTATAATAATATTTTCCATTTTCTATTACTATTGGAAACTCATCTATATACTTTTCTTTATTTTTTTCTAGTAAATTAATCAGCTTTAGTGAAATATTATTTCCTTGTGACTTATCTTCTTTTGTATCATTTTTCGTTAATTCATTTATTGATACTTGAACAGTAAACTGATTTTCATTTCCAGCCAGTAATCTTCCATATCTATCTCTAATTTCCCCCCTAGCCGCTTTTATAGTAACTTCTTTATATGTTTTATTATCGGCTAAACTTGTATAATAATCATATTTTATTATATTCATATATAAAATTTTAATTATTATAGCTAAAAAGGCAAAAAGAAATACATTTTTTATTATCCTACATCTATCATTAATTTTCTTTTCATCCATTAAATCACCAACTAATCTTCTTTAAGTTTTAATATTGATTTATCAAAAGCCTTATATAAGATTAAGGCCATTATACTATTTAAAATTGGTAATATTACTATACCTCTTATCATCAATCTTACAGCAGTAAAACTACTATAAACAACAATAGATGCTAATATATTTAACACAGAACTAAATATAGTTGTTGCTAAAATTAATGTAAATATAGTAACCTTACTTTCTTTGTATATTTTTTTTCTTGAATAACTAATTATATAGCATATCAAAAAGTAAATTAGAGCATTTACTCCAAATATTCCACCTACGCTTATATCTTTTAATAATCCTAATACTGCCCCTATAATACTACTTTCTAGGTCATCTAGGTACAAAGATATAATCGTTAAAAATATCAAAAGAAAATCTATTGTTACTCCAAATATAGTTATATAATTAGTTATACTATTTTCTAATATCAGTATAGCTATTCCCAAAAGACAAAGGTAAACTTTTTTCATTGTTGATATCCCCTTTAGTTTATATTTCTTGGTTCAACGATTACAACATCGTCTATATTTTTGAAATCAACATTTGGTTTTACTATTACATATTTTAATGAGTTATTTTTGTCCTCTATTACTTTTCCTACTTTTCCTATAACAATTCCCTCTGGGAATAGTCCAAGGCCTGATGTCGTAACCACATCACCTGGTAATACGTCATAATTAGAGTCAAACATGTATCCTTGTAATAACCCACTATCTCTATAGTCTGTTTTTTCGTCTATATTTTCACCATACGTAATAATACCCTTAAATTCAGAATTCTTTGCTAACTTAAAACTTACTGATGATTTTGTGTCTAATAAGGAAATAACTTTGCAATAGTTTTCAGACACTTCATATACTATACCTACTAGTCCATTACCATTCATGACTAAACTGTCCTTTTTCACACCATCTTTACTTCCAGCAGACACAACAAAGCTTGAATACCAATTCCCGTCATTTTTACTAACTACTTTTGCTGATAAAGTTTTAGCAACATATTTTTCATCAACAAAGTTTAATGCTGCTTTTAAGCTTTGCAGTGATTGAACGTCATCCAATTTATTTTGTAGATCAATTACTTCCTGTTGTAATCTGCTATTTTCTTTTTCTAAACTCTCGGCTTTTTTAGCATTTTTTTGGAAATTTATCACATTTTCAAATCCACTTTTTATAAAGGTAAATCCACTGTTAATACTACTTCCTATGGTAGATATTGCAGTCATTCCTACATTGGCTCCTAGAGGGTTGCTTCCTCCACTTCTTCCAATAGACATGCCTACAATTCCAATTAAAGTGATAGCAACTACACCTGTTGCTATCACTTTAAAATTAACCTTTTTCTTGTTTTTATTATTATTTTCAAACTTCAAGGTCAGCACCTACTTCATTACTTTTTATTATTCATCATTAATACTTTTTCAAATATTTCTACATCTTCAACTGACTTACCTGTACCTATAGCAACACAATCTAATGGATTTTCTGCTATTTTAACTGGCATTCCAGTTTCTTCTTTAACTAATTTGTCAAGTCCTTTAAGTAGAGCTCCTCCTCCAGTTAACATTATTCCGTTTTCCATAATGTCTGAAGCTAACTCTGGTGGAGTCTTTTCTAATGTTGATTTGATTCCATCTACTATAGAATTAACTGGTTCTCTTAAAGCGTCTCTTACTTCTGATGAAGATATTTGCATAGTTTTTGGAAGTCCTGATATTAAATCTCTACCTCTTATTTCCATTTCAACTTCTTCGCCTTCTTTGTACGCAGAACCTATTCTAATTTTTACATCCTCGGCAGTTCTCTCACCTATCATTAAGCTATATTCTTTTTTAACGTAGCTAACTATAGCTTCATCTAATTCGTCTCCACCAAGTCTTATTGATTTAGCAGTAACTATACCTCCAAGTGATATTATAGCAATTTCTGAAGTCCCACCACCGATATCTACTACCATATTTCCTTCTGGTTCTTCTATTCTAAGTCCAGCTCCGATTGCAGCTGCCATTGGTTCTTCTATTAAGAATGCATCTTTTGCTCCAGCTTGTCTTGCAGCTTCTTCTATTGCTCTTTTTTCAACTTCCGTTACACCAAAAGGTACACATATAGCTATTCTTGGAGATACTACACCTTTTTTAGCTGCAGCTTTTTGTATAAAGTAGCTTAACATTGATTGAGTAACATCAAAATCAGCTATAACTCCATCTTTCATCGGTCTTATAGCTACTATATTTCCTGGTGTTCTACCTATCATTCTTTTTGCTTCTTCACCAACTGCTAAAACTGCCTTACTGTCATCTCTTATAGCAACAACAGATGGTTCTCTTACTACTATTCCTTGTCCTTTTATATAAACTAATGTATTTGCAGTACCTAAATCGATACCCATATCTTTAGTCATTTTTCCAAATCCAAATAAAGATTTAAAACCTTTTTTTTCCTTTTTTTCTTTAGTCATTTTCATACACCTTCCTTACTTTATTCTTATTAAATTAACATATTCTCTTTAAAACTAAAATAAACTCCGTCCCCTATTATAATATGGTCTATAACTTCTATACCCACAAGCTCACCACAATCTTTCAACCTATTCGTTATATTTTTGTCCTCTTTTGAAGGTTCTGCATTTCCAGAGGGATGGTTATGTAGCAAAATAATTTTATTACTACTTCTTCTTATAGCCTCCCTAAAAACTTCTCTAGGATGAACGAGGGATGAATTTAATGTTCCTATAGAAATGTCCACATCAGTTATTACTTCATTTTTTGTATTTAAAAGAACTACCTTAAAAATTTCTTTATATTGATATCTTAAACTCTCCATATAGTATTTATATATATCCCAAGGATTTTTGATTTTGTATTTTAATGGCTTATAAGATGCTATCCTATTGGATAATTCTAAAGCTGCCTTGATTTGAAGTGCTTTAGTTTGACCTATACCATTAATACTTTTTAATTCTTCAAAAGTTAAGTCTTGTAAATATCTAATATTATCAGCTTTATCTATTATAGCTTGACCTAGTTGAACTGCATTTAATTCTTTGGTCCCAGTTCTTATAAGTATCGCTAACAATTCTGCATCAGATAAACAACCTACTCCATTTAGAATCATTTTCTCTCTTGGTCTTTCTTCTAATGTCATATCTCTAATTGTCATTAATGAATTAGAAGACTTTTTCAGATAAATCACCCTCCGTAAAAAGATTTATTTTAAATTGGTCCTTTAAGCAGTCACTTATTTTTGATATTGGAAGTCCTACTATATTAAAATAATCACCTTGAATATTTTTAACTAATAATCCTCCATACCCTTGTATTCCATAAGCTCCAGCTTTATCTAAAGACTCTTTTGTATTTATATAATCTTTTATACATTCTTCGGATAATTCTTTAAAAGTTACTTGACTAACCTCACAATCAATAACTTTCTTGTTTAAACTTAAATTTATCAAAGCGAAACCAGTAATTACATAATGAGTTTTTCCCGACAATAATTTAATCATATTATATGCCTCTTCTTCATTTTTAGGTTTTCCTAAAATTTGTTCATTTATGACAACAATTGTATCTGCACCAATTACTAGTGAGTCCTTATTACTATTTGCTACCTCTAATGCTTTTTCGTATGCGAGCCTCATTACTGTTTCTTTTGGTGATTCATTTACTTTGATTATTTCATCAATTTGACTTTCTTTTACGGAAAATCTCACCTTAGTATTTTCTAAGATTTCTCTTCTTCTAGGTGATTTCGATGCTAATATTATATCCATTATCTCACCTCACCTCGTACTTTATTTTTGTACTAATTAAGTTTATCATTATATTGTAAAAATTTCAATGTTAATGTCGAGTCTTTTAATTACATAATTGTTATATTTAGAATTTTTCTTTTAAATAATTCTAAAGCTTTTATGGTTTGATTTTGAATAAAAATAAAGGTATGGATTATTTCCATACCTTTATTCTAACCATATTTAGATTATTTTAATATCTATTTTATATTGCATGTTTAACTAGTTTGTTGCTTTAACTTCTTCATCAACTAAACTCATTGCACCTTTTTTACATTTCGGTAAACATAAGTGACAGCCCTTACATTTATCTTGATCAATTTTATGTGGTTGTTTCTTTTCACCTTCTATTGCACCGAACTTACATTGTCTTGCACAAGCAGTACATCCTATACACTTTTCTTCATCTATAGTAACTTTTCTTCTGTCGCTAACATCACCTGATATAACCTTTGTTGGACATTTTGCCACACAAACTTTACATCCTATACACTTTTCTTGATTTACTACTGCAAGCTTGTTATCTAAAGTTATAGCATCAACTGGACAAACTTTTGCACAAGCGCCACATCCGATACAACCTGCCGAACAGTTTATTTTTACTGCTTTACCAAAGTCATGGCTATTACATTTTACAAATACTTCTTTACTAGCTGGTTTTTCTACTATTAAAGCTTTTGGACATACTTCTTTACATTTCCCACAATTTACACATTTTTCTTCATCTACTACTGCTACACCATTTTCTATTTTAATAGCATCAAATTTACATACAGATACGCATGTTCCAAATCCTAAACATCCTGCACTACAAGCTTTTGATCCGCCAATTAAAGCTGCTGCCGCTCTACAATCTTTTAAACCTTGATGTTCATATTTATCTTTTGCTTTGTCACATGTACCACTACATTTTACTGCTGCTACCATTCTTTCTCCACTATCTGCCGCTACACCCATTATTTCTCCAACTTTGGCAGCTACATCTGCTCCACCAACTGGACATCCATTAACTGGCGCATCTCCTTTTGCTATTGCAGCTGCTAATCCTCCACATCCTGGGAATCCACAACCACCGCAGTTTGCTCCAGGAAGTACTGCAAGTATTTTTTCTTCTTTTTCATCTACTTCAACGGCGAATTTTTTAGATGCATAGGCTAGTATTGCTCCGAATATTAATCCTAATCCACCTAAAAGTAAAATTGCTTTTATTATACTCACAAAATCACCCCCCTATTTTATAATTGTATTAATCCTGTGAATCCTAAGAAAGCTATTGACATTAAAGCTGCTGCTATTAATGTTATTGGGTACCCTTGGAAACTTTCTGGTATATCAGCTAATTCTAGTCTTTCCCTTATTCCTGCGAACAATACTATAGCTAGCGTAAAACCAACACCTGCACCTGTACCATTAATCAATGTAGCTACTAAATTATAATTATTTTGTACATTGACTAATGCAATACCAAGTACAGCACAGTTAGTTGTTATAAGTGGTAGATATACACCAAGTGCTTGATATAATGCCGGACTCATCTTTTTTATAACCATTTCAACAAACTGAACTATGGAAGCAATTACTAAAATAAAAGCAATCGTTTGTAAATATCCAGTTGATGTTATATTAAGTATTTTTTGTATAAAATACGTGATTACAGATGCTAATGCTAAAACAAAGGTAACTGCAACCCCCATACCTACTGCCGTATCTATTTTCTTAGAAACACCTAAGAAAGGACATATACCTAAGAATTGTGATGTTATAACGTTATTAACAAGTACAATACTTAGAAATAATAATATATAATTCATATGACTTCCCCCTTAATTACGCTTTTTTCTTTACTACTTTATTAAATAGTGCCATTAAGAAACCTAAAGTTAAGAATGCACCTGGAGGTAGTATAAATAATAAAGCTGGTTGATAAGAAGCACCAAATATACTTAAACCAAATATTGATCCTGCCCCTAATAATTCTCTAACTGCCCCTAATATTGTAAGGCCTAAAGTAAATCCAAGTCCCATTCCTATACCATCAACTGCAGATTCCATTGGTCCATTTTTAGATGCGAAACTTTCTGCACGAGCTAATATTATACAGTTAACAACTATTAACGGAATATATAATCCAAGAGCTTGATCTAGTGCTGGCACAAAAGCTTTTAAGACCATTTGAACTATTGTAACAAAAGTTGCTATTACAACTATAAATGCTGGTATTCTTATTTTATCTGGTATTACTTTTCTAAGTAATGATATAGCTATATTTGAACATGCTAAAACTATTGCTGTTGAAAGACCCATACCTATACCATTTATTGCAGAACTTGTTACAGCTAGAGTCGGACACATACCTATAACTTGAACAAAGGTTGGGTTTTCGTCTATAATACCATTTTTAAATATCTTTCCTAGACTCATAATATTTTCCCCCTATCCTATTTACTGATGCTATCATATACTTCTACTGCTGCATTAACTCCAGTTGTTACAGCCTTAGATGTAATAGTAGCTCCTGATATTGCTTGTATTTCTGTTTCTCCTGCAGCCCCACTTTTTATAACACTAAGCTCTGTAGCTGGTTTTCCTGCATATTGACCATAAAAAGCCTCTTCTTGAGCTTTAGCACCAAGGCCTGGAGTCTCAGTCATGTTTCCTATATTAACTCCTGATATACTTCCATCTGCTTTTATACCTACCATAAGTTCAATTTCTCCACCATATCCTTTTGGAAGAACTTTGATAGTGTATCCTGATACATCAGAACCATTTAATCCTTCATAAACTTCTACTACCTCTACATCAGAAACACTTTTATATTTACTATTATCTAAAAGTTTAAATTCACTAGCATCTGAAAGTACAGTTTTTCTTGCTTCATTATTAGCTTGTTCATTTCTTTGTTCTATCAAAGGAGCTGTAATTTGGTTTGTTCCAGCTAAAAGACCTGCTGCAACTGCACAAATAACAAATAAGTTTAATCCTAATTTTAATATGCTATTCACTCTTAGCCACCTCCCCAAATACTCTGTTATTTACAAATTTATCTATTAATGGAGTAACAACGTTAGCTAATAATATTGAATATGAACATCCTTCTGGATATCCACCATATAATCTGATTACTGTTGCAATTACACCTGCTAAAACAGCATATATAATTTGTCCTTTTTTCGTCATTGGTGATGTAGTATAGTCAGTTAACATGAAGAATGCACCTAACATAACACCACCAGCTAAAATTTGGAACATTGCGAACTCAAGATTGAATCCACCTAATAAGAAACTTAATATAAATATTGTACCTAAATAACATACTGGCATGATATATGAAATTATTCCTTTATAAATTAGATAAACCCCACCTAGAAGTATTAAAATCGCACATGTTTCACCTATACAGCCACCTATATTACCTAGTGCCATGTCTACTAACGACACTCCACTTTCTTTTAATGGTTCAAGCCCAGCTGCTCCTGCTTTTAAAAAGCTAAGTGGTGTTGCAGTTGATACCGCATCTAAACTTCCACTACTCACCCAGTTTACTCCTGTTTTTGTCCAAGCTGTCATAGCTACTGGGAATGATGCAAGTAAGAAAGCTCTACCTGCAAGGGCTGGGTTAACAAAGTTATTCCCAATTCCTCCAAATACCATTTTTACAACTATTATTGCAAATGCCCCACCTAATATACACATCCACCATGGAAGTGCTGCTGGAACGTTAAATGCAAGTAATAATCCTGTTACTACTGCAGAAAAATCTCCTACAGTACTTTTTTGTTTAGTTATTTTTTGCCATAAAAATTCTGACCCAACTGTACCCAGTATACAAAAGAACATTACAAATAATGCATTAATTCTAAAAAAATACACTGCAGCAAGCGCTGCTGGTACAAGGGCAAGTACTACTTGTTTCATTATATAAGACGTATCTTCATTGCTTCTAATATGAGGTGATGATGATACAATAAATTTGTTTTCCATATTATTTCCCCCTAACTATTATTTGTTAGCCGCTTGTTGTTTTCTTCTCATAGCTTGAATTTGTCTTTTAGCATTTCTTATAGATTCTACTAACGGTCTTCTTGCTGGACATATAAATGAGCAAGATCCACATTCTATACAATCAAGGGCTCTGTGTTCAGCCGCTCTTTCAAAGTCACCTTTTAAAGAATTAGCACTTATATATAACGGTTGTAAAAATGCTGGACATACATCTGTGCATCTACCACATCTTAAACAGTTACTTGGCTCATCTATTTTGGCTTCTTCTTCCGATATACATAGTATCCCTGAAGAACCTTTGTTAGTAACTATATTTGTTGTATATTGAGTCATACCCATCATAGGTCCACCCATTATAAATTTACCTACTTTTACATCTTCTTTAAATCCGCCACATTGATCAATTATTTCAGAAACTACTGTACCTATTTTTGTTATTAAGTTTGCAGGTTCTTTTATACAACTTCCTGTTACTGTTGTAATTCTTTCTATTAACGGTAGTCCTGTCTTAATAGTTTTTGCTATTTGAGCTGCTGTTCCAACGTTATCAACCACTGCCCCTGCAGCTGATGGTAAAGCCCCCGATGGAACTTCTCTTCCCGTACAAGCATATATTAATTGTTTTTCTGCCCCTTGAGGGTATTTTATTTCAAGTCCTACAACTTCTACTTCAGGAAATTCCTTAGCAGCTGATGTCACAGCTTCTATAGCATCTGGTTTATTGACTTCTATACCAATATAACCTTTTTTGACATTTAACGCTTTCATTATTACTCTAATGCCAAGAACAACGTCTTCTGGATTTTCTACCATAAGTCTATGGTCAGCTGTAAGGTATGGTTCGCATTCCGCACCATTTAAAATAACAACATCAATCTTTGTATCTGGTGGTGGTGATAATTTAACATGAGTTGGGAATGTTGCTCCACCCATTCCAACAATTCCTGCTTCTTGGATATATTTTATAATATCCTTTGAGTCTAATGTTTCTAAATTCCCTTTTGGTGATATACTTTCATCTAATTCTTCTTTAAAGTCATTTTCTATTACAACACAAAGTCCTTTTCCTCCTGGAATTTCATGTTGTTCTATACCAGTAACTTTTCCTGAAACAGATGAATGTATATAAGTTGATACAAACCCTTGAGGTTCACCAATTTTTTGTCCTTTTTTTACCTCATCTCCTACTTCAACTATAGGCTTTGCTGGCGCTCCTATGTGTTGTTGTAGAGGTATATAGACTACTTTCGGAGCCTCTGCTTTTCTTAAAGCTATTTGATTTGTATACTCTTTATTATATGGAGGATGTATTCCTCCTTTAAATGTTAAGAGCTTCATTTTACTACCTCCCCAAACTGTTTTTAACTTTTCTGCTATTAACTATAGTATACTATAAATTTTTTAAAAGTTAATAATTGTTAAAAAAATATCCTAATTTTAGTAATTATAACACTCATTTTAAACTGTTATTAATATATCAATTTAAAAAATTAAGTATTTATAAAATACTTAGTTTAGACATCATTTATTTTTATAATATAAAAAAAGGTTGATACAACAACCTTTTAATAATTACTATTTCATTGATTGTACAAATATGTAATACTGCTGAATTGAAGATAATAACAAACCTTGACTTACATAACCTTTATTTTCATTTGCATTTTTAGAAGAAGTTAAAATGTTGTTTTGTGACTCATCAATATATGAAATTAAATTATTTTTAAATTTATCCATTTTCGAATAGTCAATTTTTTGTGTATTTTTTTCTAAATTTTCTAATATAGACTTGCGATTTGTTAAAATTTCATTATAAGCTTCTAAATCATTTTTTTTATTATCCCAATATTCTCCTTCTTTTTGATAATTTTCAATCAAGTCATTTAACCCTTTTGCTATATCTTTCATATAAGAATATCTATCTGTATATTCTAAGGACAACATCGGTACATCTATTTTTGTTAAGAAGGCATCTGAAAAATAAGTTCTTGTGTTTTCTAAGCTATTTCTTACCTTACTTTCATCAAAAGATGAGTATACTTGGATTTTTTCTGAATTATCTATAGTCATACTTGATGATGGAATTTTATATTCATTCATAACGTCTTCTATTTTTTTAAGATCATTTTTGTCTTCTATAGATGCTACTTGTATTGTATAAACTACCATCTCATTTACAGTGGCCACTTGCGAATTTTCTTCTTTTTTATGTCCATCATTTTTTTCTATTTCCTCCAACTGAGATTCAATTGTTGATGAGGTAATAACATTACTTTTATCAAATAAGTTTTTAAACCTATCCCATATTGATGCATTTTTTATTGAACTTACAACATTGACCTTCCCTAACTTGTCCATAAAATCCTTGTCCTTTAAGTTTATGTATGCATATGACCCCACAATACATAAACATAAGGTAACGGTTACTATCCTAGTTCCATTAAATCTTTTTCTCTTATTGAAATTTTTGTATAATTTTCTTTTGCTCATAAGTTGTCCCCTCCTAAATAGTTTTTACTAATATATATTGGAAAGATCTCCAATTTATGAATTAATTTATTAATAAATATAAAATACTTACAATAAAAAAAGCTATGAATTTAGATAACTTCTAATTTCATAGCTTTTTATTTATTAATATGATTAAAATCTTCTTGCACCTAGTAATACTCTTCCATAGTATCCAGATAAAGAATCTATCTTTACCTTATCTGGTCTTGTTTGAGATCCACTAGCATGGATAAATTGATTATTGCCGATATATATACCTACATGCGTAGTTCTTCCTGGTGTAACTGTAGCAAAGTGTAATAAATCTCCCTTTTTTAAGTTACTTGTTCCCACAGCAGTTCCTGCTTTTGCTTGTTCATAAGAAACCCTAGGTAAAGATACTCCTATAGCATTCAGATACACATATCTTGTAAATCCTGAACAATCAAATGAATTAGGTCCATTTCCACCCCATACATAAGGCTTACCTAGCTGAGCCCTAGCAAGATTTACCACAGCTTCATTTTTAGATTCACTTGGTGAATTATCATTATTTGTGTTATCACTAGGTAGTTCTGTTGTAATATTTATATACTTAGAACTTACCCACCCTGTAATATTAAAGTTTGTTTTTATTTGGTACCAAGAGTTAGAACTTTTAGTTATAGTTACTATTTCTCCATTTTTCAATGCTGTTTTAATAGAGTAGTTTGTCCCTGGTCCACTTCTTACATTAAGACTAGCTGTAGACTTTCCATAAGTATCTGTTTTTTCAACATAAGACGATGAAGCCCATCCTGTCGTTCCATTGGATAATTTTACTTTGTACCATCCA
>OKWN01000350.1_pt1 | contig 23808 bp, 26 predicted proteins | sample 1607151 | NCBI WGS metagenome assembly OKWN01 (sample SAMN07501046, study PRJEB24779) | human gut metagenome | isolation source: stool | host: human infant | place: USA: Pittsburgh, PA | reverse complement strand
TCTAGAACATAATCAATATCATATAAGTAATTTTCTAAAGTGCTATCATTATAATATTTTTCTAATTCTTCTAGAGTTATTGAATTTTCTAAGTTAAATTTTCCAGAAGATGTTCTAAGTAAAAAGGACATATGCCCTCCACAGTTCAAGTACTGTCCAATATCATGACATATACTTCTAACATAAGTACCTTTTGAACATTTAACTAAAAACAAAATTTTATTTTCAATTATATTTAAAATTTCTATTTTTTCTATTTTAACTTTCCTTGGTTTAATTTCAATAGTGTCTGCTTTTCCTTTTCTAGCTAAGTCACACATTTTTTGACCATTAACTTTTAAAGCTGAATAGACAGGAGGATACTGATTAATCTCTCCTTTTTGTCCTTCAAAAGCCTTGTAGATATCTTCATTTGTAATACTAGAAGCATCTCCTTCAAATGTTATTACTCCAGAAGAATCATAAGTGTCTGTAGCAGCGCCTAATGTTAATTCACATATATATGATTTTTCTTTGTTTAAAATAAGTTCACTTACTTTTGTAGCCTTATTTAAACATATAGGAAGAACTCCAGCTGCATCAGGGTCTAATGTACCCGTATGGCCAACCTTTTTTATGCTTAAAATTCTTCTCACACTACTTACCACATCATGAGATGTCATTCCTGTAGGTTTTAATATATTTACTATTTTATTCATTAAAAATCATCCTTAAATTTCTTTTAATGCTTCTTCTAATATTTTTATTTTTGCATTTTCAATACTATCATTTATAGTACAACCAGCAGCTCTTATATGACCACCTCCACCAAATGATTTAGCCACACGACTTACATCTGCAAATGATTTTGATCTTAAGCTAACTTTAATTTCATTCTTACTTTTTTCTTTAAGCAAAATTCCTATTTCTACATTTTCTATATCTCTAGCATATGGAACAATGCCATCTATATCCTTAAAATCTATATTATATCTTTCAAGCATATCCTTTGTTACCATCATTATTGCCACTTTAGTATTTATAATCTCAAGAGTATTTAGTGATTCTCCTAACAATTTATAAAAATTAAATGGATTACTACCAAAAACATTTTGAACTACTTTTTGTGTATCAGCTCCACATATCAGCAAGTTTTTTGCCATATCAAAACTACTTGCATGAGTATTTGAATATGTAAGTTTCCCTGTATCAGTCATAAGACCTGTATAAAGAGCTGTAGCTATATTTTTATCTATATACTTGAAATTATTTATTTCTTCATTTCTCATAAGTAAATTATATACTAATTCACAAGTGGAAGATGCTTCAGCTACTACATGATTTAAATCTCCATAAAAATCATTACTTGCATGATGATCTATATTGATTAGTTTCATACAATTATCTTTAATATCAGCATCTACACATATTCTATTTTTATCTCCACAATCTAAAGTAATCAAATTATATTTGTCTATATTCATCTCTTTAAATTCTCTAGAGTTTATTATATTTATGTCTTCAATAAGAAATTGCATGTTTAAAGGCATACCATCATTCATTACATAGTAAACCCTCTTATTAATTTTTTTTAAGAAATAATAAATTGAAAGAGTTGAACCTATATTATCTCCATCTGGATTAACATGAGAAGTAACGACAAAATCGTCACTTCCATGTATATATTTTAAAATAGTATCTATACTATTCATTTTCATTATCCTCAACTTGAAGTTTGTCTTGATCTTTTTGTGATACTTTCTTTATAAGGCTGTCCATATACATACCTTTTAATAAAGAATCATCTACTTTGAATATGATTTGTGGGATATGTCTTATTTTTATACTTCTACCTATTTCTCTTCTGATGTAGCTTTCTGCGTTTCTTAAACCTTGTAAAGTAGATTCTTCATCTCCACCTAAAATACTTACGTATATGTAGGCATAGCTTAAGTCGCTAGTAACTTCCACATCTGTAACACTTACCATAGAGTTTATTCTAGGGTCTTTTATTCCGTTAATAAGCATAGTACTTACTATTTTTCTGATTTCTTCGCCTATTCTACGTGTTCTATTATACGATGCCATAATATCAACCTTCTTTACTCTTGTTAATTATTTTAATTTTCTCTCAACTTCTTTTGTTATATATGATTCTACTATATCTCCAACTTTTATGTCGTTGTAGTTAACAAAACTCATACCACATTCGTATCCGTTATTAACTTCTTTTACATCATCTTTGAATCTCTTAAGTGCTTGTATTTCACCCTCGTGAATTATTATTCCATCTCTTACGATTCTAACTTTACCATTTCTGAATATTTTACCAGATGTAACATAACATCCTGATACAGTACCAACACCAGATATTTTGTAAACTTCTCTTATTTCTGCTTTACCTGTGTCCTCATCTCTATATTCTGGGTCAAGCATACCAGTCATAGCTGCTTGAACATCTTCTATAGCTTTGTATATTATAGTGTATGTTCTTACATCTACACCTTCTTTTTTAGCTAACATTTCTGCACTTGGAACTGGTCTTACGTTAAATCCTATTATTATAGCATTAGATGCAGTTGCAAGCATTATATCAGATTCAGTTATAGCTCCAACACCACCATGTATTACTCTAACTACTACTTCATCGTTAGATAATTTTTCAAGTGATTGTTTAACTGCTTGAACAGAACCCTGAACATCTGCTTTTATAACTATATTCAAGTCTTTAACGTCAGCATCTCCCATTTGTGAGAAGAAATCATCAAGTGACATTCTTTGATTAGATTTTAACATTTCTTCTCTAGCCATTTGTTGTCTCTTCTCTGATATTATTCTTGCCACCTTATCATTTGGAACTGCAACAACTTGATCTCCACCTTGTGGAACTTCTGATAATCCTAATATTTCTACGGCAGTAGAAGGTCCAGCAGTTTTAACCCTCTTACCTTTAGAGTTTATCATTGCTCTTATTTTACCACTAGCAACACCTGCTACTATCGGATCTCCAACTTTAAGAGTTCCTCCTTGAACAAGTATAGTTGCAACTGGTCCTCTACCTTTATCAAGTTCTGCTTCTATAACAGTACCTACAGCTCTTTTATTAGGGTTAGCTTTTAATTCTTCCATTTCAGCAACTAAAAGAACCATTTCAAGTAAAGTATCTATACCTTCTCTTTTTAAAGCTGATACTGGAACTGATATAACATCTCCACCCCAGTCTTCAACTAATAAACCTTGGTCAGCTAGTTCTTGCTTAACTCTATCAGGGTTTGCTCCTGGCTTATCTATTTTGTTTATAGCTATTATTAAAGGAACATTAGCAGCTTTAGCATGGTTTATAGCTTCTATTGTTTGAGGCATTATACCATCATCTGCAGCAACAACTAATATTGCCATGTCTGTAACTTGAGCTCCTCTTGCTCTCATTGAAGTGAAGGCCTCATGTCCTGGAGTATCTAAGAACACTACCTTTTCTCCATTTACCATAACTTCAGAAGCACCTATATGTTGAGTTATTCCTCCTGCTTCACTTGAAGTTACATTAGTTTGTCTTATTGCATCAAGTAAAGATGTCTTACCATGGTCAACGTGTCCCATTACAGTTACAACTGGTGGTCTCTTCACTAAATCTTCTTCACTATCTTCTTCTATTTCTATTAGAGCATCTATTGCTTCTAATTCCTCTTCATCATCCTTATCATTTCCTTCTGATAACTCAAATCCATAATCACTAGCTACTAAAGATGCTATTTCAAAACTTACTTCTTGGTTTATTGATGCCATAGTTCCCATTTTCATAAGTTTCATAATTACTTCATTTACTGACTTTCCTAATGCATCTGATAAGTTTTGTACTGTTAAAGATCCTTCAACAGTTATAACATTAGAATTTCCACTTTCTTCTTTTATTAAATCAAGCAATAATTCAATATCTTCTTCTTCTAATTCAGATTTTTCATTTTCTACTTCTATTCCTAATTCTTTTACTTTTGCTAAGATGTCTTTATTTGACATTCCTACTTCTTCTGCTATTTGGTATACTCTTGTTTTATTCACAAGATCACCCCCTATTAATATTTGTTAATCCATTAACTGTATAATTTTATTTGCGAACCCTATATCTTTAATTCCTATAACTGCTCTAGAATCTTTACCAATAGATATTCCTAAACCACTTTTTGTAGATATCTCTACACAATTTACTTTTCTATAAGATGATTTATCATTAAATAATTTTTTTGTATTATTTGATGCATCACCTGCAACTATAATTAAATTTAATTTTCCTTTTTTTAAATCTAACATCGTTGCATCTTCTCCAGATACTAATTTACCTGCTCTCATTGCAAGGCCTAGTAATGAGTGTATTTTGTCCATATTATTTTTCATAAGATTCTAACTCCGCTAATAATTTTTCATATACCTCATTAGGCACTTCCATTTTAAATGCTCTATTTAAAGCTTTACTCTTTATAGCTTTTTTTAAACATTCAGAATCCTTGCATATGTATGCTCCTCTTCCATTTGCTTTTCCAGTTAAGTCTATAAAAATTTCGCCTTCTTTATTTTTTACAATTCTAATTAATTCTTTTTTGTTGTCTCTGTCTTGACAAGCAATACATTTTCTTTGAGGTACTTTTTTTGTTTTATTCAAAGTAATCCCTCCTTACTCTTCCTCATTTAGTTGAGATTCACTTTTGATGTCTATCTTCCAATTCGTAAGTTTTGCCGCAAGTCTAGCATTTTGTCCTGCTTTACCTATAGCTAAAGATAGTTGATAATCTGGAACTACAACTAACGCTGATTTTTCATCTTCATTAACTTCTACCTTAACTACTTTTGATGGACTAAGAGATGCAGATACAAATTCTGCTGGATTTTCACTGTAGTTTATTATGTCTATTTTCTCTCCACCTAATTCATCAACTACGTATTTAACTCTAGTTCCTTTTGGTCCTACGCAAGCTCCAATTGGATCTATTTTTTCATCTATTGAGTGAACAGCCATTTTAGTTCTTGAACCAGCTTCTCTAGATACAGATTTTATTTGAACTATACCTTGGAATATTTCAGGCACTTCTGATTCAAATAATCTCTTAACTAGATTTGGATGACTTCTAGAAACTACTATTTGAGGTCCCTTATTAGTTTTCTTCACTTCTAATATATATACCTTTATTTTATCTCCAGCTTTAAAGTATTCCCCTGGTATTTGTTCTGTTTCTGGCATAGATGCTTCTATTTTACCAAGTCTTACGTAAACTATTTTCTTGTTATCAGATACTCTAGCAACCTCTCCAGTTACTAATTCTCCTTCTTTTTCTATAAACTCATTGTATATTATTTCTCTTTCAGCTTCTCTTATTCTTTGAACAACTACTTGTTTAGCTGTTTGAGCTGCTATTCTACCAAAATCTTTTGGAGTTACTTCATTTTCTATTATATCTCCAAGTTCGTATTTTGGATTTATTTGTCTTGCTTCATCAAGTTCTATTTCTAAGAAGTTATCATATAAGTCTGACTCATCAACAACTCTTCTTTGTGAGTAAACTTTAACGTCTCCTCTTTCTCTGTTAAAATCTATTCTAACATTTTGTGCTGAACCAAAGTTCTTTTTGTATGCAGTAAGTAATGCTTGTTCTATAGTATCTATAAGTACATCTTTATCGATGCCTCTATCCTTTTCTAATTCATCTAGTGCTTCTATGAATTCGTGATTCATTATTTTATCCTCCCTATATTAATGTTAACACATTAATATTACCACTAAAATTTTATAGCTAATCTAATAAGTGCAACATCTTTTTTATTAAATTCGACTTCTTCATTATCTATTATAACTTTAATATTTTTCTCTTCTGTTAAACCAACAAGTTCTCCCTCATGTACTTTAGAACCATTCATTGATTTATAAAGTTTTATTTCCACATCTCTACCTTGGTATTTCACAAAGTCTTTATCTTTTTTAAGCGGTCTATCAAGACCTGGAGATGATACTTCTAAATAATAATTATCCTTTATTGGATCTTTTTCATCTAGAATTGGATTTAATGCTCTTGTAACTAATTCACATTCGTTTAAAGAAACTCCACCTTCTTTGTCGATGTAAACTCTAAGGAAGAATTCTCCGCCTTCTTTAACGTATTCAACATCTACTAACTCTAGGTCGTTTGCCTCTGTAATAGGTAATACTAATTGTTCTATTTCAGTAGCTATGTTCTTTTTCATATTATTTACCTCCTATTCAGTTGTATTTATAGTATTTAAAATAAAAGAGTGAGCACCTTTGTCTCACTCTTAGTTTCTGCAAATATACTATTTTATATATCATAATATCATAAAAATCTTATGTTTACAAGCTTTTGTGCTTATTTTGTATCTATAGCCACATTACTTTAATTAAATATCAATTATAAAAATTTTATATTTTTTAACTTTTTTCATTCATTCCTCTTAATTTATATACGTTATAAATATTTATAATAATTATTATAGCATTAGCTAAAGTTACTGGATAGGCACCCACATTTAAGCCATATATAACAAACATTAAGCATCCTACTGAGTTTATTATTCTTAACTTATACATATCTGTCATTGTAAGTGATATTGCAATTAAAATAGATGCACCATATCCTACTAACTCTATGGGCTCAAAACTAAACATATTAATTCCTCCTTATAATTATAAATACATTAATATACTTAGTTTGTTCATTTTTCATACTATAATTCAGCTATAATTTATTAAAATAATGAAAGTTGATTTTTGTCACTCATGTTATCCAAGGATCCATGAATTGTCAGAGTTTCAATTACAGTTTTAGATATTTTTGTTCTCTTTCTTAAGTCCTCTTTAGATATAAACTCTCCATTTTCTCTTTCTTGTTGGATGTGAATAGCTGCATTTTCACCCACTCCTTGGAGAGCTATCATTGGTGGTAAAATTGTATTATCATCTATAACTTTAAACTCCGCTGCATCAGATTTGTAAATATCTACTGGTAGTATTTTTATATTTCTTGCATACATTTCATAAGCAACCTCAAGAACTGTTAACATATTTTTCTCTTTAGCTGTTGCATCATTACCTAATTCATGAATTTCATTCATCTTATTTCTTATAACATCTATTCCTTTTACAATTAAATCTGCATCAAAATCTTCTGCTTTAATTGTAAAATAAGTTGCATAAAAAGCTGCTGGATAATGAACTTTATAATATGCAAGTCTGAAACTCATCATAACATATGCCACGGCATGGGCTTTGGGGAACATGTATTTTATTTTTTGACATGATCCTATATACCAGTCTGGCACATCATATTTCTTCATTTCTTCTATAAATTCAGGTTTTAAACCTTTACCTTTTCTAACACTTTCCATTATGGTAAATGCCATCTTTGGTGGAAGCCCTTTAAATATAAGGTAGTTCATTATATCATCACGAGTAGATATAACATCTTTAAACTCAACAGTTCCTTCCACAACTAAATCTTGAGCATTATTTAACCAAACATCAGTACCATGAGATAATCCAGAAATACGTACAAGTTCTGCAAATGTTGTTGGTTTTGTATCAAGAAGCATTTGTCGAACAAACTTTGTCCCAAATTCAGGAATTGCCAGACAACCTATTGGACAGTCAATTTCCTCCGGCGTAACTCCTAGAGCCTTGGTAGATGTAAATAATGACATAGTTTCCTTATCATCTAGAGGAATTTCTGTTGCAATCTTTCCTGTAATATCTTCAATCATTCTGATGATGGTAGGAACGTCGTGCCCAAGTATATCAAGTTTTAGTATCCTACCACTTATAGAATGGTAGTCAAAGTGAGTAGTTATAACTCCACAACTTGTATCATTGGCAGGATATTGTATAGGTGTAACATCATATACATCTATATAGTCTGGAATAACCATTATGCCTCCAGGATGTTGTCCTGACGTTCTTTTTACCCCAGTACATCCATTAGCAAGTCTAAGCACTTCTGCTGATGTAGAATTTAAATCATTTTCTTCCACAAATTTTTTAGCATAACCAAATGCTGTTTTTTCAGCTACAGTACCTATTGTTCCTGCCTTATAAGTATGACCTTCTCCAAATAATTCTTCTGTATATTTATGAATTACTGATTGATAACTACCCGAGAAGTTAAGGTCTATATCTGGTTCTTTATCACCTTCAAATCCAAGGAAAACCTCAAATGGTATATCATGACCATCTTTTTTTAGTGGTTTACCACATTTAGGACAATCTTTATCTGGTAAATCTACTCCTGAACCCCACTCACCTATTTCATAGAAATAAGAGTATTTACACTCTGGATTTTCACAAACATAATGGGCTGGAAGTGGATTAACTTCTGTTATATCACTCATGGTAGCTGCCAGTGATGAACCAACAGATCCCCTTGACCCAACCAGATATCCATCTGACAAAGATTTTGCAACTAGTTTTTGAGCGATTATATACATAACTGCATAACCATTGCTTATGATTGAGTTTAACTCTCTGTCTAGTCTTTTTCTAACAACATCAGGAAGAGGCGAACCATAAATTCTTTCTGCCTTTTCATTACACATTTCCCTCAGTTCCACGTCTGAACCTTCAATTACAGGTGGGAAAGTTTTATTTGGAATAGGTAGTACGTCTTCTACTAAGTCTGCCACTTTATTAGTATTTTCCACAACTACTTCATAAGCCAAGTCTTCTCCTAAATACTTAAATTCTTCCAACATTTCATCCGTTGTTCTAAAATGAAGGTAAGTTTCTTCCTCATCTACTTTAAATCCTTGTGAATACTTAAGTACCTTTCTATATACAGCTTCATGCTTATCAATAAAGTGGACATCTCCTGTGGCTACAGGAATTTTTCCAAAACGTTTTGCCACTTCAATCATTCTTCTGTTTAAATCTCTTAATTCTTCTTCACCTTCTACTTCGCCTTTATCAATCATAAATCTATTATTGTCAATTGGCATAACTTCAACATAATCATAAAGAGATATTATTCTTTCCATCTCTTCATCGCTTTTATTTTGCTTTACCGCTTGAAATATTTCTCCTGCTTCGCAAGCTGATCCAACTATTATTCCTTCTTTATATTCCTCCAAAACACTTTTTAATATTCTAGGCGCTCTGTAAAAATGATTTACATGGGCATCAGATACTATTTTATATAAATTTTTAATCCCAATTTGGTTTTTAGCAATTAATGTAACATGATTTGTTCTAAGTTTTGTATAATCTATATCCCCTAAAATTGTATTTACATCACTTAGTTTTTCTCCACCTTTTTTACGTATCATTTCTAAGAACTTAATAAATATATGAGCTGTAGCTTCCGCATCATCTACGGCTCTATGATGATTAAGTAAAGGAATTCCCAGTTCCTTAGCTATAAGATTTAATCTAAATCTTTTCATATGAGGAAGTAGGGTTCTAGCTAATGTCAATGTATCTACCGAAGTATTTTTAAATTCAATATTTTGCTCCCTACATTTTTGTTGCATAAATCCCATATCAAAATCTGCATTGTGAGCAACTAAGACACTATCTCCAATGAATTCAACAAACTTTGGCAATACTTCTTCTATAGTAGGTTTATCTTTTATTAAATCATTTGTAATTCCTGTAAGCTCTTGCACTTTATAAGAAATATCTTTTTCAGGATTTATCAACTGACTAAATCTATCTACAACTTTAAAGTTTTCAACTTTTACAGCACCAATTTCAGTTATTTTATCATTTTTATTTGAAAAACCTGTAGTTTCCAAGTCAAATACTACAAATGTCTGAGATAAGTCTTTATCATTAGCTTTTTGTATTACAGGTAGATTATCTTCTACTAAATATCCTTCAACTCCATAAAGTATTTTTATATTATTTGATTTTCCTGCATCCATAGCCTCAGGGAAAGCCTGTACCACTCCATGGTCTGTTATGGCAATTGCCTTATGTCCCCAAGTAGCGGCTTGCTTAACTAGTTTTTTAGTGGGACAAAGCGCATCCATAGAAGACATTTGAGTATGAGCATGTAGTTCAACTCTTTTACCTTTTTTGCATTTATCTTTTCTTTGAGGCTTTTCTTCTTGTCTAATACCACTTATAGTCATGGTTATTTCTCTTTGGTAAGTATCATACAATATATCACCTTTTATTTTTACATAAGAACCTTCTTTTACTCTATCTAGTACTTTATCTTTATTCAAGTCATTTAAGAATAATTTACAGTTAATAGAGCTACTATTATCTGTTATAGACATAATCGAAAGTATTTTACCATTTCTTAATTCTTTATTTTCTATATTGAATATTTCACCTACAATAGCTACAGTTTTAGAATTTTGATTTAAGTCTTTAATATGATGTACTAAACTATTTACATCTTCTCCATAAATTAAATGTTCATCATGTTCATCCTTAATTACATATCCTTCTTCTTCATGTTCTTCAGATACCACTTCAAATTCCATTTCTTTGATTAATTCCTCAATCTCTTTGTCAGTTTTTTCCATTATTTTTTTTCTATCTATCTTTTCGGTAATAGCTTTTTCTACTTTAACTTCATAATCAATTTCCAATTCTTCTAATAATACATTTCTTACAACTTCTTCTATATTATTCTTTTTCAATTTTTCATAAAAAATATCTTTAGGAATTTTTATTTTTAGTGTATTATCTAGACACATATATTCTACTTGTTTTTTCCATCCTTCGATAGCTGGGCAGATTTTTTTTAATATATACAAGATATTATGCCAATAAGCTTTTACTATATCTTTTTCTGATTTTCTACCAAAACCATTAAACTTAATTTTAAGTCTAATATTTTTAAAGTATTTCAATTTACCTAGTAATTCTTCTCTAAGTTCATCTAGAATCTCATGAGATATTATATCCTTTGATATTAAATACATATAAAAAATTCTGTCCTCTTTAAAATATACAACCTTAGATACTTCTACTTCTTTTAACTGCCTTTCTAATCTACTATTTTTAATTTCTAACTTTTCTAAATAGTCTTTAATACTATCCATGAGATTATCACTTCCTTTCCTAGATAAATTATTATATCACATCTAAAATAAATTTATTATTATGTTAAATAAAATAAAATTTATTCTTTGGGATTAGCTTCAAAATATCACTTAGTTAATATTATATAGTATGACCACAATTAAAAGTAAGGCGGTGTTAAATATGGCATGCGATAATATTTTTGACATAAATTATATGTCCACATATTATGATAATCTGGGAGGAAAAAAGTTATTTAAAAGCTGTATAAAAGAATTCAATTCAAAAATAGATAAAAAGGTACATCTTTATTATTCTAATAAAAAAGATACACCCATATGTGCGCTGCCAAAACTAAGATTGTTACTAGTAACTAAAATTGGCTTTCTATCATTTTGTTATAATTTCTATTTTTATGTAAATACCTTTGATTATTATAATATCCATATATCAGAAGAAAATTTAGGAATAATAGCTAAATGTGTCTGTTCTCATGAAGTTGGTCATATATTAGACGAAAGTATATCCAACAATAAATGGGAACATTCTCAAATTTTGACTGATATTATTGAAAAAATGATATATTATAATGTCGATATTTCTCAAGATGACTATTATAAGAATAACTTACCTAAAGATTTAGAAGAAAGTGTAGTAACTTTCAAGAAAAATTTAATAAAAAGAGAATCTATTGCCTGGGAAATCGCAAAAACTATTATGAATTTTAAAAATGAAAATGAAAAGTTTTTATTTTCCAAAATTAGAGAGTATGCTCTTGCAACATACAATTATGGTGATCTTAAAACTATTGTAAAAGAAAATAATTTAGAGGTTTTCTTTAAATATAAAAGATATTTTGTTTGATAATATAAAAAGCTTTCTTTAAAAACAAGAAAGCTTTTTAATATTGAACTTCTAACTTAATACACTAAAACAAAAGGGCTACCCACACAGTGGCTAAGACAAAGCAATTTTTTTCTTAAAACATATACATTTTGATATAACTTTGTTTGAAATAATTAAAATAATCACATTTTTTTGCATACTTGTACTTATTTTTGTGAATATTTGGTATTATAATATTATAAATATTATTTTAGGAGGTATCTATATATGGATGATAATATTAAAAGATTAAAAGAACTTATAGATAGTCATAATAATATTGTATTTTTTGGTGGGGCAGGTGTATCTACAGAATCTAACATTCCAGATTTTAGAAGTGCCTCTGGTTTATTCAATGAAAGATTGAACAGAAATTTTACTCCTGAACAATTAGTATCTCATACCTTTTTTATGCGATATCCTGAAGATTTTTTTAAATTTTATAAAGATAAATTAATCTATGAAGATGCTAAACCAAACAATGCTCATATAGCACTAGCCAAACTAGAATACATGGGTAAATTAAATGCTATAATTACTCAAAATATTGATGGTCTTCACCAAATGGCTGGAAGCAGAAATGTTTTAGAACTTCATGGATCTGTACATAGAAATTATTGCACTAAATGTGGAAAGTTTTATACCTTAGAAGAATTGTTAAACTTAGGTGGAAATGTACCTTACTGCGATGTTTGTGGTAGTATAGTTAAACCTAATGTGGTTTTGTATGAAGAACCATTAGATAACTCTGTTGTAAACGAAACTGTTAATGCTTTAAGCAATGCAGATTTATTAATTATTGGTGGAACCTCATTAGTGGTTTATCCTGCAGCTAGCTTTATTGACTACTTTAATGGTGATAGTATAGTACTTATCAATAAAAGTAGCACAGGTTATGATACAAAAGCCTCTGTAGTAATTAATGATTCCATAGGAAAAGTACTTTCACAAGTAATACTATAAATAAGTCAAAATATAAAAATTACATAATATATTAAAAATAAGGTAAGATTAGGTCTTACCTTATTCTTTTTCCTTTTCATATACATCTTTATATATTAAAACAGCTTCATAATATGCTTCTTCTTCGCTTATACCCTTTTCTTGTGCTATTTTCTCGGCTGAGTCTTTTATAATTGATGCAGCTTCAAGTATGTTCATAGAAACACCTTCCCATTTATTGTCCTACTTCTTCTTAATACATATTATTCCCAAAAAAATCTATAAAATTACCTTTATTTATTAAAATTTACATTTATTTATTAAAAAAATAAGTTCTTTGACATAAAACGGCAATAGAACTTATTCTTTTTAATTATTTTCTTTTATTTATTTCGACATTATTATCCATATCCTCTTGAAACTTAACATTGCTATCATGTTTTAAAATTCTTTGAACCTTATCTATTATTCTTGGAGTTACTGTTAATATATTATCTACTAGATTAACATTATCCTCTAAGGAAATTAAACGTGTTTCTCCATTTTCTACTACAACAAAAGCTACAGGGGATATTGTAATCGCTCCTCCACTTCCTCCCGCAAAATTTGCATCACAATTTGTATTAGTTTTACAACTTTTGTTATACTCCCCTCCTCCAATACCAAACCCTACAGTTACCTTTGATATGGGTACAATAACAGATGTTTCCGCTTTTATTGGGTTACCTACTATAGTATTAGAATCTATGGAATTTTTTATAGTCTCAAGAGTTGTCTCCATAATGCTTTGTATTGAATTTGTTGCTGTCATTTTTTGTCACCTTCCTTAGATTTAAATTTTAATTTTATTATTCTTATAAGTATTGGAATAGACTTAAACATGGTGTTTAGTCTAAATTTTATATGTACTTTTACACTTCCTTTAATATTATTTTCAGTAAACTTAGGCACTATGTTTAAATATATTTTTTCACATTCACATATATTTGTTATGATTCCATAAATACCATTAATTAATGCATTAATATATATAGTTACATATGGATTGCTATTGCTAAAATATATATTTGAGTAAATTTCTATTATTTTTACTTTTTTTATCAAATTAATAATATTACTTAACTCTCCATCTAATTTTTTTAAATCCTTTAAACTTCCTCTTTTTTTCTTACGCTTAATTTTCTTTGAAGGATATAGTTGAATTTTTAGTCTTATTAATTTGAATAATAATTTAATTTTTAATTTTATAACAATTTTCTTATTATTAAAATCAAATTCAAATATAAAATGAGAATAGGATATTAATAACAAAATTAATATTAAAAAAATACATAAACATATATATTTCAAATTAAAATATCTCATATTCTATATTGTTTGCAAAACTTATGGATATATACTAAATAAAAGAAGATAGGCCTTAGGGCAAAAAAATCATAGGCTATACGCCTATGATTTTTTATCTAGATTTTGATTTCTTTTTATTATTTTTGTTTGATACAGAATTTTTTGTAGAAGGTGCCATTCTTTGCTTTTGTCTTCTAATTGTTCCACTATTGTTGTAGATGCACATACCCCAACATGCAACTGCAACCATGAATAATACACCTCTTAAAGTATCACCCATTCTAAACATCATTACTCCAAAGAAAAAACTTACTATTGCAAATAATACATATACAATCATTGCAAGTTTACTTTTCATATTTATCCCCCTTAACTTTTTATCCTCTTATTGAAATACTATCACACCTTACAGCATATAATATTTTTTTATTGATTTTTGATCAAGGTTATTACCTAAAATGATAGTAAGTAATTCGTCCACTTCCTATGTCAAGCAAAGCGAATTTTTTACTAAATTTCTTCTTCACCTTCAAAAGTATCTATTGGTGGTAAATCTTTTAGACTTTCTATTTGTAATAATTTTAAAAATTCCTGAGTTGTTTTGTATATGATAGGCTTCCCTATTTTGTTAAGTCGTCCGGCTTCTCTTATTAACTCATGTTCTAAAAGTGTTTGCAAAACTTTATCACATTTAACACCTCTAATACTTTCTATTTCCACTTTAGTAATAGGTTGTTTGTATGCAATAATAGTTAGAGTTTCTAGTGTAGCTTGACTTAAAGATTTTCTTTTCTTTGGCTCTAGTACCTTTTTTATATAGTCAGCATAATCTTTATTTGTACACATTTGGTATTTATTTTCTAGTTTTATAATTTGAATACCTCTATTATTTTCTCTATATTCATCAATTAAAGAATTTAACATAAATTCTATTTCTTTATGCGAAAGTTCTTCATTGATAACACTATTAAGTTCTTTTATACTTATAGGTTCTCCATAAGCAAACATAATTGATTCAATTATATATTTTATTTCTTCTCTATTCATTTTACACTCCACGCTTTATTATAAGAATATCATCAAAAAATTCATTTTGAACTACAACTATTAGCTTTTCTTTTATTAATTCAAGAATAGCTAAAAATGTGGCTATAGTTTCATCCTTATCATAAGGTCCGACTAGTTCAACAAAACTTACTTTATCTTCAGTTTTCATTAATTCTCTTAAGTCCGACATTTTTTCTTCTGAAGATACTACTCTTTTTTTCACTATCATATCTAATTCTTCTGTTTTATCAAAACCTTCTATAACTTTTGTTTTTAATATCATAGGAAGAATTGTCCTGATAGCTTCTATAGATATTTCATCTAAGTCTATTTTATTATCTACAATTACTTCTTCTTTAGCTCTAAAGAAAGTATCACAAGTATAGTGAACATTTTCTTTAAGGTTTAAAGAAGCTTCTTTAAATTTCTTATATTCTTCTAATTTTTCTACTAATTCTAATCTTGGATCTTCTTCATGTTCTTCATGATGTTGTTTATATAATAAATATTTTGATTTTATCTCAACTAGTTTTGATGCCATTATTATAAATTCACTGGCAACCTCCAAGTCCATCTCATTCAACATATCTATATAAGCTAAATATTGACTTGTAATTTCTGAGATTGATATATCTTTTATATCTATTTTTTGTTTTGAAATCAAATCACAAAGTAAGTCTAAAGGTCCATCATAAACATTTAAATGTATATTGTACTTCATTAAATTACCTCTTACATAAATATACTTACTATATTATAAAATACCATCATTATTGGTGTTGTTACTATTGTATATGCTTTTGTAAATAGAGCAATTAGTAATACAACGTAACCTATATTTTCATATTTATAGATAAATTCATTATATTTATATGGAAGTAATGATGATATAACTCCCCATCCATCAAGTGGTGGTATAGGAAGTAAGTTAAATGCTCCAAAACCTATGTTAATCCACATAGCATTATCAAATATTACTTGAATAGCATACATATCCACATATTTAACTATTAAAGCACAAATAATCGCTCCTATTAAGTTTCCTAATGCTCCTGATAAAGAAACTATTATATTACCTATTTTATAGCTTTTAAAATTATTTGGATTAACTGGAACTGGCTTTGCCCATCCAAAATGGCATAATATTAACATTATTAACCCTAAAGGATCCACATGTTTGGCAGGGTTTAATGTCATTCTTCCATTATACTTAGCCGTATCATCACCAAGTAAATGTGCCGAATAAGCATGACCAAATTCATGAATAGATATGGCCATAGCGATTCCTACCAATGATGCTAATAAATTACTTAAGTTAAACATATTTATTCTCTCCTACTTTTTTTGTAATACTATTATTATATCATTTATAAAATTATAATCAAAAGATTTATATTTTTATTAATTATAAAAAGCTATGAAGTACATAAAAATATGCACTACATAGCTTTTTAGCATTATAATAAATTGTCTACTACTCTTCTTAACATTTGTAAATAAGATGCCTTATTTATATCTTCACTATTTATTATTTTAGTTTCTCCCACAAGTTCTTTTCCTCTATAAACTTTAACAACTCCTAATTCTGTATTTTTCTTTATTGGAAGTTTTAAATCCTGTTTTATTTCTACTTTCTTTTGGAAATCTTTTTTATCACCCTTTTTTATCAATACACTTAAATTATCTTTGGCTACTAAATCAATATTTTCTTTTTCACCTTTTTCAAATTTAACTGTAGCAACCTTATCATTTGCGCCACAAATTTTAACACTTTCGTAGTTTGCAAATCCATAATTTAAAAGACTTGTTGCATCTTTAAATCTTATTGGAGAAGTTTCAGCACATAATGTAACGGCTATTAAGTGTGTATTATTTCTTATTGCTGATGCTGATAAACAATATTTAGCTTGCTGAGTAAAGCCAGTTTTCACTCCTGTAGCTCCTGCATAATGTTTAACTAACTTATTCGTATTTGCAATCCCTATTTTAGCTTGTTTTTTACCAACTACGACTTCGTCCATCCATGTAGTCAAATACTTAAAAATTTTCTTATGAGTAAGTAATTCCTTAGACATAAGTGCTATATCATAAGCTGAAGTATAGTGGTTATCTACAGGAAGTCCATTTGTATTAACAAAGTTTGTATCATTCATTCCCAGCTCTTTAGCTCTTTTATTCATAAGAACTACAAACTCTTCCACACTACCACCTATATATTCTGCCATAGCAACACAAGCATCATTGGCAGATGCAACTGCTATGGATTTTAATAATGTATCTACCTTTTGTATTTCTCCTGGTTCAAGAAATATCTGGCTACCTCCCATACTAGCTGCAACTTCACTTACTTGGACATCATCATCTTCTTTAATTTTTCCACCTTCTAAAGCTTCACAAATTAAAAGCATAGTCATTACCTTTGTTACACTGGCTGGTGGTAATTTATCGTGACTATTTTTTTCGTATAAAACTTTACCTGTTGAAGCATCCATTAATATAGCGGATTTAGATGCTATATCTAATTTAGCATCTTGGGTACTGGCAAAAATAACACTTCCTTGACTTATTGCAAAAACTAATACAAGTAGAAAGCTAATAAACTTTTTCATCACTTCACCTCTTAATTGTCTATAATTTTATTAACTTTTTTATTATTTCTCTTATATTATTTTTTACCAATATTTCTAATTTATAATTAGTATCTTTTACATGTTATATTTCTCAATAATTAATAATTTCACTTTCAATATCAATTATTTCTGCCTCACAGTTTTCTTCTATAAAATTTATAATTTTTTCTTTTGATTGATCGCTATCTTTATTATTTAAATCAAGCTTTACCATACCAATACTTATTCTTTGATGTAAATCTTGATTTTCAACTTCTCTTATACTAATATTAAATTTGTTTTGCAATTTACCTATTATACTCTTTACAATCATCCTCTTTTCTTTTAAAGAATGTGCATAAGGTGCTCTTAAATCAACTTTAATAACTAGTATTTTCATTTTAATTCCTCTTTTCTATTTATAGTCTTCTTTTATGGCTTGAGCTATTATTTTATTTATACTATCCATCATTATATTAAACTTTTCTTCAGCTAATAGATAATTATATATTTTTTCATTGTGTCTAATTTTATTCTGAATTTCTTCCATTTTTTTAATAGATTTTTTATCCATTTTTTTATTATTCATAGTGGCATATTGAAGATTGTATCCTGTCTTTTTGTACTCTCTTAATAGATATTCATTATTCTCATCACTTTTTATTTCTTTCATATTATTAACAAAATCTTTATATTCTTTGCTACTTCTTATTTCACTGGCCAACTTTGTGGCTGTATCATATACACTCATATTATCCTCCTAATCCCTGTTTAAATTTTAGTTGTTATAAGTATATATGCATTTTAAATATAGTTTTGTTTATACTTACAAAAAATACCTCAGTATTTTTAATTCAAATACTGAGGTATTTCTAATTATACTTCCATGATTATTGGTAATATCATTGGATTTCTCTTAGTTTTTATATATAAATATTCTTTTAAGTTTTCTTTAATATTATTTTTTAAATATGCCCACTCTTTTATATTCTTTTCTTCACATTCATGTAAAACATCTTTAATTACATTTTTTGCTCCATCCATTAAATCTTCTGATTCTCTAACATAAACAAATCCTCTAGATATAATATCAGGTCCTGCAAGTACTTTACCATCTTCTTTAGATATAGTTACAACTACTATCATAAGGCCATCTTCAGATAAATGTTTTCTATCTCTTAGAACTATATTTCCTACATCTCCTACTCCAAGTCCATCAACAAGTACATTTCCTGTTGGAACCGTATTAGTAATTTTTGCAGAATTTCTGTCTAATTCTAGTACTTGACCAGTTTGCATTACAAATACATTTTGTTCTGGCATACCAAGCTCACCAGCTAGTGCTGCATGACGCTTTAACATCCTAAACTCTCCATGAACTGGCATAAAGAATTTTGGTTTTACCATTCTATTTATAAGTTTTAAATCTTCTTGAGCCGCATGACCTGATACATGTATATCAGCTAAGTCGTTATAAACAACCCTTGCTCCTCTTTCAAATAAAAGATTTATTACTTTTGAGATTAGTTTTTCATTTCCTGGTATTGGATGAGCTGAAATTATTACTAAATCTCCCTTTTTAATTTCTACCTTTTTATGTTCGCTACTTGACATTCTTGCAAGTGCTGACATTGGTTCTCCCTGTGTTCCCGTAGTTATAATTACTAATTCATTGTCATCGTACTTAGATATATCATTTAAATCTATCAGTGTTTCATCTTCCATATCTAAATACCCAAGTTCTCTAGCAACACCTATTACATTAACCATTGATCTTCCTGAGATAGCCACTTTTCTATTAAACTTAACCGCCATATTGATAATTTGTTGTAATCTATGAACATTCGAAGCAAAAGTAGCAACTATAATTCTACTACCATTAGCTTTTCTAAATAAATCATCTAGACCTGCTCCCACTGTTCTTTCAGACATAGTAAACCCTGGTTTTTCCACATTCGTACTGTCTGCTAACATTAAAAGAACTCCCGAACTTCCAAGCTCACATATTCTGTGAATATCCATAACGTCTCCATCTATTGGTGTAAGATCAATCTTAAAGTCTCCTGTATGGAAAATAACCCCCTGTTCAGTATGTACAGCCAGCGAACAAGATCCTGGTATACTGTGGTTATTCTTTATAAATTCTACACTAATATTTTTAAGCTTAACTGTTTGTTTAGGAGTAACAACATTTAATTTTACATTATTAAGTTTATGTTCCTTTAATTTAGCTTCTATTAGTCCAATACTAAATCTAGTTCCGTACACAGGTACATCAATTTTTTTCAGTATATATGGAAGAGCTCCTATATGATCTTCATGTCCATGTGTTATAAATATTCCTTTTACCTTATCCTTATTTTTTAGTAAATAAGTTATATCAGGTATAACTATATCAACACCTAACATTTCATCTTCTGGAAAACTTAAACCCGCATCTATTACAACAATCTCATCCTTATACTCTATTACGGTCATGTTTTTGCCTATCTCGTTAAGACCACCTAAAGCCATTACCTTAACCTTGTTGGTGTTTTTCTTAAACAATTGCATCATCTCCTCTGTCTATTCAATTTTCAATTTTCATTTTAATCTTGCATATAAAAATAATATTAAATCACGCACTTTTTACCAACTAAGTTTATTGTATCATAAAATCCCTTATATTTTAAGTATATTTAAAATACTTTTATCCATAATCTAGTTAAAACATCTTTTTACTAGATAAAATCTTACAGCTTGTTAAACAAATTTTAATATTTTTTCCTTACAATTAAAAAGATATAAGTTCTACTTAGAACTTATATCTTTATTGCAGTCTTCACATAATCCATAAAATTTAACATCATGGTCTAATATTTTAAACTTATAAGCACTTTGTATTTCTTTTTCTACATTGTCCATTAAATCATCTTCTACTTCGATTATCTTCCCACATTTTTTACAAATTAAATGGTGATGATTATGACTTTCTGATTTATTTAAATTAATTTCATATCTAATACATCCATCATCTAAGTTTAGTTTTGATATTACTCCAATTTCATCTAATAATTGCATTGTTCTATAGACTGTTGCAAGCCCTATCTCTGGACAGTTCTCCCTTACTAAATCATAAATTTCTTCACTACTTAAATGCCTATTTTCATTGTCAAGAAGTATATTTATTATAGCTCTTCTTTGAGGAGTAATTTTTAGTCCTGATTCTTTTAATTTAATTTTCAAATTTTCCATTGTATTACACATAATACCACCCGTTTTCAATTGATAATCTTTTGTAATTATTGTAAATGATAAATTCACTCATGTCAATGTTTAGAGAATTATTAATATATTTATTTTTTTATAAACATATTTATTATACTTAGTTATATATAAAATCATGTAACAATTTTAAATTTTCTTCTTTTCTCCATTTAATTACATATTGTGAATTACATTCTAATCTTCCATCTTCTCTATATTCATTGATAGGAAATTCTAATTGTTTTATTTTATAATTAGTTAAATCTCTTGATATTATAGCTAAGTCTAAGATTTTATCTGGAGAGATATTAACCCTTACATGCTTAAGTAGTATTTTTATCAATTCTGGATATTTAAAAACTGATACTTTTGATAATTTATATGCTAAACTCTCTAATACTTTTCGTTGTCTAGCATCTCTATAGAAACAGTTGTCTATTTTTCTAAGTCTACAGTAAGCTAAAGCTTGATATCCATTTAGTAAATGATTCCCACTACTAGTTATATATTCTATATTATTACCCTTATTTTCAATTTCTAATCCATAACATGCATTTATTACTTTATTTAATCCATCAATTTCTCTATCTTCAATATTTATATCTACGCCTCCTAGTACATTTATAACATCTACAAAACTTTTAAAATCTACTATAGCATAGTCTTTTATGTCAAGGTCAAAATTATCATTTATTGTTTTAAGTAATAATTCACAACCTCCATAATAAAAAGAATGGTTTATTTTATCATATCCTTTTCCAGGTATATATACTAATGTGTCTCTAGCTATAGATGTGAGTTTTAAACCCTTATGTTTATTGTCTACAGTTAAAATAATCATAGTATCTGCTCTAGAAGTTTTTTCTCCTATACCATCTTTTCCTATTAATAATATATTATAAATTTCTTTTTCAGTGTAAGAATTTATATCTTTAGCCAGAGCACTATTATTTAATATCATGGAAAAAATTATCATAAGTATTAATGTTATTAGAATCTTTTTTTTCATTCAGTCATCCCCTTTACTATTTTTCAATATTTTTCCCAAGTGATTTTAAAATTAAACTCTATAATTATGTATATTATTTTTAGTTTTAAACATAAAAAAACTACCTACTAAAAGGTAGTTTTTTTATTATTAGAATTCGTCGTCATTAAGTCCTTCTTCGTCCATTAATGTATTATAAACATCAACAACTATTTCATATTCCTTGTCATCTTCTAAAGGAACTAACATTTCTCCTTCTTCATCTTGGTCTATTCTAAATACTAAAGCCTCATCACTTTCTTCATCATCAACAGGCATTAATATAGCATATTCCTTATTATCAGCTTCTAAAGTTAGTATGACTTCAAATTCGCTTTCTACTCCATTTTCATCAACTGAACTTATTATATTATCTTGCATCTAAATCACCTCAAATTCTTTCTTCTTTTTTATATTATATATTATACTGAGATAATTTCAAATATATTATTAAAATATTATTAGAAATTTCTTTGTAAATCTAAATATCCTTGTAATATTATCACTGCTGCTAGCATATCTATTACTTTTTTTCTATTTTCTCTTCTAACATTACCTTCAATTAAAGATCTTTCTGCTGCTACTGTAGATAATCTTTCATCCCAAAATTCTATAGGTAAATTTGTTTCTTGTTTTAATAACTCACAGAATTTTTGGACTTTTTCTCCTTGTGTTCCTATAGTACCATTCATATTCTTAGGTAGACCTGATACTATTTTATTTACTTGTCTTTCTGAAATTATCTTTTTAATTTCTTCTATATCTTTTTTCTTACCAACTCTTTTTATAGTTGTTACACCTTGAGCAGTTAAACCCATTATATCACTTACAGCAACTCCTATGGTTTTATCTCCTATATCAAGACCCATTATTCTTCCATCAAGCATGTTTATTCTCCTTTATATAGCCATCATCATCCTTATTAATTTTTAAATTACTTTCACATAATTTTAATCAATAGGGACTTCTATTATTTTATCTTATTTTAATTTTCTCATACCTTATTTTATATTATATTTAAAATTCTCTCAATTCATATGGACAACTACATATCTTCCTTAATACTTCAAATCACTATGCGGTCGTCATACATTTTCAAACAAGTCCATTTCTCAAAAATTAGCCAGAATTAAATTCTGGCTAATTTTCATTACTATTCTCTTTTATCATTAAAAATTATCATATTAATACTAATAATTAATATTGGTATAAGAATATATATGGATGCTGTAGCTGCTGCTACTATTCCCGAGTCATTTACTAATAATGTTATTAGGCATCCTACCATAGATGCTATAAATCCTTTAAATATCATAGGATATTTATTAGATATATTTTTCATATGTTTTGAAGGTCTAAATATAAATATACCTATTACAGCAATTCCAACTAATAATATATTTACCCACACAGATGACTTAGCAAGTTTTAAGTTCATAGATATTTTTCTACCAAACGTATTAAATATAGCTTGTGGTCCTTCTTGTATTATTTGTTGTGTAAATACGCCTAAGTGAGACTCCATTCCTAAAACTAAGTCTAAACCTGCAAATACTAAAACTAAAACAACTGCTGCTAAACCTAATATCATAATTTTCTTTAAGTCTAATTTAACGTCAAATATTAACATAATAAATAACAAGTACGCTACACATTCAGATATTGCTCCTCCTACATTTGCAGGTTTAGACTTAGTTTTA
>OKWN01000348.1_pt1 | contig 23859 bp, 18 predicted proteins | sample 1607151 | NCBI WGS metagenome assembly OKWN01 (sample SAMN07501046, study PRJEB24779) | human gut metagenome | isolation source: stool | host: human infant | place: USA: Pittsburgh, PA | reverse complement strand
TTTCTTCAATTGAAAAACCTCCTTTAGGATATAGTATTTACTATTAAATAAAAGAAATTCAAAATCATATAAGAAAATGGAATTTTCAAACTTATTAATTAAAGAAGAAAATTAAAAGGTAAAAGTAAGTAAAAAATAGTAAAAATAAGTAAATATTATTGTAAATATTATTGATGGTATGTTACTATGAAAGAAACATCAACGTTTAACATAAATAGGGAGGAAATAAAATTAATAATGAAAACGAAAGAAAAATGTCCTTTGAACATATTCAAGCTATTTATGATATAGTAAAAAAGTTAAAGAAATGGTGTATGATTACAAAAATATACGATAAATAGTACAAGAAGATGATTTCTTCAGATTGGAAAATACTTCATCCAATGATTGTCATCTGTTTGAGTATACAAAAGAAGACCAAGCTTTATTATTTGTATTCTTACCTCAAATAAAAATTGGACATAGACCAGTTAGAGTTAAACTTAGAAACTTTGATGAAAAAGCAATCTATGAATATAAGCTAAATGATGAAGTAATAAGTAAGGAGCTTATTTAATGAATCATGGAACAAATCTACATTTAAGAGGAGACTATGCAAGCAAGATAATATGTTTTTAGAGGAGGTAAAAGAGTGGCAACACTAAAAGAAATTGCCAACAGTGTTGGTGTATCTGTGGGGACTGTATCTAGAGTTTTAAATCACGATAGTAGCATAAGTGTGTCTGATGAAACTAAAATAAAAATATTTGATACAGCAGAAGAATTACAATACAAAACTTTAAAAGAAAGAAAAAATATAAATAATGTTAATATAAATAAACTAAGAGTGGGTATCGTTGAGATGTATAATCACAGCGAGCAATTACAAGATCCATATTACTTACTTTTAAGGAGTGTGGTAGATAAAGAGTGTTTTGATAATGAAATAGAAGTTGTTAATATATATAAATCAGAAAATGGATATAAGTTTATTGGTAATGAAGAATTAAATGGAGTTATAGCCATAGGAAAGTTTAGTAAAAAAGAAGTAAAAATGTTAAGTGAAATAAGTGATAATATTGTCTATTTAGACTCTTCACCAGATGAACAAAAGTTTGATTCAGTAAATGTAAACTTTAAACTAGGAACAAATAAAGCTTTAGACTACTTATTAGAACTTGGTCACAGGGAGATAGGATACATAGGAAGTTATAAAACTCTAGACGAATTTAAAGAAAAAACCATGGATAATAGACTTAAAAATTATACAGAATATATGAAAAGTAAGGATTTATATAAAGAAGAAAATGTTCTAGATACAAAGGAAATGACTACAATAGCTGGATACGAAGCAATAAAAGATTTTATAAATAGTTCTAAAAAAATGCCAACAGCTTTCTTTGTAGGTACAGACACAATTGCAACAGGTGTGTTAAAAGCTTTGTATGAAAATAATATTAAAGTACCAGAGGATGTCAGTATAATAGGATTTAATGACTTAATAGCATCTCAATATACCATACCACCTCTTACTACGGTTAGAGTTCATATTGAACACTTGGCCAGTGCATCAGTAGATCTTATATTAGAGAAAATTAATAAAAGTAGATCTTACTGCAAAAAGGTTATAATACCAAGTGAACTTGTAATAAGACAAAGTACTATGGAATTAAAAAATAACAATTAAAAAATAGAATACTAAAAAGATTACAATCTTAAGATTGTAATCTTTTTTTGATTAAATTTCTTAGAAAAAAACAAGTAAAAAGACTGGTGAAAATGGTTAGAAAACTTTTTAGTGAAAATATTGAATAAAAAATATAGTAAAAGTTTACTGGAAATGTTATAAAAGGATATGAATTACTTACACTTTATGTAGAAATAACCTTCATATGGTTTAGCGGAAATAGGTGGATTAATGTTATTAATATTTGGTTTTATAGCACCTACAAACCCAGTACTTATAGCGGCTGCTGGTATAAGGTTCGGGAATGTTACTTGGAGCTAAAACAGTTATGCTTGTAGATGTTGTTGACTACGGACTATACAAACCTTATTAGATATGTAAAAGTTAGGTTTTTATCTATATTAAATAGATAGAATAAAAATCTAGTAAAAAAAAGTAAAAAAATATAAAACTTTTACTAAAACTATTTACAAAGAAAACCATATTTAATATTATAAAGTTAGGATGAACATTATAGGAGGAGTAATATGTACTTAGGAGTAGATTATTTGATAGAATAATAGAAAAAGTTAAAGAAAAAATCTAAAAGTTATATTTGGAATACCAACATCAACAATGTCAGTTTTTAATGTACTTCAGATATAGAGGAGCAACTAAGGGAGCAGAACCATTCTTTGAAAACAATGTGAATATAGATGTAATACAATCATATGCATCTTTTGATGAGTACCAAGTACTATTACTTCCAGTAATGATAGTTTATAAGAAGGAGGTTCAAGAAAAAATAAAATACTTTGTAATGAATCATACAGACAAAACTCAAGAATTAAAAAATACAATAGTAAAGCCTTACGAAGTTTTAATAGTTTAAAATATATTAAAATTAGTGTGGTTGAAAAAATATAAATGTAGGGAGAGACAAAATGAAAGCAAATATGATAAAAATGTTTAATGAAATTTATGGGGAAAATGAAAACCTAAGAGTATTTTTTTCGCCAGGAAGAGTTAACTTAATCGGTGAGCATACAGATTATAACGGTGGGAATGTGTTTCCATGTGCTTTAAGTTTTGGAACTTATGGAGCTATAGCCCTAAGAAATGATAAAACAGTAAGAATGTATTCTGATAACTTTAAAGATTTAGGGATAATAACTTTTAATATAGATGAATTAGTAAATGATGAAAAGCACGATTGGGCAAATTACCCAAAAGGTGTTATAGATATAATGAGAAAGCATGGATACAATGTGGAAAGTGGATTTGATATGGTTGTATTTGGAAATATACCAAATGGAGCAGGATTATCTTCATCAGCATCTATAGAGTTATTAATGGCTGTAATAGCAAACGATTTATTTAACTTCAATTTAGATAGAGTAGAATTAGTAAAATACTGTCAAGAAGCAGAAAATAAATTTATAGGAGTTAACTGTGGTATAATGGACCAATTTGCCATAGGAATGGGTAAAGAAAATAGTGCAATCTTACTAGACTGTAATACTCTAAACTATTCATACAGCCCTGTTGATTTAAAAGAAGAAGTTATAATAATAGCTAATACAAACAAAAGAAGGGGACTAGCTGACTCTAAATACAATGAAAGAAGAAGTGAATGCGAAAAAGCTTTAGAAGAACTTCAAACAAAATTAAACATAAAATCTTTAGGTGAACTTACAGAAGAAGAATTTGAAAATAATAAAGATTTAATAAAAGATGAAATAAGAGTAAAAAGAGCAAGACACGCAGTTTATGAAAATCAAAGAACTTTAAAAGCTGTGAAAGCTTTAGAAAATAATGATATACAAACTTTTGGAAAGCTTATGAACGAGTCTCATACTTCTCTTAGAGATGATTACGAAGTAACAGGAAAAGAATTAGATACCCTTGTGGAGCTTGCATGGAAACATGAAGGTACTATAGGAGCTAGAATGACTGGTGCTGGATTTGGGGGATGCACAGTATCCATTGTAAAAAGAAGTCTTGGAGAAGATTTTATAAACACTGTATCTAAAGGATACAAAGAAATAATAGGATATGATGCAGATTTTTATGTGGCAAATATAGGAAATGGAACTAGAGAAATATAGTTTATTGGAGGGAAATAGTATGATATTAGTTTGTGGTGGAGCAGGATATATAGGAAGTCATGCCGTAAGACAACTTATAGATAAAGGTGAGGAAGTAATAATAGTAGATAATTTAGAAACAGGACATGAAGATGCAATTCATCCAAAAGCTAAATTTTATAATGTGGATATAAGAAATGAAGAAGAATTAGATAAAGTATTTGAAGAAAATAAAATTGATGAAGTAATACATTTTGCAGCCAACTCATTAGTTGGAGAGAGTATGACTAATCCATTAAAATACTACAATAACAACGTTCACGGGACAGAAATACTTTTAAAAGTTATGATAAAACATGATGTTAAGAAAATCGTATTCTCTTCAACAGCAGCAACTTATGGTGAGCCAAAGAGTATACCAATATTAGAAACAGATCCAACTTGTCCAACTAATGCTTATGGAGAAACAAAACTTGCCATGGAAAAAATGATGAAATGGGCAGATGTAGCTCATGGAGTGAAATTCATATCACTTAGATACTTCAACGTGGCAGGAGCTCATGCAAGTGGAGAAATAGGTGAAGACCATAACCCAGAAACTCACTTAATACCATTAATATTACAAGTGCCACTTGGAAAAAGAGAATTTATATCAATCTTTGGAGATGACTACGATACTCATGATGGAACTTGTATAAGAGACTATATACACGTAATAGACTTAGCTGATGCACATATATTAGCAGTGGAAAAATTAAGAGCAGGTTCAAGTAGTAACATATACAACCTGGGAAGTGGAAATGGATTTACAGTAAAAGAAATGATAGAAGCAGCTAGAAAAGTTACAGGACATGCAATACCTGCAAAAGTTTGTGAAAGAAGAGCAGGAGATCCAGCTAAACTAGTGGCAGCTTCAGCAAAAGCTAGAAAAGAATTAGGGTGGGAGCCTCAGTTTGAAAATGTTGAAGCTATGATATCTTCAGCATGGAAATGGCACCAAGAACATCCTATGGGGTTTGAAAAATAGTGGGAGATGATAAAATGAGCATATATACAGAGTTTGAAAGATTGATTAATTACGGATTAAAGAAAAAATTATTTGAAGCAGAAGATATAACTTATGTGAGAAACTCTCTTATAGAGCTATTCAAACTAGATGAATATATAATAGAGAAAGTTGAAGATGAAAATTTAGAAAATCCAACATCTATACTGGATAATTTACTAAATTACGCCTTTGAAATGGGAATACTTGAATCTAACACATCTGTTTATAGAGATTTATTAGATACTAAAATAATGAACTTACTTATGCCTAGACCGTCTGAAGTTATAAGAGAATTTAATAAAAGATATAAAGCAGATAAAATAAGTGCTACAGATTATTTATATGATTTAAGTAAATCATGTGATTATGTTAGGACTTCAAGAATTGCTCAAAACATCACTTGGAAGGCTGACACGGACTATGGTGAAATAGATATAACTATAAACTTATCAAAGCCAGAAAAAGATCCAAAAGCAATCGCTGCTGCAAGAAATATGAAATCAGCATCTTACCCAAAATGTTTACTTTGTAAAGAAAACGTGGGATATGCAGGAAGATTAAATCATCCAGCTAGACAAAATTTAAGAATAATACCATTTGAACTTAATAAAGAAGAGTGGAACCTACAATACTCTCCATATTCTTATTACAATGAACACTGCATAATATTTGCAAGTAATCATGTGCCTATGGTAATAAACAAAAATACTTTTGATAGAAATCTAGAGTTTGTAGAAAGATTCCCTCACTATTTTGTAGGTTCAAATGCAGACTTACCAATAGTTGGAGGTTCTATCCTTACTCATGATCACTACCAAGGAGGTAGATATGAGTTTGCCATGGAGCGAGCAGAAGATGTTTATACTTTTGAAATTGCAGGATATGAAGATATAAAAATATCAATAGTCAAATGGCCACTATCAGTTATTAGACTAAATGGAGATAACAGAGTTAAGATAAGTGAACTTGGAGAAAAAATATTAAATCATTGGAGAAGCTACTCTGATGAAAATGTGGGAGTACATGCCTTTACACATGAAACTCCTCACAATACAATAACTCCTATAGCTAGAAGAAGAGGACAAAATTACGAGCTAGATTTAGTCTTAAGAAACAACAGAACAAGTGATGAACATCCAGATGGAATATTCCATCCTCACAAAGAACTTCATCACATTAAAAAAGAAAATATAGGATTAATAGAAGTTTTGGGTCTGGCAGTTTTACCAGCTAGATTAAAAGAAGAATTAATTCAAATAAAAGAATGCTTATTAGATGAAAATAAATCTAATTTAATAAAAGAAGATGAAAACTTAAGAATTCATTTAGAATGGTTTAATAAATTAAAAGAAACATACACTGATTTAAATGAAGAAAACGTGGATGAAATACTAGAAAAAGAAGTTGGAAATATATTTACTAAAGTATTAGAACATTGTGGTGTTTTCAAATGGGACGAAGATGGAAAAATAGCAATGAAAAGATATATGGAAGATGTTAAAAGCAATATAGAAAATCTATAAGATTTGATAAAATATAATTCCCGCTGCTCTTTGTGAGTTGGCGGGAAAATTTACATAGGAGCTAATTTACTCTTAAAAAAATTTAGACACTAAGAAAGAGGATTGTTATGAAATATACTAAAAGAATAGTAGGCAGTTTAAATGGAGAAGTTATAGTGGCTCATAATATTAAAGCAACAAATGGGTTTGAAGTTGAAATACTAAATTTAGGTGGAATAATAACAAAAATAATAACACCAGATAAAGATAATAATTTGGAAAATATAGTAACAGCATATAAAAACATAGAAAGCTATTATACTAATCCTTCTTATTTTGGGGCCATAGTGGGAAGAACTTCAGGAAGAATTTGTGAAGGAAAGGTAGTTATAGAAGGAAAAGAATATAATCTAAATAAAAATTACGGACTTCACCAAGGTCATGGTGGAAACAGTGGACTAAGTAGTAAAGTATGGCAAGTAGATATTGAAGAAGGTAGAGATTATATTAAATTAAATCTATCAATAAAATCTTACCATAATGAAGAAAACTATCCAGGTAATTTACATATAGTAGTTTCATTTAAAGTTTATGAAAACTATATAATAGAAGAAACATACAGTGCAATAACAGATAAAACTACATTGATAAATATGACTAATCATACTTATTTTAATTTAAGTGGAAATCTAAAAAGACCTGTAACGGATCAATATATGAAGTTGGATAGCAATAAATTAGTAGAAATAGATGACACATGTGTACCTACAGGTAAGCTTTTAGATGTGACAGACACGCCTTTTGACTTTAGAAATATAAAGTGCATAGGTGAACATATAGATGACTCTCATGATCAGATAAAAATAGGATGTGGATATGATCATCCATTTTTACTAGAGAAAAAGAAAAATATATATATGGAAGATAAAATATCAAAGCGAAATATGAATATAACTACAAATCAAAAAAGTGTGGTAGTATATACTATGAATTTTACAGATGACCAAACTTTATATAATAATAAAAAAGACCAAAGACGTTATGGAATATGCTTTGAAACACAAGCCCCACCAATAGGTAGAAATATGTGTTTTATAGAAGACTCTTTAATAAATAAAGATGAAGAGTATTCACAAAAGACTATATATAAGTTTGGTATAAGTAAATAAAGTATAAATAAAAGGGATTGAATAGTTCTATCAAGCATAGGAAATGATAACCTATACTTATTTGCACACTCTATGGAAGGAGCTATAGGCGGATTATTTTTAGAAAAGTACAATGATTATTTTCACGCAGCCATATTAAACATGAATATCTTCAAACATCAGGAGCTTCATTTAGATGGTTAAAAGAAAGCTTTAAACATACTAAAAACATTGTGAAAAAAGTATATGTAGATGAAGTGATTAATTAATCGAAACAAACAGTTTTAAAATATGTAACAAACGTATTGAGTATAGTAATTAATATCGAAAATTGATTTCCTAAGGATTGTTATAATTTATCTTATTGTAAAGAATATGAATATTAAGTATAATAACTTATGCATTACATTTTTACAAACAGGAGCATAAATTCAATATGAAAAAAATAAATAGATTGTTAATAATATCGCTATTAATATTGATAAGTTCTATATCCCGTATATATGCGGATACAAAAGATAGTAAAGACATGTATAATATTCTTTTGATAAATTCATATGATATAGATAACAAATGGGAAAATCGTGTAAAAGATGGTTTGAAAGAAGTAACAAAAGATAATCCTAATATAAACATAAAAACTGAATATCTAGATATTAGAAATAACAACAATGAGTATTATATAAGAGATTTTGAAACATTATTAAATACAAAATACAAAGATAATGCTTTTGATATGATAATAACAGTAGATGATGAAGCATTTAACTTAGTTAGAAAGGGATTATTTGACAAGAATAATATATTTTATAAAAAAATAATTGTTTTTACTGGAGTAAATGAGAGAATAAACCTTACATCTCAGGAAAAAAAATATATAACTGGTTTTATGGATTCTAGATCTAAAATAGAGATAATAAAGTTAATAAGCAAACTTCATCCAAATGCTATAAATATAAATGTGTTATTGGATAACACTAATTATAGCAAAGATATAAAAGAAAAATTATTGGAAAATGCATATTTATTAGATAATAATATAAACTTAAATTTTATCCAAGGTAGATATGAAAATGAAATACTAGAAGAACTTAAAAAAATAGATGAAAGTAACCAAGCTGTATTAGTATGTGGTGTATATAAAGATAAGAATAGCAATAATTATATAAAGCCTGAGGAACTAATTACTAAAATAAAGGATATAAAGGACCAGCCAATTTATACAAGTATAGCAGATTATATAGGCAAAGGCACAGTAGGCGGATACGTGGATATTGGAGTGGAATATGGAAATGCCCTTGGGAAAATGGTTTTGAAAATATATGAAGACAAAAGTATATCACAAGTACCATTAATTAATAAGTTAGGTGGTAATTATGTAGTTGATTATCAGCAAATATATAATTACAATATAAATCCAGTAAATCTTCCAAAAGAAACTATAATAATAAATAAAAAACCTTATCAATTGCTTTTACCAATAAATCAAATAATACAAGCAGTGATACTTATAATAGCTTCATTTTTTATAATATTATATATAATTATGATGATGTTAAAACATAGAAAAAATAATATTAAAAATAGAAAGTTATACAAAATTGCAAAAGAGAGGGAGCAATTAAAGACTGATTTTATAGTAAATATGAGTCATGAGCTGAGAACACCATTAAACATAATAAGAAGTGCATCAACTCTATTGGAATTAAAGGCTAATAAAAATGAACAAGTAGAAAAAGAATATATATTAGATAAAGTAGAGCGAATTAATCAAAATTCGGATAGATTAATTAGACTTATAAATAATTTAATAGATATTACAAAGTTCGATTCTGGTTTTTATGAATGTAAATGTAAAAATGAAAATATAGTTTATGTTGTGGAAGATATAGTATTTGCAACTGTTGACTATGCTAATGAGAAAAATATAGAATTAATATTTGATACGGACTCAGAGGAAATAATAACTTTCATAGATAAAGAAAAAATAGAAAGAGTTATTTTAAATTTACTTTCTAATGCCATAAAATTCACCAATGAAAATGGTAAAATAGAAGTTCATATAAAACATGATGATAAATTTGTTTATATCAGCATCAAAGATAATGGAATAGGAATACCAAAGGAAAAAGTAAATCAGATATTCCACAGGTTCTATCAAGTAGATTCAATTTTATCTAGAAAAAATGAAGGAAGTGGAATAGGCCTTTGTATAGTAGATGAGATAATAAAAATGCATGGTGGCAAGGTAAATATTGATAGCGAAGAAAACAAAGGAACTACCTTTGAAATAATTCTAAACCTTGAACGAGATAATTCTATGGATGATGATCACATGGAAGATAAAACTGATAGAAATATTAAAGACGTGGTAAAAGTGGAAATGGCAAATATATAATAATAAAGCTACTAAATTTGTATGAAGATACTTATTTAGTAGCTTATTTTAATGCTTAAATCAGGAATTTTTTGTCAAGTGAGAAAGGGATATATATTTAGTATTTTTTATATGATTTGAATAGAAAAATATGAGCAAAATGAGATTAATTTGTTATAAATTATAAAAATATGTAAGAATATTGTTGAAAAAATTTCATATTGATATACTATGTAAATTAGGGGTAATCATAATTGATATCCCTAATTTATGTTTTGACCTCAAGTTAAGATAAGGTAATATTTTGGGTGATAGTAAAAATAAGACCTATGAATCCATTGAAATAGAGAGGTTAATGAAGATGATTGATCCTTTATATAACATATAAGGGGAAATGGGGGAAGCAAAATTATGGATAAAAGAATGGATAAACGCTTATTGATAGTTTTATCAGGGATTTTAATGAGTAGAGCTTTAGCAACAAGTGTACCTTCTTATGCTGAAAACAATGAGGAAATAGAACCTGAGTTATCAATGCATAATCTAAATGAAAGAAATACTATAAAGACAGGAAAAGTTACAACAAGTTCATTAAATGTAAGAGCAAATGCTTCTACTAAATTGGTTCATTTAAAAAAGGAGCAATTGTTGAGATAGAAAATATATCATCTAATGGATGGTACAAAATTAAATATAAAAAGGTTATGGATACATAAGTGGATCATACGTAGTAGATGCAAGTTCTGATGGTGAATCAGATAGAGTTTATAAAAATCCACCAGGATATATTCAATTAAAAGATAAAATAAGTGTAAGTGGAGCAGGAAAAAACCTAGTTAGAGGAACAATGGGCCTTAGAGTTGCGAAGGTTCAAAGAAAACTAGGCATGGGACATGTATGGGAAATCGTAGGACCAACTACAATATCAAAGGTCATGGCTTTCCAAAAGACAAAGGGTCTAAAGGTAACAGGTGTAGTTGACCTTACTACGTGGAAAAAAATGGGCTTTAGTGAGTCTTCTTGGTATACATTGGATTCATATGTAACGCCAGTTAAGACAAACTCAAAGTCAACAAGATCAGATCTCGTTGAACAAATGATAAGGACTGCAGAAAGTTATTTAGGTACAGAATACGTAGTTGGTGCTGCTGGTGTTCCAGGAAGTGGAATTGATTGTAGTGGTTTAGTTATGCAAGCCATGTATTCCATAGGAATTGACCCAGCTCCAGTAAGTGTAACTCGTCACACTCAACCAGGATATGAGTATGAGTCTAGAAACCTTTGGAATCTTCCAACATTAAAAACAGTTCAAAAGCCACAAAGAGGAGATTTAGTATTTTATAAAAATAGTGCAGGAACGGTAATTCATGTGGCTATATATTTAGGCAATAATAGGGTAATAGAGGCTTGGCCAGAAAAAGTTGTAAATTGGCCGTTAATACATCCAGAAAGACCGTTAATAAAGGGTTATAAAAGAGTTCTAGGTTAATAAGTTAATAAATAGTTAGTTTAATATAAAATGGATATACTCCTTTCATGGCATATGGTTTTAATAATAAAACTGTTGTTATGAAAGGAGTATTTTTTTAGAAATACAAGTGATGTATGAAAAATGAATATACTCTATTAAAAATACACGGTACAAACAAGATTATATTCTATGTTATAATATTTTTTAGAAGGTTAAAAATGACAAAAATGTGAGGGGAAAATTATGGATATATTTCAAATATTAAATATAGACAAAACAAAAGACAAAGATATTATAAAAAGAGCTTATTTAACCAAGCTTCAAAATACCAATCCAGAGGACAAACCAGAAGAGTTTATGCAACTAAGACTTGCTTATGAGAAAGCTTTAGAATACGCAAATTCACAAGATGAAATCATTAATGAAAAAGATAATTTAAATAGCAAGAAAAGTGAAATAGATATATGGATGGAAAAAGTAGAAGAAGTATATAAAAATTTCAAATCAAGAAATGACCTAGATAAATGGGAAGAACTTTTAGAAGATGATATATGCCAAAATTTAGATTCCAAAATAGAAGTCAGAGACTCTCTTTTAGAGTTTCTTATGGAAAATTACTTTATACCATCCACACTAGTAAGATTTTTAAATAAAGAATTTGATTTTATGGACAATTTAGATGATTTATATGAGAAATTCCCAAAAGCATTTATAGATAATGTAATTATATACAAAATGAGTAATGATGAATTTCCACTATATTCACTATTTGATTTAAAAGATAATCTAGATTATGATGAATTTTTGATAAAGTTTTATGAACTTAGAGATTTATATAGCGAAAGAGAATATACTTCAGCTTTAAAGCTTTATGATGAAATAAAATCTCTAAATATTTATCATCCAGAATTACAGAAAAAACTAGCGCAAATTTATTACTCAATTGATGAGTATGATAAATGTTTAGAAGTAATAGATAAAATGAATATAAAATATGTAGAAATGCTAGAAATAAATTTACTTAAAGCCATGGCACTTGCGGGTAAAGGAAATCATAAAGAGGCTAAAGAGTATTATTATGAAATTTTGCAAAAAAATCCAGTAAATTCTAGAGCAATAGAAGGACTTACATATATTTATCAAGAAGAAGGCAGATTTTTAGAAGCTAAAGCATTAATATATGGTCTATATTTCAATGGATATTCAGATTATTATATAGATGATATTTTTGATAATATAAATAAAAAAATCATAGAGAAATATGAAGAAAATGAAGATGAAAATTACAATAAAAATGAATTAATCGAAATTGCATGGGCTTATAATGATGATAATAATTTTGAAAAAGCCCTTCAAATATTAAACTCCATAGAAATAGATGAATCAATTGAAGATATGTATTATGCATTAATGACTAGAATTTACTCAAATTTAGATAAATACAATGAAGCTTTTGATTACATAGAAAGATGGAAAAAATCAATTGAAAATGTAAAAGAAAATGAAATTACAGATTTTAATAGAAAATATAAATGTTTAAGCCAAGTTTATAAATCAAAATCATGTTGTTATTATAATTTAAAGAAAAAAGAATTAGCTCTTGAAAATATAAATAAATCCTTGGAAATTCTGCCTACAGATATTAATGCTTTAATGCCAAAAATATATATACTTTATAGTCAAAGAAAGTTCCAAGAAGTAATTGACTTATGTGATGAAGTTCTAAAGTTATCACCTGAAAATTTAGCCGTATATAGATCAAAAGCAAATGCCCTATACGATATGAATTATTACTCTGATGCATTTGATATATGTGATGAAATGTTGGAAATAGATAGATATCAAATATTCCCACATATTTGCAAAGCAAGAATTTTAATAGAAGTTGAAGAAATAGATGATGCAAAGGAAATTATAGATTTTCTTCAAGAAGAAGAGGTTGAATCTGAATCAATAAACTTACTAAAAGGACTTATATCTTATTATGAAGATGATGCAGAAACTGCAAAAGATATACTTGAGAAAGTAATAGAAAAAATGGAAGAAAATGAAGATACATATGTGGAATTTGATGAAGATGCTTATTTATATTATATAAAATCTACTTATAAAGATAAAACGCCACAGGAAATAATAGAACTTGCTAATAAAGGATTAGAATATGACAGCAAAAACACAGAGCTTATGTATTATAAAGCTTGGTATTTAGCTGAAGATGATAAATTAGACGAAGCTCAAAGTATTTACGAAGAACTAAATATTATAGATGAAGGTAACTCATATGCAAACACTCAACTAGGTCATATTCATAGAGAAAAGAAAGAGTATGACAAGGCATTGGAATATTATACTAAACAAATAGAACTAGAAGATGACGACGAAGACTATTTTCCTAGAATAGCTTTGAATATGAAGTTATATAATTTAGACAGTGTATATGAAGACTTAAAATATTTAGAAAGTGTCATGCCACAAAGTGTAAGGGTTTATGATAATCTTGGAATATACTACAGTATCCTTGATAAAAATGAAGAAGCATTAAAATATTATTTGAAAGCTAAAACAATTGAAGATAGTAATGAAGAAAATGAAGTTGTATATTTAAATTATAGATTAGCAACTGTATATAGAAAGCTTGGAATGTATGAAGAAGCTATCAAATGTTATGAAGAAGATTATGCGGATGATGAGGATGAAGATACTTTATTTGAAATTTACAATGTATATATGGATATGGGGGATTTCAAAAGAGGTGAAGAACAGTTAAAGAAATATTTAAAAGCAATAAATAAATCAAAATTCAGTGTGGAATATAGATATAGGATGGCAATGATGCTTTGGCAATCTGGAAGATTATCTGAAGCAAAAAAATATTTCTCACTAATAATTAACTGTGATGATAGTCAAATAAATAGAGACAAAGGTAGACTTTATTATTATATGAATAACTTAAATAGAGCTATACTTTCCATAGAAAAAGGACTTGGCATAAATGAAGTGGAAGTTGAAGTAGATGAAGAAGAGCCAGATATAAATGCTTATATGCATGCAGCTAGAATATATAATGAGTTAGATTGTAAAGAAGAAGCCATTGAATATGCTAATACAGTATTAAATTTAATACCGAAAGATTTAGATTATAAAAAAGATGAACTTCCTATGAATTATAAATATGCAGGTGATGCTTATGCAATTTTAGGAGATTTAGATAAAGCTGAAGAATATCTAAAAAAAGCTTTGAACTCACCTACATGTATGTATTGTAACAAGAGAAAATGTACAGATGCTATCGCAGGGTTAATTTATTTAGAAATTTTAAAAGAAAATATAGATAAAGCCAAAGAGTACTTAGAAGAAGGAAAAAAAATAGATCCTTCAGATGAAGACATAATTGGTTTTGGAGAAATACTTGGTTGTTAAGAGGAGAAAAAATGATAATTGGAATAGATTTGGGAACAACAAATAGTTTAGTAAGCTATTTTCATGAAGGAGAAACAAAAATAATACCAAATAGGCTGGGAGATAATCTTACTCCTTCCGTTGTTAGTATAGATGAAAATAATAATATATATGTGGGGAAAATAGCAAAAGAAAGAAAAATATTATATCCTCATATGACGGTAGATGTATTTAAAAGAAGTATGGGTACAAATAAAGAATTTGTACTTAATGATAAAAAATTCAAAGCAGAAGAACTATCTTCTTTTGTATTAAAGTATCTAAAAGAAGATGCACAGTTTCATTTAGGACAAAAAGTAGAAGAAGCCATTATAAGTGTGCCAGCATATTTTAATGATGACCAAAGAAAAGCAACAAAAAAAGCAGGAGAACTGGCAGGTCTAAAGGTAAATAGAATTATTAGTGAACCTACAGCAGCAGCCATTGCTTATGGTATAGATAAAAGAGATGATAATACTAGATTTTTAGTATTTGATTTAGGTGGAGGGACTTTTGATATATCCATACTAGAGATGTATGGTAGCATAATGGAAGTTAGAGCAGTAGCCGGAGATAACTACATAGGTGGAGAAGATTTCACAGAAATACTTTATAAAATGTTTTTAGAACAAGTAAATTTGAAAGAAGAAGACTTAAGTACAAAGAATTTATCTCATATAAAAAAGCAATGTGAAATAGCTAAGATGGAATTTAGTTCAAAGAAAGTTGTACAAATAAAATGCAAGGTGGAAGATAAAATTTACGAAACAAGCATAAACATGGATGACTATGAAAAATCTTGTGAACTTATTTTATCAAAACTTAAGAAGCCTATAGAAAAAAGTTTGAAAGATGCAAAAATTAAATTAAATCAAATAGATGAAATAATATTAATAGGAGGAGCAACAAAACTTCCTATTATAAGAAAGTTTGTAGGTAAAATATTTGGTAGGCTACCAAACACAAGCATAAATCCAGATGAAGCTGTTGCCATGGGAGCAGCTATTCAAGGAGCCATGAAAGAAAGAAATAAATCAATAAAAGAAGTAATACTTACAGATGTGTGCCCTTTTTCACTGGGAACAGAAGTAGTGATGAATTCATCAAATAATAGATACAACGAGACTTATTTCTGTCCTATAATAGAAAGGAACACAACAATACCAGTAAGTAGAACTGAGACATTTTATACAGCTTACGATAATCAAAGCAAGTTAATAGTTGAGATACTTCAAGGAGAGAGTAGATTTGTAAAAAACAACTTAAAATTAGGACAACTAACTGTAAGTGTGCCTAGAGGAAAAGCCGGTGATCAGTCCATAGATGTAACTTATACATACGATATAAACTCTTTATTAGAAGTAATAGTGAAAGTAAACTCAACTGGAGAGAAGAAAAGAGTTATAATTCAAAAACAAGAAAACAAAATAAGTGAAGAAGAAGCTAATGCTAGATTTGAAGAGCTAAGTTATTTAAAAATTCACCCTAGAGAAGATGAAAAAAATAAAGAAGTACTTTTTAGGGGCGAGAGAATGTATGAAGAAAGTATGGGAGAAGATAGACAGGTAATTAACTCAGCATTGATAGAGTTTGAAAATATCCTTAATAAACAGGATAAGATTGAAATTGAAAATGCAAGAGAGAAGTTAAATAATTTATTAAATGATATAGAGTTTGATCAGCTATATTAATTGTATATAAGAAAAATATAATTTGAATTTTAAAGGGTGTATCAAAAAATGATACACCCTTTGTACATATACTTACTCATATTTTCCTTAAAATTTAATTATTAACAAGAAACTTTTCAATTTGATAAAAACTAGTATATAATTAATATGTAGGGGTGTTAAAGTATGAGCTTATTTAACTACAGAGGGGAGAATACTATGAGGCAGATTAAAATTATAAAAAAAGACAAGCTTTCAAGTAGCAAGTGGTCAGGTGGAACAACTACTCAGCTTTATATTTATCCAGAAAATGAACTTTATGAAAATAGAAATTTTACATTTAGAATTAGCTCAGCAAAAGTTGATTTGGAAGAATCTACTTTTACAAAATTACCAAATATAAAAAGAAGAATAATGATACTTGATGGAAAACTTAAATTAATCCATGAAAACTACCATAGTGTAACTCTTGAAAAGTTCCAACAAGATACTTTTTATGGAGACTGGAATACTAAGAGCTATGGAAAAGTAACTGATTTTAACTTAATGTTAAATGATAATGCAGATGGATTTATAGAATATATTAATCTAAAAAATGAAAAAATTATTAATCCTTATAAAAATGATAAGTACAATAATACAACAGAAGTTTTTTATTGTGTAAGAGGAAAAATAAATATAAGCATAAATAATGAAAGAGAGCAATTGGAAGCTGGTGACGTAGCTATAATAAAAAATATCTATAATTTAGAAATAAAACTTAATAATATGGATAAATTTAATTCAGATATTATAAGAACAAAAGTAAACTATTAAACTTTTATTGAAAAGTTAAAATTAAAATAATATATTATGAAAAATAAAAATATAAAAAATAATTAAACAAAATATAATTTGGGTATATATGTAATAAGTGATAAATTAAAACAGGGGGAACATATTATGGATTATAAAAATCTTATATTAAACAGAAAATCAGTAAGAGAATTTAAAGATACAAGTATAGATTCTAAATACTTTTGTGAAATAGAAAAGTACATCAACAATTCTAAAAAATTATTACCGGAAATAGAAGTTGAAATGAGAATGTATGACTTTAAAGATTGCTATGAAAAGATAAATGAATTAGCAGGATATAATGGATTTTTAATTCAAGCACCAAACTATATTATCTTACTTTCAGATGTGAAAAATGGTTATATAGAAAATAGTGGATATATTGGTGAAAGATTAATATTAAAAGCTAGAGATCTAGGAATTGATTCTTGTTGGATAACATTTAAAGATAGCAAAGATATAAAAGAAAAGTTGAACATTTCTAGTGATAAAGAAGTTACAGCAATAATTGCTTTAGGTTATGAAGATGATATAAACTCTAAAAATAAAAGTATATCAGAGAGATTAAGTGTGGAAGAAATTGTATTCATGGATGAATGGGGAAATAATGCAAGTGTAACTGAGCTGGAAGAAAGATATCTTCTTGATGCATTCTCTTATGCAAGAATGGCTCCATCTAGTCTTAATAGACAACCATGGAGATTTATAATTGATGGTGGTAAGGTTATACTAGCAGTTAAAAGTGATGACTTTAGTAGTGATTATGAAGGAAGTATAGACACAGGAATAGCAATGCTTTATTTCAGTCTAATAATAGATACAACAATGTTTGATTTAACATGGCATGTGGGAAGTTTAGATAAAGATTATAAAATACCTAGTGATTATAAAATAGTAGGGTACTGTAATATATAAGTAGGGGAAATGGCATATCAAAGAGATATGCCATTTTTTTTGTGAAAAAATAAAAAAATTAAATAAAAAAGTTTAAACTAATATAAAAATGCGTATATACTACATATAGTGTTTTAAAATATAATAACAACTATATGTAGTATTGATTGCTAAAGTACATATAAAAATATATTAAATATTAATGAGCAAAATAAAACAAAGTAAATAAACGTAGTAAATATAAAAGGATGGTAAACATGAACTGGATAGAACTTAACAATCAAGTCATAATAAAAGATGAAGATGGAAAATATCAATTAGGAAAAGATAAAGAAGCTTTAAAAAGCTATATTGAGGAATATGTAAATCCAAAATTAAAAAAATTCAATAATATAGAAGAAAGAATAAAGTACTTAATAGAAAATAATTATTACGATGAAGAAGTAATAAACAAATACAGCATGGAGTTTATAAAGAAAGTTTATAACCATGTAAGTAATTGTGAGTTCAAATTCCAATCATATATGAGTGCGAATAAATTTTATCAAAATTATGCTTTAAAAAGTGATGATGGAAAAACAATACTTGAGACTTATAATGACAAGGTGTTAATAGTAGCTTTAGCTCTTGCAAATGGAGATGAAAGTCTAGCTATAAATTTAGCAGATAAACTAATAAAGCAAGAGTTTCAACCAGCAACACCAACATTTTTAAATGCAGGAAGAGCAAGAGCGGGAGAGATGGTTTCTTGTTTCTTACTTTCAGTGGAAGATAGTACAGATGGTATATCTTATGCTATATCTTCAGCAAACCATTTATCAAAAATAGGTGGAGGAGTAGCTCTAAATTTAACTAGACTAAGAGCCGCAGGAGATCCTATAAAAGGAATAGAAGGGGCAGCAGGAGGCCCTGTTGGTGTGGCAAAAATGTTGGAACAATCTTTTAGTTATTTTAACCAAATGGGTGCTAGACAAGGAGCAGGTGCAGTATATATAAGTGTATTCCATCCTGATTTTGAATTATTGATGGATACTAAAAAAATTAATGCAGATGAAAAAGTAAGATTAGCATCACTTTCTTTAGGTGCTATAATTCACGACAAATTTATGGAATTAGCAGAGAAAAATGAAAAAGCATATGCATTTTATCCTTACAGTGTATACAAAAAATACAATATTCACTTAGATGAAATAAAAATGGATGAATGGTATGACAAATTAGTTGCTGATGATGATATTAGAAAAAAAGAAATTAATCCGAGACAAATGTTAACGAAAATAGCTGGCATGCAACAAGAAAGTGGATATCCTTATGTAATCTTTATAGACACTGCTAACAAAGAGCACACTTTAAAAGATTTAGGAATTATAAAAATGTCAAACTTATGTTGTGAAATATTCCAATATCAAAAACCATCAGAGATAAAAGGTTACTCTGGTGATAACAATTGGGGACAAGATATCAGTTGTAATTTAGGATCACTAAATATAGCTAATGTTATGGACAATAAAGACGTTGAAAAAATAGTAGAAACAGCCATAAGAGCTTTAACTTATGTATCTGACAAAACAAGTATTTCTCAAGTTCCAACAGTGAAAAATGGTAACGACAAATCTCATTCTATAGGACTTGGAGCCATGAATTTACATGGATATTTAGTAAGAGAAAATGTGCTTTATACTTCTGATGAAGCAATAGACTTTTGTAATGTATTTTTCGCAATGATTAGATTTTATGCCATAAAATCATCTATGAAAATAGCTATGGAAAGAAATAAAACTTTTGAAGGATTTGAAAAATCTGAATATGCAAAAGGAAAAAATAGCTCAGTTTTAAGAAAATACTATGAAAATTCATACTTACCAAAGACTGAAAAAATAAAAGAATTATTTAAAGAAATATATGTCCCAACAAAAGAAGACTGGTCAAAATTATTAGATGAAGTTAAAGAAAATGGAATATACAATGCATACTTAACAGCTATAGCACCAACACAAAGTATAAGTTATGTGCAAAATGCCACATCTAGTATAATGCCAATAACAGAACCAGTAGAAGTAAGAACTTATGGTGATTCTACAACAATTTATCCTATGCCATTTTTAACTAATGAAAATATGCTTTATTATCAATCAGGTTATAGAATGGATATGAGAAAAGTAATAGACATAGTTGCTACTGCGCAGCAGCATGTGGATCAAGGTATATCAACAACATTATTTGTAACAGATGATAAAACAACTAGGGATATAGCAAGATATTATATTTATGCTTATAAAAAAGGATTAAAAAGTTTATATTACACAAGAACAAAGATGACAAGAGATGATAATGAGTGTCTTATGTGTTCAGTATAGGGAGAGAAAGTTATGACATTTAGTTTAAATAAAATACACAAAGCAGTAAACTGGAATAAAGAAGATGATAATTTTACACAAGCATTTTGGGATCAAAACGTAAAACAGTTTTGGCTTCCAGAAGAAATTTCAGTATCAAAGGATTTAAAAGTTTGGAATGAACTTAAAGAAAATGAAAAAATCTTATATAAAAAAGTTTTAGCAGGATTAACATTACTAGATACAAAACAAGGGAATAATGGTATACCTTCAATGATGAGCTTAACTGATAATCTTCAAAGAAAGGCTGTACTTTCATTTATGGGAACTATGGAAGAAATTCATGCTAAAAGTTATTCATCCATATTTACAACACTACTTTCAAATAGAGAGATAGATGAACTATTTGATTGGATAGAAAGTGAAGAAACTCTTCAAAGAAAAGCTGATTTAATACTTCAGCAATATGAAAATACAACTGACGAAAAAAGTTTATATTTATCTATGGTAACAAGCGTATTTTTAGAAAGTTTTTTATTTTACTCAGGATTCTTTTATCCGCTATTCCTTGCAGGACAAGGTAAAATGGTGGCAAGTGGTGAGATAATTTCTCTTATTTTAAGGGATGAATCACTTCATGGAAAGTATATAGGGCTTTTAGCACAGGAGAAGTTTGAAAAATTCAATGAAGAAGAAAGAAAAGAATTAAAAAATAAAATGTATGAAATATTCAATAATCTTATGGAAAATGAGATAAAATACACGAAGCTAATTTACAATGAAAGTGGACTTGAGGAAGAGGTAATTAACTTCTTGCAATACAATGCTAATAGAGCTTTAGAAAACTTAGGATTTGAAGATTACTATGAAGTTAAAGACATTAATCCAATAGTACTAAATGGATTAAGCACAGAAACAAAAACTCATGATTTCTTCTCTACAAAAGGAAACGGATATCAAAAGGGTATCTATGAAGAGTTAGAAGACGAAGATTTTATAATATAAATAAGATATAGAAAAATAAAGGCAATTACCTTAGATATTAATTTCTAAAGTAGTTGCTTTTTTAATATAAAAATAAATTATCACATATTACCATTGTAAAATTCATAAAAAATGCCTATAATTAAATCAAAGAACATATGTTCTTAATTATGAAATTATTTATTATAAAGACTAAATACTTAATATATCTTATTAAAATTAAAGTAAAAGATTACATAGGAGGTGAAGTTTTGGATTTACAAAGAAAACTGGAAATATTATCATCAGCAGCAAAATACGATGTATCATGTTCATCAAGTGGTAGCAATAGAAAAAATAAAAAAGGTGGTATAGGAAATACATCTATTGGAGGTATTTGTCATTCGTTTACGCCAGATGGAAGATGTGTATCACTACTTAAAATTCTTATGAGTAATGTGTGCATCTATGATTGTAGTTACTGTGTAAGCAGAACTTCCAACGATTTTCCAAGAGCCACTTTCACGCCTGATGAAATATGTGATATAACCATAAATTTTTATAAAAGAAACTATATTGAAGGTTTGTTTTTAAGTTCAGCCATAGTGAAAAATGCAAACTTCACCATGGAGAAACTATATCAAACTGTTTATAAACTTAGGAATGAACATAATTTCAATGGATATATACATTTAAAAGCGATACCAGGTGCAGACCAAGATTTAATAAATAAAACAGGACTTCTTGTAGACAGAATGAGTGTAAATATAGAACTTCCATCTCAAGAAAGTCTAAAGATTTTAGCACCAGACAAAGATAGAAATAAAATACTTTTGCCTATGAAACATATTAGTAATGGTATTATACAAAATAAAAATGAAAGAAAATCTTTTAAAACTGCTCCAAGTTTTGTACCAGGAGGGCAAAGCACTCAGCTAATTGTTGGTGCATCACCAGAAAGCGACCTGAAAATACTAACCTTAAGTGAAAGTTTATATAAGAAAATGAATTTAAAAAGAGTGTACTACTCAGCTTTTGTACCTGTAACAAATGACAAAAGACTACCAGAAATCAAAAATCCACCTACACTTAGGGAGCATAGATTATACCAAGCAGATTGGTTACTTAGATTTTATGGATTTAATGCAAAGGAATTATTAAGTGAGAATAACCCAAACTTTGATATAAATTTTGATCCAAAAACAAACTGGGCTTTGCAAAATATGCATATATTCCCACTGGAAATAAATAAAGCACCGCGTGAGATGTTGCTTAGAATTCCCGGTATAGGTGGAAAATCAGTGCAAAGGATAATGGCAGTTCGCAGAGTTTCAAATATTACTTTTGAGGATTTGCGAAAAATAGGGGTTGTGCTAAAAAGAGCCCAGTATTTTATAACTTGTAATGGAAAATATTACGGAGATGTGTCCTTCGATGAATCACTTATAAGAAATAGATTGACTCCTAAGGAAGATTTAAATATATTAGAAAGTCAAGGAGAGCAACTTAATTTTTTTGATTTGCCTGTATTTTCCACTTCTCCAGCACTAACAAAGGTGGACGATATATTTACTTCCATAACAGGACAATTGTAGGAGGTATATATGAAAGTATTTTTACACGAACCAACTTTTGAAGGATTACTATCAGCTATTTATGAAGCTTATTACTCTAGTGTTAAGCCAGATAAAATATATAGCAAAATAGTATATGAGCAAAATTTAATTGATGAAGTTATTATAATAAAAAGTGATAGTATTAAATTTGAAAAAGTTTATAATGCTATAAAAAATAAAATTTCAAAAGAATCATTAAATAAAATATATTACGTCTTTTTATCAGAACTTAAAGAAAGTTCTAATATGATTTATTTATATGTACGAATGGGATTCAAACTAGGTAAAAATATTGATTTACATAAAAATAATGACATAGTTTTAGATATGGATAAAATAAGTAAAAAGGTATACTATGAAGAACATAGATTTACAGGATTTGTTAGATTTAAAGAAATAAATAATATTTTATATGCTGCAATAAATCCGGATTTTAATATTTTACCAATATTGGCAGGTCATTTTAAAAATAGACTAAGTAATGAATATTTTATAATTCATGATATAAAAAGAGATATTGCAATTGTTTATGATAAAAAAGATTACTATTTAAGTAGTTTATCAAATGAACAAAAAAATATTCTAATGAATACTGATGATAAGGGTGAATACGAAAACTTATGGAAACAATATTTCCATTCAGTAAATATAGAAGAGAGAAAAAATCCTAGACTTCAAAAGAGAATGATGCCTAGCAGATATTGGGAGAACATGGTTGAAGTAAATAATAAATAATTTATAAATTTTATAACAAGTATATTAACTTAAAAATAGAGCAAAAATAAATGTGTATGATTAAAATTAACATACTTTATAAATTATTTATA
>OKWN01000346.1_pt1 | contig 24069 bp, 22 predicted proteins | sample 1607151 | NCBI WGS metagenome assembly OKWN01 (sample SAMN07501046, study PRJEB24779) | human gut metagenome | isolation source: stool | host: human infant | place: USA: Pittsburgh, PA | reverse complement strand
AAACTAAGGTGGTAACGCGAGAAAAGCTCTCGTCCTTTTAAGGATGAGAGCTTTTTTAATTGTAAGGAAATTATATGTTATCTGTTCTGTGGATAACGTATAATTTCCAACTTTGTTACTTGAGCAACGGGTGAAGCCGTTGGCGATATGAGCGGAGCAAATTTTTTATTGCGAAGAAACTATAGTCATATAGCTTATGTTTAACAAATTAATAAATAAGGAAACAGAATGATTATAAATATATATTACATAATATTCTGCAACTTATACAATATATAAAATTCAAATACTTGGGGGTAAAATATGAATACAGTAGAATTAAAATATGGAAAAGAAAAAGTAGCTATTAATTTACAGGGAGCAAAATCAGTAGAGATATTAAATGAACAACCAATGGATGAAATAAAAGATTTGAAAGAAGCTTTTATAAAAGGTATTACTACAGAAGTTGTAAATTCAAAACCATTAAATGAAATTATAAATAAAGATGATAAAGTAACCATAGTGATTAGTGACTTAACACGATTTTGGCAGAGACAAGATTTAATTTGTGAACAATTAGTAAACTATTTAACTGAAGAAGTAAAAGTAAAATATGAAAATATGGTAGTAGTTGTGGCTCTAGGAAGTCACAGAAAGCAAAGTGAAGAAGAACTTTGTAAGTTGGCATCTAAATCAGTTTATGACAAAGTAAAAGTTGTAAATCATGACTGTGATGCAGAGGATTTAATAAAAGTTGGAACGACTCCTTCAGGAACAGAAGTTTATGTAAATCCTCTAGTCGTGGGGAGAAAAGTAATAATGATAACAGGTACAGTTCACCATATAATGGCAGGATTTGGAGGAGGAAGAAAAAGTGTAATACCTGGAGTGGCAGGAAGACAAACCATAAGACAAAATCACATTCAAAGTTTAAGTAAAACAGAAAAAAGATCAGATCCACTAGTTGGAGCAAGACTTTTAAATCATAATCCAATAAACGAAGATATGAATGAAGCAGCAAAGCTTATAGATGTGGCTTTTGGAATAAATATAATTGTAAATTCTGATTCTAAGCATAGCAAACTAATATGTGGTGACTTCCATGATGCATGGTTAAAAAGTTGTAAATATGTAGATGCTGCTTATGGATTACCAATAAAAAAAGAAGCAGATATAGTAATTGCCAGTTGTGGAGGATATCCAAAAGATATTAACTTATATCAATCAACTAAATCATTATTTAACGCAAGCAGGGCAGTAAAAAAAGGAGGTACATTAATTTTACTTGCTGAGTGTAGTGAAGGTGGAGGAGCACCAGATTTCTTTAATTGGATTGACCCTTTAAAAAGAGGTGTTCTTGATGAAGAGCTAAGAGCAAACTTCACCATAGGAGGATATATATTCTATGCAGCTTGTGAAGCTATAGCAAAATCTAATGTTATGATGTTGAGTTCAATAGATAAAGATGTAGTGAAAGATATGAAAATTACTGCTTCAGATAATCTTGAAGAGTTATTAAATAAAGTTGATTGTAAAAATAAAGATGTATATGTAATTCCATATGGAGGAAATGTGGTTCCATTATTGGAAGAAGATTAAATTAGGGGGAAGATATTATGAACATACCATTGATTATTGTGATTTTATATGTAGTTTTATTACTTGGAATAAGCCTAGTAGTTTCAAAAAAATCAAAAGAGAGTGGAGAAGATTTCTTATTATACAAAGGTAAAAATAATACTTTAATTACAGCTGTAACAATTTCAGGTCTTGCTATAGGGGGAGCATCTACCATAGGAATAGCAGAGAATGCTTTCTCTGTTGGACTTTCTGCAGGTTGGTATAATGTGACTTGGGCGTTTGGTGCAGTTATAGCAAGTACTTTTATTATAAAAAAATTCAGAGGTGCTGGTTACAGTACAATTACTAAGCTAATTGAATCTATTTATGATGAGAAAACTGGTATAATAATGACTTTGGCTATGATACTGATTCAATGCACGATTATAGCACTTCAATATATAGCAGGTGGATCAATACTTGCCAGCTTATTACCAGACGTATTTACAATGAAAAGCGCAACATTCTTCTCTTTCTTAATATTTATGCTAGTAGGATTTGTTGGAGGTATGGGATCAGCAAGTATAAGTAATATACTAAATATATCACTAATATACATTGGTGTAATAGTATCTTCTGTAGTAGTTTTGTTTAATCAAGGTGGATGGGAAGCAGCACAAGTTATGGCAGCTAGCACACCAGAAGTCCCTTATATGAGTTTAACTTCCGGTATGGGTGTGGCAGCAATAGTAGCTTGGATGATAGTTATGTGTGGTACAACCAACTCACTACAAGGAGTTATTCAAATAGGTTTAACTTCTAAGGATGACAAAAGTGCAGTAAATGGATTTAGAATAGGTGCATTAATAATGATACCGATAGGTTTTATGTGTGCAATGCTTGGTATAGCATCAAAAGCTTTAATTCCAGGAGTGGAGGCAACTCTTGCCCTACCAAAAATAATATTATCCTTATCACCAGTTATAGCAGGACTGACATTATCAGGACTTTGGGCAGCAGATATGTCAACAGCATGTTCCATGTTAATAGGATGTGCAACAACAGTTAGTCATGATGTGTTCTTCAAAACAAAATATGGTGAAAAGATGCAAGGTAAATCTTATATGATAAACAAAATAATAATACTAGTAGTGGGATTCTTAACTTATATATTATCATCACAACTGGGAACGATTTTAAGTGCTATGAAAGTTTCACTTTCTATGACAATAGGAATTGCCATAGTTGTAATAGCAGGAATTTGGTGTCCTAAATTTGTAAGTAAAAATTCAGGATTTCTTACAATTATATCTTCTGTAATGGTTGCTGGTGCTTGGTTAATATTCCCTCAATTAAAAATAATATTTAGTGATGTAGGTTACTTGATGCTATTAGTAACAGGAACTACTTTTGTAGTTAGTAGTATTTTAGATAGAAACAAAGTGACTGAATTAGAGAAAGGAAAAGTTTCTTATATATAAAATGAAAATAGAAATTATAGTATAAAAATAGAAAAGTTGGATATCATCTATTAATATGTAAAAATATACTATTAATAGGTGATATCTATAGAAATTTTCAATAGGAAATGATTTAAAAATTATGGATTTTTGTTTGATAGTTAACTATAATTAATAATGTAATTAAATAGTTATGGCTCATTAGCTTAGTTGGTAGAGCACCTGACTCTTAATCAGGGGGTCCTGGGTTCGAGTCCCAGATGGGTCACTTAAAAATCTCATTGATATATTATCAATGAGATTTTTCTTTATTTGACGAGATTTTTTTTTATTGTTACAATTGAGAAAAATAAAACAACAAGGGTGAAAGTATGATTTCAATAATAATTCCAATTTATAATGAAGAGAAAAATATTAGAAAAATTCAAGATAATTTATCTAAATTAAAAGGAAATTTTGAAGTAATATTTTGTGATGGAGGAAGCAGTGATAGAACTGTAGACTTAATAGATACTAGCTTTACTGTAATCAATTGCCCAAAGGGAAGAGCAAATCAGATGAACTATGGAAGTAAAATATCAAAAGGTGATGTACTATTTTTTCTTCATTGTGACAGTATAATAGAAGATGATGTAATTTTAAAAATTCAAGAAGAAATAAATAAAGGCTGTAAAGTTGGCTGTTTAAAATTAAAATTTGATAACGAAATAATATGGATGAAAGTTTGTGGTTATATGTCTAATCTAAGAGTTAAACTAAGAAAAATAGCCTTTGGAGATCAGGGTATATTTATAACAAAAGAACTATTTGAAGATATGGGTGGAATGCCTAATTTACCAATAATGGAAGACTTAGAGTTTTCATTAATGCTAAAAAGAAATAAATATTACTTTAAACAAATAGATAGCTATATAATAACTTCAGCTAGAAGGTTTTTAGACAAAGGTATTTTTAAGACAATGATCCAAATGCAAAAATTACAACTTCAATATTTATGTGGAAGAGATATAAATGAAATTAACAAAGAATATAGAGATATTAGGTGATTAGATGAGAGAGGCAATTATTATTTTTACAAGAGTTCCCATACCAGGGCAAACAAAGACAAGACTTCAAAGTTTCCTTACAAAAAATCAATGTGCTGAGATTCATAAAAACTTTTTAAAAGATATTAAACATATTTGTGAAAAATTAAAAAGAGATATTTTTATATTTTATACACCTGCAGACAAGGATAATGTGCTAAAAGGTATTTTTGGTGATAAATTCAAGTATAAAATACAAGAAGGAAACGATTTAGGGGAAAAGATGTATAATGCTATAGAATATGTATTAGGCAAAAAGTATAACGCGTGTATTTTAATAGGAACAGATATACCTTTTTTAAAAGAAGAAGACTTAAGAAAAGCATTTAAAGTTTTGAGAAAAAAGGATATTGTACTAGGTCCAACAGTAGATAAGGGATATTATTTAGTAGGAATGAAAAGACCAACTAAAGCAGTATTTGAAAATGTGGAATATGGTCATGGAAATGTACTAGATAATACAATAACTTCTATAAAAGGTTCAAATTTAACTTATGGATTAACTAATAGAAATGTTGATATAGATGAGAAAGAAGATTTATTTTATTTTTATAATGAAATAAAAAAAGAAAATGTAAGTAAAAATATGTACACATCAAAATTCATTATTAATATTATTGAGGAGTATGACGGAGAATGTTTACGATTAACGGTTTAGAAGAATATGTAAAAAGAGAAGAATTCTTGGAAGGATTAAAAATTCCTAAAGATAGTAAAGTTGATTTTCAGTTATTGGCACAAGGGGAGTATAATATAAACTATTTATTTACTCATCCAATAACAAAAGAAAAATTAATTCTTAGGGTGAATACAGAAAGTCAAATGGATTTAAGTGATCAAATTGAATATGAGTATAAATCATTATTACAATTAAAAGAAAGTAAAAGAACACCAATACCTTTATATGTAGATGGAAGTAAGAAACATATTGACTATGGAGTTTTAGTTATGAACTTCTTACCAGGTGTAGATTTAGATTATAAAAAAGATTTATATATAGCAGCCAACTGTTTAGCTGATATTCATAGTGTAGCTTTAGAAAAAAATACACATTTATTGTGTCCTAAAAATCCATTACAAGCAATAATCGATGAGTGTAAAACTATGGTACAAACTTATTATGATAGCCCTCTAGGAGATGAAGAAAAGAAAAATCAAATAAAGAGAATGCTCAAACTAGGGGAAGAAATGATAAAAAATACAGGTGAATATAAAGGAAGAAGATGCATCATCAATACAGAATTAAATTCAAGCAACTTCTTAATAAATGGTGAAAATAAAAATAACTATATAATAGATTGGGAAAAGCCAATACTAGGAGAACCGGCTCAAGATTTGGGTCACTTTCTTGCACCAACAACAACATTTTGGAAAACAGATGTTATTTTATCACAGGAAGAAATAGAAAAATTCACTAAAGAATATATAAAGGTTGTAGGTAATAGATTTGATACAAGTGATATAGAAGAAAGATTAAAATTATATCTACCGATAACTTGTTTGAGAGGTATTACTTGGTGTGCTATGGCTTGGGTACAATACAAAGATCCAAATAAATTAATAAGAAATGAGTTTACAGCTAAGAAGTTGGAAGATTATTTATCAAATGAATTCTTGGGTATGGCAGAAAATAGATATTTTAAAAATAATATATAACTGCACTTATAGAAAAAATCTATATAAGTCGACTTATATAGAAAAATACTATTAGAATAAAAAATATAGCCATGATAAAATAAATTTACCAAATCATATATAATTTAGGGAGAATAATATTCATGGAAGAAGTAAAAAGGAAAAAGAGTAATATATATGGGAAGTTAGCAATTATAATTTTAATAATAATTAGTATGGGAAGTTATTTTGTAATTCCAAGTGTTAAAACAACTTTTGATAATATTGTTATGATGTTTAAAAGTGGCGATTTTACAGTAGTTGGTGAATTTATTAAATCTTACGGGCCTTATGCTATGGTAATATCTTTTATGTTAATGATATTACAATCTATAGCAGCACCACTTCCTGCTTTTCTTATTACTTTTGCCAATGCAAATTTATTTGGGTGGTGGCAAGGTGCAATATTATCATGGACAAGTGCCATGGCAGGAGCGGCAGTTTGTTTCTTTATTGCCAGAATTTTAGGTCGTGATATGGCTGTAAAATTAACAAGTAAAAAAGGTATAGAGCAAGTTGATGAATTTTTAACTAGATATGGTAAGCAAAGTATATTAATAGCGAGACTTTTACCATTTATGTCTTTTGATATTGTAAGTTATGCAGCAGGACTTACAGGTATGGGATTTATGGGATTCTTTATAGCAACTGGACTTGGCCAGCTACCAGCAACAATAGTATACTCTTATGTGGGAGGAATGCTAACTGGTGGAGCTAAATTACTTGTAACAGGATTATTAATTTTATTTGCATTAACAACATTAATATTTTTAATGAAGCAAATTTATAGTGATAAACAAAAAAAGAAGAAATTTAATTAAAATAAATAGAAATTACTAATATCTCAAGGAGATTTTAAAATTCACCTTGAGATATTATTTTGTGATTACAGTAAGGAAGAAAATATGAAGAAAAATAATATTTTAAAAGCAAGTATTTTTGGAACTATAATTTTAGTCATAATTATTTTGAATAATCATTATGGATGGTCTGCTTATATAAGTGATACTAAAAATTTAGATTTTGTAAAACAGATGGTAAATGATAATATGTTACTTGCCATAAGCATTTATATAATTTTAACTATAATAGGATGCGTTGTACTTGCAATTCCAGGGGTTACTTTTGCAGTTTTTGCAGGAATTTTATTTGGACCAGTACTAGGAGTATTTGCATGTTTGATTGCTACAACTTTAGGTGCATCTATGGCATTTATAGTGAGTAGATTTTTCTTGAAGGATATGATAAAACCTATGTTGGAAAAAAATAAAACATTGAAAAAACTTCTGTTTAGTGACAATGACAAAAGTGATTTAATAATTTTAATGATTACTAGAATGGTGCCCATATTTCCATACAACTTGCAAAACTTTGCCTATGGAATAACAGATATGGGATTTTGGAAATATACAATATATACGTTTGTTTTTATGTTTCCGGGGGTATCCTTTTTTACGATAGGTTCTGCAGGACTTACAGCAGGTGATAACAAATGGAAATATTTTATAATAGCAGGAGTACTAGCCGTAATTGTTACTTTTGCAGGTATATTTATTCAAAAAAAATATCTAGGAAATAATAAAGAGGTATTAAGAAATGAAAGATAAGACACAAAATTGTATTCATTGTAACTTATGTACTAAAAATTGTGATTTCTTAAAAAAATATAATATGGATCTAAAAGAATTTTCAAAAAGAGAAGATTTGGCTTATAATTGCTTTCTTTGTGGAAAGTGCAAAACAGTTTGTCCTAAAGATATTGATGGAAAAGAAATTGCCTTAAGTATGAGAAAAGAGCAGGTCAAAAGAAATAGTAATGTTATAGTAGATAAGGATTATAATATGCTTTTAAAAGAAAAAAATCCTTATATCTTTGCTAATTATAAAAACTCAAATAAAAAATCTGTATTATTTCCAGGATGTAACTTTGTGTCATTCTTTCCTAAAACAGGAAAAGAACTTATAGATAAACTTAAAAAATATGATATTGGTGTGATCTTTGATTGTTGTCAAAAACCAATATATGAACTAGGTTTAAATGAAGATGCAGATAGGAATTTACAATCTTTAAAAAATAAAATAAAAGAAGCTAATATTGAGGAAATTATAGTAGTATGTCCAAATTGTTATTATTTTTTAGGTAAAAAACTAGATGTAAAGATAATAACTATTTATGAGAAATTAAAAGAACTTAATTTGGGACAAGGTATAAAAGATGAAAATATTCCAATTTATTATCCTTGTCCAGATAGAGAAGATAAATTATTCTTCAAGACAATAGAACCTTTTATAGAAGGTGAAATAAAAAACTCATTTAAAGATACACAGTGCTGTGGCCTGGGAGGGTGTGCCAGCTCAAAAGAAAGTGAAATTTCAACAAAGTTTGCAAAATCCGTATCTTTAGTAGGAGAAGAAAAACTATTTACTTATTGTGCTTCTTGTGTGGGAAACTTTAAAAGAAAAGGTTTTTTAAATTCATATCATATATTACCCTTAATCTTAGGCATAAAAGAAGAAGTGCCCTTGGGTATGAAGTCTTTATTTAACAGGGCTAGTTTTAAATTTAAAAAATAAAATATATTATGCAAAAAAATAAGGAGTGGACAGATGAAAAAAATTATAGCAATTTTAATGACAGTTATGATGATGTTATCTATGGTAGCGTGTGGAAAAAGTAATAATACTGCTACAAATGTGGACAACATGAAGTGGGAAGAGATATTAGAAGAAGCAAAAGGCAGCACAGTTACATTTTATGGATGGGGTGGAGACGAAGAGCTAAATGCTTGGTTAGATGATGTCTTTGCACCAAAAATGAAAGAAAAATACGACATAACAATGGAAAGAGTACCAATGGATATAGACCAAGTTCTTAGCCAGCTATCAGGAGAAATACAAGCTGGTGAAGAAGATGGAAGTATAGATATGATATGGATAAATGGTGAAAACTTTAAGTCAGCTAAAGAAAACAATATGCTTTATGGAGCTTTCTTAGATAAACTTCCAAATGCAGAGAAATATCTTGATTTAGATGCAGATGAAAATAAATATGATTTTGGTTTCCCAACTGAAGGATACGAAGCACCTTATGGAAAAGCACAATTAGTATTTATGCATGACAGTTCAGTTACAAAAGACGCACCAGCAAGCACAGAGGAATTATTAGAGTTTGCAAAAGCAAATAAAGGTAAAGTTACATATCCTGCATTACCTGATTTTACAGGAAGTGCATTTGTTCGTAATGTAATATACGATATAGTTGGTTATGAGCAATTCCAAGATATGAAAGAAGATAAAGAAACGGTTAAAAAAGCTATACAGCCAGCTCTTGATTATTTAGTTGAATTAAATAAGTACTTATGGAACGAAGGAAAATCATTCCCAGCAGACTCAACACAATTAGACAATATGTTTAAAGATAATGAAGTAGTAATGAATATGACTTATACAGCTTATGCAGTTGCAAGAGGAATAGAAAATGGAAGTTATACTGATACTACAAAAACATTCTTATTTGATAAAGGGACAATAGGAAATACAAACTACATGGCAATAGCTAAAAATAGTGGAAATAAAGCTGGAGCAATGGTCGCTATAAATGAAATGATAAGTGCAGAAGTACAAGCATCTAGACTTGAAAAGTTAAAAACTATACCTGTAGTTGATAATGCTAAGTTAACTGATGAAGAAAAAGCTGAATTTGATAAAGTTGATATAGGAAAAGGTACAATACCTCAAGATGAACTATTATCAAAAAGACTTCCTGAAATGCCAGCAGGTTTAGTTCCAATAATTGAAGAAATATGGTTAGAAGAGGTTGTTGGAAAATAATGAAAAAGAAATATACGCCTTATATTTTATTAATACCACAAATATTACTTTTATTAATATTTTTAATAGGGCTTATTAATGGAATCACCCAAAGTTTTGGGGTGATTCCTACTTTTGGTTTAAGAGAGCCCACATTAAAATACTATACAGAGGTACTTTCATCACCTCAGATGAAATCTTCAATTATGTTTAGTTTATATATTGCATTTACATCATCAATATTTTCCGTTGTAATTGGAACCTTAATTTGTATGATTATAGTAATGAATAAAAAAACTAAATGGTTCTATGAAAAATTAATTGAAATTCCTATCGTAGTTCCACATATAGTTGTGGCTATTTTTATATTAAATATTTTTTCGAAAAGTGGACTTATATCAAGAACTTTAGCATCTATTGGTGTTATTTCTTCACAGGATCAGTTTTTTAATTTAATTTATGATAAATATGGGATAGGAATAATGCTAGCTTATTTATGGAAGGAGATACCTTTTATAATTTATTTTGTATTATCTATTATGTCAAATATTAATGGTAGTTTAGGAGAGGCAGCTATAAACTTAGGTGCTAGCAAGTGGCAAACATTTAAAAAAGTAACACTACCTTTATGTAGAAATACGATTTTAAGTGGATTTCTAATCATATTTGTATTTTCTCTGGGAGCTTATGAAATACCTCAATTATTAGGTCCAACACTACCTAAGGCTTTACCTGTTCTTTCTTATATTCAATATATACACCCAAATTTACAGAACAGGCCATATGCCATGGCCCTAAATGGAATAATAATTATAATTTCTTTAATATCTGCAATTATTTATTATAATTTAATAAAAAGTAACATACCATCAATGAAAGAAAAGTAGGTGATAAGGTGAAGAAAAACAAAATTAATAAGATTATATTAATTATAATGAGTATATGTATAATATTACCTATATTAAACTTAATAATATGGTGTTTTACAGAAAGATGGGCTTGGCCAGATTTATTACCTCAGACATATTCCTTAAGAGCAATAAATGAAATTTTTTCACGAAAAGATGAAATGTGCAAACTTTTCATGTCTAGTATAATACTTTCTTTCATAGTTGCAATACTATCTGTAATTATTGGACTAATGACTGCTAGAGCTTTTGTTTTTTATGATTTTAAATTGAAAAAACAACTTTACTTTTTGACATTATTGCCATTTTTAATACCATCAACAGTATTTGCCATGGGAATACATGTAATATTTATAAAGTGGGGACTAAGCAATAGTATACTAGGAGTTATTATTGTTCACTTAATTTATTCTCTACCTTATGCAACAAGACTTCTTATGGATGGAACAATAGCTGTAGGTAATAAATTAGAAGAACAAGCTAAGGTACTTGGAGCAACATCACTTCAAGCTTTTACTAAAACCACCTTGCCTATTTTGTCGCCAGTGATTTTATCATCACTTAGCATGTCATACATAGTATCTTTTAGTCAGTATTTTTTAACACTGCTAATAGGAGGCGGAAAAGTTAAAACATTTGCCATAGTTATGTTTCCTTATTTATCTGGAGGAGATAGAAACATGGCATCAACATATTCTTTAGTATTTTTAGGGATAACAATAATAATATTTAGTATATTCCAAGTGGCAGTTTCTAAAATTAACAAAAATATAAGCAGTGACTTCTATGGAGTATAGAAAATAGGTGAAATAAATGAGTTTAAAATTAGAAAATATAAAAGTGAGCATGGGAGGACATGAGATCCTTCATAATATAAATTTAAATATAAACAAGGGAGAATTTATTTCTCTTTTAGGTCCTTCAGGTTGTGGAAAAAGTACCTTGCTAAAAGCTATAGCAGGGCTAAATGATTTGCAAGAAGGAAAAGTAATTTTATTTAATAAAGAAATTCAAAATATATCTCCTGAGAAAAGAGGAACAGTAATAGTTTTTCAAGATTTAAGGTTATTTCCTCACTTATCAGTAGAAAAAAACATTGCATTTGCCATGAATTTAAACAAGGTAAATAAGCAGGAGCAAAAAGAAGTAGTAAAAAAGCTACTTAAAGATGTTCAATTAGAAGGATTTGAAAATAGAAAAATAAAAGAACTATCAGGAGGACAAATGCAAAGGGTTGCTCTTGCTAGAGCATTAGCTGCGAAACCCAATATATTGCTTCTTGATGAGCCATTTTCAGGTTTAGATGAAAAATTAAGAATTGAAATGGGACAGCTAGTAAAAAAACTTCAAAGAGAAAAACATATGACTATGATACTAGTTACACATGATAAAAATGAAGCATTACAACTTTCTGATAGGATTGCTATTATGATGCACGGAGATATTATTCAATATGATAAGCCATATAATATGTATACTTCACCTATATCAAAAGAAGTAGCTGACTATTTTGGTAAAAATAATTATTTTACTGGAAAAGTTGAGAATAAGATATTTAAATGTGAGTATTTTGAGTTAAAATGTGATGAGAAAGATGGGAATTATGAAGCTATGATTAGACCATCTAGCATTATTTTAGATGATAATAAAAATGATTTTCAAATTAAAGAAATTAATTACTTAGGTGACTTTGTGGAAATTCTTTTAAGTAAAGATAAAAAAGAAATTTTAGTTAAAACAAGTGCGGATATATTAAATAAGGACGACTTTAAAGAAGGTAATAAAGTTGGAATAATAATAAAAGAAGAAGAGATTACTTATTTTGAAAGTTAGATTTTAATTTTGAATATAAATTAATTGAATTGAATAAATATTAAAATTGAAAGAGGACAAATAATGAAAAATGTAATATTTGACTGTGATAATACTTATGGGGTACCAGATTGTGATGTGGATGATGGACTTACATTAATATATTTACTGGGAAATAAAAATGTAAACTTATTAGGAGTAACTACAACTTATGGAAATAACAAGGTGGAAGTAGTTTATCCAAATACTTTAAAAATGATAAAAGAATTAAAAGTAGAAAAACTACCAGTTCTGGAAGGTGGGAAAAATCCACAGGATTTAGATAATGAAGCAAGCGATTATTTAGTTGAAATGGCAAATAAATATGAGAGAGAGTTATCAATACTGGCAACAGGTTCTTTAACTAATCTTTATGGAGCGTATTTAAAAGATAATACTTTTTTTGATAAAGTAAAAGAGATAGTATTAATGGGAGGGATAACTGAGCCTTTAATATTTGCCAAAAGACAAATGGATGAGCTAAACTTCTCTTGTGATCCAATGGCAACATATACAGTTTTGACTAAGGGTAAAAATGTTTCAGTAATCACAGGAAACAACTGTCTGAAAGTTCTTGTAACTAGAGAAGATTATGAAAGAGAGTTAAATGATTGCTCAAATCCAATAGTACCATATATAAAAAACAGTACAGATTATTGGTTTGATTACAATTTAGATAAGTTTGGAATAGATGGGACTTATAACTGGGACGTTACGGCGGCATCTTATTTGATGCATCCTGAATTTTTCAAAGATGATATATATAAAATGAAGTTAAGAGTAGAAGATTTAAAAAGAGGATTCTTAAATATTGATGAAGATAATAATTGTGTGTTGAATCTTCCTATAATAGATAATGAAAAGCTTTATAATAAAGATATTTATGATACATGGAAAAGTGTGAAAATATAAAATTTGAGGGGAATTATTAAACTATGGGGATTTTTGAACATGCTACAAATAATTTGAGTTTTAGGATAGATCTTGGAATATTTGCAATTAATATGATTTTTATCTTTCCGGGAATTCTTTTTTTAGCAACTCTTTATTTAGTTTTTAAGCTTTGGATTTCAGATATAATACTTAAGTTTTTAGTGGAGATTTTTACAGGTGAGATTGTAGATATAAAAGAGTATCCTAAAAAAGATAGAAATAGGATGAATAGATATATTAGTGTTGGGCTAATATTGATGCTTATTATACCGTTCATACTAGCTTGTTTACAATTAGATACTAATAATATTTTATATTATATTATTGAAATTACTGTATCCATTGTAACTGTTGGATTAGTTTATAGAAATATAAAAAAATTAAAAAATAAATCTTAATTAGTGATGAAATTATTAACTAATAATTAAAAAATCAACTTGTTGTTAAATTATTTTACATTTTCTTTAACTATGCCTCCATTGTTTGTGTATTTGTATAAAGTTATAATAAAAATATAAGATCTTATTAATAAACTATAAAACGGGAGATAAATATGAAACTAGAAATAGGTCAAGTCATATATAAATTAAGAAAAGAAGAGAATTTAACCCAAGAAGATTTAGCAAAGGCAGTAGGAGTATCCACTGCAGCTGTATCGAAATGGGAAAGTAATAGTTCTTATCCAGATATTACTTTATTACCATCCATAGCAAGGTTTTTCAATACTTCCATAGACCAACTTTTAAATTACGAAAAAGATATTACTAATGAAGAAGTAATGGAAATAGTAAAAAAGTGTGCATCATTATTTGAAAAAGATACAGTGGAAAATGTCATAAAGTCATGTGAGGGTTATATAAAAGAATATCCCAACAATATATTTTTGAAATTTAGGATTGCTTCTTTGTATATGATGTCAATTCCAAGTGCAAAAGATGAAGATGAAGCCAAGGTTATGTTAAATAAATCCATAGAATTATTTGAAGAATGTGCAAAAAGCAGTGAAGTAGAAATAAGTGAAGTTTCTAAGTATAGTTTAAGTTCTTTATATTCTATGAATGAAGATTTTAAAAAGGCGGAAGAGGTTTTACTAAGTTTGCCGAAAATGACAGCGGATAGAGATGATATGCTAGTAGGTTTATATATTAATCAAAATAAAAAAGATGAAGCAATAGAACTTTTAAGAACGTTAACTTATAAGAAATTAAGTAGTTTAAAAATGTCTCTAGACAGCTATGTAAGTTTATTTGCACAAGAAAAAGATTATAATAAAGCAAAAGAGGTTCTTAAACTTGAGGATAAGCTAATAGATATTTTTCAAGTGGATAGTGTATATGCAGTAAGCAACAATCTTATGTATGGAGAGCTATATGCTAAGGATAAAAATATTAAAAAAACTTTAGATCATATTGAAAAATTATTGGAATGCTATGAAATGGATTTTACTTTTGATAATCATTTATTGTTTGATAAATTAGAGCTATTTTCTGGTGTTCATTCTAAAACATATCTTCTTGTAAATTTGAAAAAGTTATTACTAGATGATAAGTATGATTTTTTAAGAGAAGATAAAAGATTTAATGATATATTGAGTAAATTGGAGGAAATATCTAATTAATCTTAATAGGGATTAAATAATAGTTATGTAATTTAAGTTTATATAATTTTCTTTACATTGAATACAAACTCTGCTATCATTTAAATCAAATAAAAAATTTGATTTGCTCAAAACTAAATACTTCTTATCCAGAGAGGTGGAGGGAAAGGCCCTGTGAAACCCAGCAACCAGTATATATTAATATACAATGGTGCTAAGTCCTGCAGCAATTATGCTGAAAGATAAGTATAAATTATAGCCTACAAAGCCTGAGTTTATACTCAGGCTTTTTTGATATTTAAATAAGATGGTTGGAAAATCACATGGCAACCATGCAGTGGCTTAAAATTTCATATCGTCCACGCAGTGCTTAAAGTGGGATTAAAAGGAATGGTTGGATGAAGGAGTAAAGATATTATCAAGGGGGATATAAATATGAAAATAGCAATACTTGGATATGGAACAATGGGAAAAGGTCTAGTAGAAATGATAGATAGCAATAAAGGAAAAAGAAATATAGAAATAGCAAGTATTTTAGTAAGGGACAAAAATAAGTATAAAAGTTCAAAATATGAACATTTAATAACAGAGGATATAGAAGAAGTATTTAATAAAGAGTTTGATATATTAGTAGAGCTTATAGGTGGTTTAAATCCTGCTTATAAATATATAAAAAGAGCTTTGGAAAGTAAAATAAACGTGGTTACTGCAAACAAAGATATGCTGGCAGAATATGGTGACAAGCTTGTGAAAATAGCAAAAGAAAACAATGTTAGTTTAAGGTTTGAGGCATCAGTAGGTGGAGGTATTCCTGTGCTTAAGCCACTTATAGAGTCATTGGAAGGAAATTTGATAGAAAGTATGTATGCAATTTTAAATGGAACTACAAACTATATACTTAGTAAAATGTATGATGAAAATTTATCTTATGAAGAAGTTTTAAAAGAAGCTCAAGAGTTGGGATTTGCAGAAGCTAATCCAGAATCAGATGTACAAGGTTATGATGCTGCAAGAAAATTATCTATTTTATCAACATTAGCTTATGATAGAAGAGTGTATTGGAAGGATTTCTATTTGGAAGGCATTTCTAATATAGATAGGAAGGATATTTATTATGCTAAGAAGTTGGGATGTAAGATAAAGTTGGTAGGTCAAAGTAAGTTAAATGATAAAAAAGTTAGTGGATTTGTAAGACCAGTTCTTGTGGATAATAATAGTCTACTTTCAAGAATCGATAATGAGTACAATATAGTAGTTTTCAATGTAGACTCTGTAGGTGAGGTTTCTTTTGTAGGAAAAGGAGCAGGGAAAGAGCCTACAGGAAGTGCAGCCTATGCTGATGTAATAGATATTTTTGACAAAAGAGTATGCAATATTGATTCATTTACAAAAGAAAAAATAGAGGTGGAAAAAATTATAAATCATAATTGTGAGGCTTTATTAAGATTTAAATCACCTAAAAAAGATAAAATTATAGAACTTATAAATGATTGTGTATATGAACATGAAGTGATAGATTCCAATGAGGAAGAATTGGCAGTAATGGTTTCTGTGGATTCTGAACATGAAATAAATAATGTTTTATGTTTTATAAATAATAAGGGATACTGTAAAGAATGCACAAGATTATTAAAAATAATTTAATAATATAATATGGTCCATATTTGTGATATTATAATAATGAATGAAATCTAAATAAAATAATTAATTTAGAGTTAATATAAAAATGATAAAAATAAATTAACAATTATAATGAGTTATTTTGATATGGAGGGAGAGCCTACAAATGATAAAAGAGCAAATAAGGGATCAACTTATAAAAGGATTAATTGATGACAATGTTATAGATTTATTTCAACGTAATATGATGCCTCTTAATCAACTTATGTCTTATTATCGTTGTGCAATTATGGAAGTGGAAACAAAATTCAAAGTATTAAATGAACAATTTTCCCTTCAATATGATAGAAATCCAATAGAAACAATAAAATCTAGACTAAAGTCACCAGAAGGAATAGTTAAAAAATTAAAGCGAAAAGGCTATCCTTTTTCTCTAGAATCAATAGAAAAAAATATAAATGATATTGCAGGGATAAGGGTTATTTGTTCCTTCCCAGAAGATATATATTTACTGGCAGAATGTTTATTGCAACAAGATGACATAACTTTAGTAGAAGTGAAAGACTATATAAAAAATCCTAAGGAAAGTGGATATAGAAGTCTACATCTGATTATAGAAGTGCCGATTTTCTTAGAAAATGAAAAGAAAAATATGAAAGTGGAAGTTCAACTAAGAACTATCGCAATGGATTTTTGGGCAAGTTTGGAGCATAAATTACGTTATAAAAAAGATATACCTGAAGATGAGGCAGACTTCTTAGCTAGAGAGTTAGTAGAATGTGCGAAAATTAGTGCAGATTTAGATAATCGTATGGAGCAAATAAGAAATAGAATATTAGTAAATAGTTAGTAATTTAAGTCATATGGATTTACGTCCATATGACTTTTTTAATTGTAAGGCAAATTAATACAAAAATTTATTTAGTATTTGTTATAAAAAAGTTATACTTATATTATTACTTAAAAAAATGTAAAAAAATGTAGAAATAATAAGGAGAGACATATGAAATTATTTAAGACAAACAAATTTAAATCATTATTATTAGTAGGAGCATTGTCTTTATCATTATTCTTTGGAGGATGTTCTAGTGCTACAGGTACATTAAGTACAATAACTGGATCTAACACCACTCAGGAAACAAATGATAATTCTGTGCCAAAGGGATCAGCAGAGGCTTCTGTAGAAAGAGTGATTGATGGTGATACAGTAAAGGTGAAATTAAAAGATTCTGGAGAAACAGTTAGTTTAAGATTATTGCTAGTAGACACACCAGAATCAGTTAAGCCAGGTGTGGATCCACAGCCATATTCAATAGATGCATCAAATTTTGCCAAACAGTCACTTAAAGCAGGAGAAAAAGTATATCTAGAATATGATAATGGAGACAAAACTGATAAATATAATAGACATTTATGTTATTTATGGTTTTACAGCAAAGAAGATAAAAGTTGGAAAATGTTCAATGAAAGTCTTATAGAGAAAGGATTTGCAAGAGTTGGATATATTTATTCTCAAAAAAGACATCTAGACACTTTATATGCTGCTCAGGATAAAGCCAAGGCTAAGAAATTAAATATATGGTCAGTAGACGGATATGTTACAGACAAAGGATTTGATGTAGATGCATATAACAAAGGTGGAGGGGCAACATCAACTTCAACTTCAAATAGCTCTAATAATAATACAAACCAAAGTAATGTTAATGAAATTGTATATGCCAACGGAGGTAATTCAAGTTCAAATAAATATCATTTATCTAGAGATGCTCATGGGATGAAGGGTGCTATTAAAATGACTGAATCAAAAGCTAAATCTCAAGGGTATGAAGCATGTGGATTATGCTATTAAAAGGCTATAAAAAAATAAAATTATAAGATAAAAAATATATAAATTTAAAATGGACTCTAGATTTTTGTAAGCATAAACCTAGAGTCCATTTATAATGATTATTTATTAGTTAATAGTTCAATACCTTTTTCTATAAAGGTGATAACATCTTCTCTAGTTGAGTATTCAGCAGAACTATTGAAAATATTATCAAAGAAAGTATTAAAATTGATAATAATATCTTTATTTATAAATTTAAAATATAAAGAATCTTTAGCATCGTCTTTTAAAGTAAAGCAAGATTGGTTACTTATAAAAATTGAGTTATCCAAGTCTGATATGGATATAAAATCATTATCATCTTCAATAAATCTTATTTCAAAGAGTTCATTTGTTTTAAGTATATTTATTATATTTTGAAGATGGCAAATCCTATCTTCTTTGCTTACCAAAACAATTTTATCATATAAATTTAAAATACCATCAAAAATATAATTTAAAAGAGCAGATTTATAAATTATAATTTTTAATTTCATATTTTGTAGGCATACATTCATCATGGAAAATACTTTATTTAAATTATCAGAGGATAAATTATTATCATGTCTAATTTTACTTAGTATATCTTCAGGAATACCTATAGAATGCATATTTTTAAATATTAGTTTGATATGATTTTGCATTACAAAATTAATTAAATATTTTTGATCCATTAATTCTTGTCCAGATTTTATTTCATAAAGCTGTACTTTACTACTTAAATAATTATTGTAATGATTGTATAAATTATTTATAGTTTCTAAATCTCTAGAAACAGAATTTATATTTAAATTACAGTTATTATCATTTATATACATGACAGATAAACAATTTTTCACAAGTATCATGTTAAAATTTTCATTGTTATTACTATAAAGATTGTAAGTTATATTAGAATTTGAATTTAGATATAGAAGGATTATTTTACAATACTCATTTATATCTTTCTTCATTTCATCTAATCAGCTGATGTATATATACTTTTTTACTATTAAACACAAAATCTTTATTCTTAGAGATTTCTGATACAGATTTTTTGCTGGAATATCTTTTAATATCATGGGTTATTATTATATGAATATCCTTTTCCTTTGATTTATTACAATAGTTTTTTAAGTTTTCAAAAATCCATTTATCTATATCATTATTCCCTAACATGGTACAAGAATTATTATTATTTATTATATAATCTTTGTTTTTATTAAGTTTTTGTGATTCATAGGAATCGTATAGATAACGAGATAACTCGTTTTTTACACTTTCTTTACTATTATTAATTAACTCAAAGTCATAACATAGTTGTCTTAATGAACTTTCATTTATATTATCCATAAAAAATTGACAAATACCATCTATAATTTCAGTAATATTTTTTTGAGACGGTAGTTTACTGCCATTTATCCATTTACTAATGTATGTTACATCATATCCTAAATAATTTGCCAATCTAAAGTTTTTTTCACAGGTTATATCCAATAATTTATGAATTATCTCACCAAAGTTATTTGTCATAGTTTATTCTCCTAAATAAGTCGTTATATGTATTATATCAAATTAAATATATAATAAAATAAATTAGTCAATATTTGTCAATATTAGTCAACTATCATCTATTGATGTAGTGTTTTTATAAAGATATAATCTAAATATAAATTGTTAAAAAAATAACATGTATTTAATTAAGGAATCATCATTAGATTAAATAGAAAGTGATGATAGTAAATTTATGACAGGAACGATAATAAATGTTGATGGTGGTTTAGTATTTTAAGGAGGCAAGTATTTATGATATGTACAAAATTATTTTCACCAGGTAAAATAGGTTCTATGGATCTAAAAAATAGAGTTATATTACCTGCTATGGGTTCAGAAATGACTATAAATGGAGGAGAACCTTCAGATAAATTAATAGATTATCATGTGGCTAGAGTTAAAGGTGGATGTGGACTTAATATAGTTGAAATAGCAGCAATTCATCCAAGTACAAAAAATCCAATGGACTTAGGAATATACGATGATTCATTTATACCAGGGTTGAAAAGACTAGCAGATGCTATAAGAGAAGCTGGTGGAAAATCGGCTATACAAATATGGCATGGTGGACGTGTAGTTCGTAATCCAATAGATGGATACGATATAGTTGCTCCATCTGCAATAAAATCTCCTTATAGTGCAAAAGCGCCAAGAGAACTTACTATAGATGAAATATATGAATTAATAGAAGCTTATGGAGATGCTTGTTTAAGAGCAAAAAGGGCTGGATTTGATTCTGTTGAATTACATGGAGCTCATGGGTACTTATTAGCAGAATTTATGAGTAAAACTTGCAATAAGAGAACTGACGAGTTTGGTGGCTCATTTGAAAATAGAATAAAATTCCCACTTATGGTTATAGAAAATGTACGTAAAAAAGTAGGAGAAGATTTCCCTATTATATATAGAATAAGTGGTAGCGAATTCTGTGAAGATGGAATTACTGTTGAGGATGTAATAGAGTTTGCAAAGCTTGCTGAGAAGGCTGGAATAGATGCATTACATGTGTCTGCGGGAACTACTGCAACACTTGAATATGTAGTACCACCAATAGATTTTAAACAAGGGTTCAATGTGGAAAATGCTTATAAAATAAAACAGCATATAAATATACCTGTTATAACTGTTGGTAGAATAAATGATCCTATATTTGCAGAAAAAATATTAGATGATGAAAAAGCAGATTTCGTAGGAATAGGTAGAGCTCAATTGGCAGATGCTGAGTTCTGTAATAAGGCAAAAGAAAATAGATTTGATGAAATAATTAAATGTATAGGATGTAACCAAGGATGTTTTGATATGTATCTTGTTCCAAATCAAGATATAAGTTGTATGAGAAACCCTTCTTGTTCAAGAGAAAGAGAATATGAAATAAAACCTTGTGAAACACCTAAAAAAGTTCTTGTAATAGGTGGAGGGCCAGGTGGTGTTGAAGCTGCAAAAGTGGCAAAATTACGTGGTCATGACGTTACTCTATGTGAAAAAACTAACTCAATAGGTGGTCAGTTTAAAATAGCAGGGCTGGCTCCTAGAAAAGAAGAATTTGCATTAGCTGCAGATAACATGGAAGCTACACTTAAAAAAGTTGGAGTAAAGGTACTTAAATTAACAGAAGTTAATAAAGACTTCATAAAAGAATTTGCACCAGATGAAATAGTACTAGCTACGGGAGCTAACCAATTTGTACCTCCTATAAAAGGTGTAGAAGGTGACAATGTTGTACTTGCTTGGGACGTATTAAAAGGTGAAAGTACAGTTGGTAAAAATGTAGTTATTATAGGTGGAGGTCTTGTTGGTTTAGAAGTTGCAGAGACTTTAGCTGAAGAAAATAAAAATGTTACTGTTATTGAAATGCTAGACAGAGTAGGTAATGGTATAGGATGGTTAAGAGGTATATGTGTTCATAAGAATATATATAAATTAGGAATAAAAACTTTAACTAGTACAAAATGTTTAGAAATAAATGAAGCTAGTGTTTTAGTTGAAAAAGATGGAGAATCTAGCTTAATAGAAGGTATAGATTCAGTAGTTATAGCTATTGGATCTAGAGCAAATAATTCTTTAGAAGAATTTATAAAATCTACTAATATACCATATCATGTTATTGGTGATGCAGTAAAACCAAGACGTGCACTTGATGCAATATGGGAAGCAGCAAGTGTTGCTAGAGAAATATAATTAAAAAAACATCAGCATAAGTGATTGTGCTGATGTTTTTTTATTGAAGGCAATTATATTAAAAGTGATAAAGTGCCTATCACTATAAGAAAAAGGCCTAAAGCAGATTTTTTATTTAGTTTTTCTTTAAATACTATATAAGAAAATGCAATAGTAACTAAAATACTTAATTTATCAATGGGAACTACCACACTGGCAGGTCCTGTTTGTAGAGCTCTATAATAACAAAGCCATGAACCACCTGTTGCAAGTCCTGATAAAATTAAGAAAATCCAACTACTTTTATCAATATATTTAATAGTGTTTTGTTTTTTTGTAACGAAGACTACAATCCATGCCATAATAAGAACGACAATAGTTCTTATGGCTGTTCCTAAAGTTGAATCTACATTTTCAATACCAACTTTTCCAAGAATAGAAGTTAAGCTGGCAAAGAAGGCAGAGCCTAAAGCATAAAGAAGCCATGCGTTATTTTTCTTTTCCATAACTATATTTTCTTTCTTTGTTATCATTAAATATGTACCTACTCCTATTAATATCATGGCAATACATTTTATAAGCGTTAATTCTTCTCCTAACAAAATAAACGCCATAAGCATTGTTAAAATAGTGCTTGATTTGTCAATAGGAGTAACTTTGTTTACATCTCCAATTTGCAAAGCTTTGAAATAACAAAGCCAAGAAGCTCCAGTTGCTATACCTGAGAGAATAAGAAAAATTAAAGTTTTTGTGCTTATTTGTGATATGGTACTTTGGCTTCCTGCAACAAACACTATAATCCATGAAAAAATAAGAACTACAATAGTTCTAAGTGCCGTTGCCACATTTGAATCAGTATTTTTTATACCACATTTAGCTAGTATAGATGTTAACCCTGCAAAGAGTGCTGATCCAAAAGCAAATAAAATCCACATGATGTCGACCTCCATTTTTGTAATTTATAATGATTTTTATTATCAATTGGACTTAGATTATATCATAATTGATAAGACAATTAATAATATTTTATATCTAAATCATATTTATTATATTAAAATTTTGCAATATGGACTTATGTTGAAAATTTCATTTATTATATAAATGTAGGTCATATAGAATTGTAAAGAATATATGAAAACGAATAAAAGATTTATCTAATTAAAATAATAAAATTTATTTAAATAGAGCAATAGATGTATCTGAAGTGAAGCAAAGATATATCGTTGGCGACATGAAATGTTTCGCCGACACGTCGCTCAAGCGAAGCGAATTTTTTATAAAAAGTTAAAACCTTTTATTATAAATTTATGTCTAATAATTGAAAACAAAAATGAAAGGAGTAATCATGGAAGATATACTTTTAGTGAAAAGAGCTATCAAAGGTGATAGGGAAGCTTTTGAAGATTTGATAAATATGTACTTTGATAGATTATATAAAGAAGCGTATTTGAGATGTAAGCATGAAGAAGATGCTAAGGAGGTAGTACAAGAAACAATTTACAAAGCTTATAAAAATATAAAGGGCTTAAAAGAACCGAAGTATTTTAAAACTTGGGTAAGTAAAATTCTTATAAATGTATGTAATGATTATCTAAGAAAAAATGGAATGATTGATTTGGAACATGATGAAAATGATTATGTTAAAAAAGTACATAATGACGATGAAGTGGAAATTAAAATTGATTTATATAATGCAATGGATGAGTTGGAAGATAAATATAAAGATGTAATCATACTTAGATATATAGAAGACTTGAAGGTTGAAGAAATATCCAAAATTTTGGAACGTCCTGCAAATACCATAAAGACTCATATTAGGAAGGCAATAAAGGAAATGAAAAACCTGCTAAAGGAGGATTACATTAATGACTAAAAAGAAAAAAGATATTAATTTGGATAATGAACTAAATGAAAATTTAGAAGATGTGACAATAGAAGAAATTGATAAAGATATGGAAGATTTTTATATAGATGATGAAAAAATAGAAAATATAAAATACAATTTTGATAAAGAAAGATTGATAAAAGATGC
>OKWN01000344.1_pt1 | contig 24395 bp, 18 predicted proteins | sample 1607151 | NCBI WGS metagenome assembly OKWN01 (sample SAMN07501046, study PRJEB24779) | human gut metagenome | isolation source: stool | host: human infant | place: USA: Pittsburgh, PA | reverse complement strand
CATTCGCTACAGCTGCTAAAGCTGAAGGAGTTAAGGTATATCACTTAAATATAGGCCAACCAGATATAATAACACCAGTAGGATTTTTTGATGCTGTTAAAAATTTTGACAAAAAGGTTTTAGAGTATGCAGGCTCTCAAGGAATGCCTGAATTAATTGAAGCTATAAGAAAATACTACACTACATACAACATGGATTTTGCAAGTGAAGATATAATAATTACTAACGGTGGTAGTGAGGCTTTATTATTTGCATTTATGGCTGCATGTGATCCAGGAGACAATATATTAGTTCCAGAACCATTCTATACTAACTACAATGGATTTTCACAATGCTTAAATGTTGAAGTAAAATCTGTTACTACAGTTGCAGAAAACGGTTTCCACCTACCTTCTAAAAAAGAGATCATAGCTAAAATAGATGACAAAACTTCCGCTATATTAGTTGTTAACCCAGGAAATCCTACTGGATGCGTATATACTAAAGAAGAAGTTCAAATGATAGCTGAAATAGCTAAAGAAAAAGACTTATGGATAATTGCCGATGAAGTTTATAGAGAGTTCGTTTATGAAGGACTTGAATATACAAGCTTCGGAAATATGAAAGAAGTTGAAGATAGAGTTGTTATTATAGATAGTGTTTCTAAGAGATATAGTGCTTGTGGTGCTAGAATTGGTTCTATAGCTTGTAAAAACAAACAATTTATGGCTGAAATAATGAAGGTTTGTCAAGGAAGACTTTGTGTAGCTACTATAGAGCAATTAGGTGCTGCTGCTTTATATGATACTCCAAAATCTTATTTCGAAGAGGTTAATGCTGAGTATAAGAGAAGAAGAGATACTTTATATACTGAATTAATGAAAGCTGATGGTGTCATTTGTGAAAAGCCTATGGGCGCATTCTATATTGTTGCTAAGTTACCAGTTGAAAATGCTGAAGATTTCGTTGCATGGATGTTGAAAGAATTTAGAAGAGATAACGAGACTGTTATGTGTACCCCAGCTGAAGGATTCTACTCTACTCCAGGACTTGGTAAAAATGAAGTTAGACTTGCTTATGTCTTAAAAGAAGAAGATTTAAGAAGATCTGGACAATTATTAAAAGAAGCTCTTGAAGAATATGCCCAATTAGAAAAAGAAAAATCTGCTTTAGCTAAAGCTTAATATATGATTTTAGTAAAGTAAAAATTAAAAAACCATCTTACATTTGTAAGATGGTTTTTTAATTAATTTAATTCTTCTTTATTTAGTATGTACTGAAGAGTTTCTAAAGCCTCTTGGTATTTTAATCTGTCGCTTTCATCTAGTTTATATAGTTTTTGTTCTAATTCATCACTTAACTTACTAGTAAAATCTATAGCTAATTTTTCCCCTTCTTCTGTAATAACTATCATATACTTTCTTCTATCTGCTAAATCCTTTTCCCTATAAACATAACCTTTTTTTGTTAAGTCATCTATCATACTTGTTAGACTTCCTTTTTCTATGTTTAATTTAGCACATAATTCCGTCATACTTATACTACCGTGATTTTTTATAAATACTAAAGCTCTCAATTGTGTTTTATTTACATTATATAATGCCGAATATTTCTTTAGGTATTCTAAGTAAAGACTTGAATAAAATTTAGGAAAAGTTTTTGATAAAAAACCAATTGTATTTGTTACTATACAGTTCATTTAATCACCTCAGATGCTTAATTTATTGACTTTTTCCCACTTCTATAGTTTACAATAAAAATATTTGTAGTACAATACTTTTTACAAATATCACTATTTTAATTTTCTTATATTATTATAACTTATAGTTCTATTTCTTTTCAAAAATAAAGAGCCATAAGGCTCTTTATTTAATACTATACTCTTAAGTCTACTTCTATACCTATACAGTCTTTATAATCGCTTATAGCAGGTTCTAAATATTCTTCAACGAATTCTACAACTTGTTCAGGTGCTCTTCCTACAAAGTTCATAGGATCTAGTATAGATGTTATTTCTTCTTTGTCTAATATTTTGAAAGCTTCATCTTCAATTATTAAATCTATTAGGTTATTATTTAAACCTTCATGCTTAACTCTGTAAGCTGCTTTCATAGATAGCTCTCTTATTACCTCGTGTAATTCTTGTCTGTCTCCACCTCTTTTTACAGCTTCCATAAGTATGTTTTCTGTAGCCATAAATGGTAGTTCTTCATCTATATGTTTTCTTATCATGTTTTCATATACAACTAAACCATCAGTTACGTTTATACCTATATCTAAAATAGCATCAGTTGCCATAAATGCTTGTGGAATTGCAAGTCTTTTGTTGGCTGAATCATCTAAACTTCTCTCTAGCCATTGAGTTGCTTCAACTAATGCTGGAGATATTGATTCAGAAATTATAAATTTAGATAAAGAAGCTATTCTTTCACTTCTCATAGGATTTCTTTTGTAAGCCATAGCAGAAGACCCTATTTGATTTTTTTCAAATGGTTCCTCTAACTCTTTTAAGCTTTGTAATAATCTTATATCATTTGTCATCTTATGCATACTTTGAGCTATTCCAGCAAGTACATTTAATACTTGAGAATCTAATTTTCTAGTGTATGTTTGTCCACTTACTTTATAAGATTCTTTATATCCCATTTTTTCGCATACTATTTTATCTAATTCTTTTATTTTATCTGTATCATTTTCAAATAAGCTCATGAAACTTGCTTGAGTTCCAGTAGTTCCTTTTACTCCTCTAAGCTTCATATTATCTAATCTATAGTTTAAGTCTTCTAAGTCTATTATTAAGTCTTGTGCCCAAAGAGTCGCTCTTTTACCTACTGTTGTAAGTTGAGCTGCTTGAAAGTGTGTAAAACCTAAAGTTGGAACATCTTTATATTTTAATGCAAAATCTTTAAGGTTATCTATCAAGTTAACAAGTTTAATTCTTATTAGCTTTAATGCTTCATTCATTTGAATAACGTCTGTGTTATCACCAACATAAGCTGAAGTTGCACCTAAGTGTATTATACCCTTTGCTTTTGGACATTGAAGTCCGTATGCCTTAACGTGACTCATTACGTCATGTCTTACTTCTTTTTCTATTTTTTTTGCTTCTTCAAAATTTATATCATCTATATGAGCTTTTAATTCTTCTATTTGCTCATCGCTTATGTTTATTCCTAGTTGTTTTTCCCCCTCAGCTAATGCAATCCATAGTTTTCTCCAAGTTGAAAACTTAAATTGAGGAGAAAAAATATAACTCATATTTTTGCTACAATATCTTTCTGTTAAAGGATTTGAATATGTTGTGTACTTATTTTCTATCATTTTTTGCACCATCCCTAAATCTTTTTTTTCTACAAAGATTATTATATATAATTTAACGAACAATAACAATAGTTTATGTGTATTTGTTCATATTATTTTTTATTTAATTTAAAATTATCCTTACCTAATATATAGTCAATACTTTCACTATCAACAAAATTCAACACATTTTTATATCTTATAGCATAATATTTATCACTCCAACCCAACTGTTTTTTTATATCTTCTTTATCAGCTCCAAGCATCAAAGAGATAGCTGCATATGAATGTCTTAAATCCCTGGCTGAGTATTGTGATAATCCAGCCATATCAAAAGCTTTTTTTACTATTAATCTTACATTCCTATCTGTTATATATTGACTCTTTTGCGTTGTAAATATGTAGTCGTCATAAGGCATTATTATTTCACTAAGACCCGAAAAATATCTATAACTTTCTATTAACTTGAAACAATATGGATGAAGCTTTACTACTCTTTCCTTTTTCCCTTTACCAAGTCTTACATAAAAATTATTTTCTTCATCTACAATTAAATCTTTCCACTTAACTTTTACCAATTCATTTAATAAGCATCCTGTTGTAACTAAAAATACCATTATTAATTTATCCCTAGCACTAAGCCTTTCCAATGAATCTATTAATTGATTTATCTCTTGTATACTTAAAACATCTCTTTTCCCCTTTTCTCTTGTAACTATAGGCTTTTTAACAAAAGTAAATGGATTTAACTCTATATATTTTTCCCTCTTCATAAAAGCATAAAAACTATGTAAATAGCTGAAAATCTTCTCACAAGTTGATGTAGCATATTCTTCTTCTATAAATGCTATAAAATCTCCACATTCATTTTTTGTTACTTCTAATAAGTCTTCAACCTCTGTTTTTTCTTTAAATAAAATTATTTTGCTTAAATAATCTTTTTTTGTTGCTGGTGTCATTTTTATTGAAAATAATTGAAATATTTCAAACTCTCTCTCACTCAATATGTAATTATTATCCATAAAGTCTCCTTTCACTGTTATTCTAATACTTTTTAACTTTATTTACTTTTAACTAACTTAAATTTTCAGTAATTAAAATTTCCTTTGATAAATAATTAAGAAGCACATAAGTGCTTCTTTAAATCATTACTTATTTGCAGAATTAACTAGGATTTTAATTAATTCACTTGAATTTTCGTTAAAAGTAGTTATAAATGTTAAATACTCGATAGCTCTATTCATAACCATATATATTTTATTTAAATCTCCAACGAAATCATTCACCTGATAGTCTTGATTTTCTTCATTTATTGTTTGATTATACAGCATTTCTAATTCACAAAATACTACTGCCTTATATTCTAAACTCTTAATAAAATATAAATTTGATATAGTTATACCACTTCTTTTTCCATATTTAGTTAAATTATCATCTCCAATAATATATGGAATACTTACATCATCCAATGCTTTTCTAAGAAGATATTGGAAGTATATTGTTTTACCATTTTTTAATTTCTTTTTATTATATGGAAATACTATAGCTATATCACTATAATCTAATCCCTGATTATTTACAAGGTATTCAATTTCCCATAATATTGAGTTTATTTGGTCTTCTAAGTCCTCTACCTTTACAATCTGAGCTGTAATTCCCTCTTCAATAATTGCATCACCAAACTTATATATATCTCTATCTATATTACTTCTTAAGTCTTTTATATAATTATTGGCATTTTCACAAAATCTGTTAGAGAAATCAATAATTATTTTTTTCTGTCTATAATTTTTTGTAAGTAATATTTTTTCATCAAAATCAATATACTCTAAAGATGTTTTAAATATATTTACACTATTATATATATTTAAAGATTCACAATAGTACATGTTGAATATATATTTCGTTTCGTATAAAAACTCTTGAATAAATTCAACATCTCTTTTATCAAAACTTTCACTTTCATCTATAAAAATACCTTTAAACATTTTTTTATTCTTTATAACATTTTTAGCTTGTTTTATTAAATTATTAAAAGTTTTTTCATAATCTTTTTTTAATAAACCATAATCTACTATTAAATTATACTTTTTAGATAATTTAAATACAAAAGATGAAATTGTATGAACTTCTAAGTTATTATTCTCTTTGTATAGTAATTTTAGACCTTCTCTAAGCTGATTACAAAGTTGTTTTGTATGAGTAAAAATTATAAAGTTATGATGTGGGTATATACGCGCTAATTTTATAGCTCTACTCATCATAATAGTTGTTTTTCCACTACCTGTAGGACCTTCTATTAAGGTTTTCCCATAATTAATAGAAAGAGACTTTTGTAATTGTTCATCTGTAAGCATAGTAGCGCTATAAGTGTAATCATCTTGAGAAAAAGTTATTTTTTTAAACTCTTTGTTAAGATGATAAGCACCATTTAACTCGTAGTATTCTGGGCATATATCTAAAATGTACAAGTTTAGCTCTATTTCATTATTTTCTTCTTTTAAATAAGAGTCTATTTCTTCCCTATTTTTAATTATATTTTCTAATTTGCTTTTATCTATTATATTTTGATTTACAAAATTTTCAAAATCGTATGTATCTTCTATGTCAACATATGGCATTACAAATACATAATTAAAACTAATATTATTATGAAATTGAGCCATTTTCAGTTTTAACAACTCATATTCTTCATTCATTACTTCAATTAATTCTTCATCTAATATGGAAAATAAATCTTCACTCGTATCCATAAATTTGAGAAAAAGTATTTTATTATTTTTTATATATAATAAATCTGTGTTAATTCCTCTAAAAGGTGTAACTTTTGGCACTACATTTGTATTGTCATCGTTCATTTGGTAAAAGATTTTTTCCACTTCTTTCACTTTTAATGCATCTAATTGTGAGTTGATATTAATGTTTTGTCTCAATTTACATTCCCCCTTTATAGTAATTATATCATTTAAACATATATTTTACTATATTATCAAATATATACATTTTGTTATAATTAATTAACTTTTTTACAACAAAAAAGCCACTTCGCCTGAGCTACTACGTCTACGAAACATTTCATGTCGCTAGTAGCTTCTCCTGTTGCTCAAGTCACAAAGTTAGAAACTATATGTCATCTCCAAAACAGATAACATATAGTTTCCTTATAATAAAAAAAGGAGAGCAAAACTCTCCTTTTTATTATTTAGCATATTCTATAGCTCTTGTTTCTCTTATTATACTTACTTTTATTTGACCCGGATATTCAAGCTCGTCCTCAATTTGTTTAGTCATATTTCTAGCTAATAAATGAAGCTCTTCATCATTTACGCTATCTGGTTTAACCATTATTCTAATTTCTCTACCAGCTTGTATTGCATAAGATTTTTCTACACCTTCATAAGAGTTAGCTATTTCTTCAAGTTTTTCTAATCTCTTAATGTAAGCTTCTAGAGTTTCTCTTCTTGCTCCTGGTCTAGCTGCTGATATTGCATCTGCTGCTGTAACTAGAACCGCTTCAACAATTTGTGGTTCATAATCTCCATGATGAGTACTCATTGCATGTATAACATCCTTAGATTCTTTGTATCTTCTAAGTAAATCCATACCTATTTCAACATGAGTTCCTTCCATTTCATGGTCTACTGCCTTACCTATATCATGAAGTAATCCAGCTCTTTTAGCTAATTTTATATCTGCACCAATTTCTGCAGCCATAATTCCTGCTATATGAGCAACTTCTATTGAGTGTTTTAATACATTTTGTCCATAACTTGTTCTGTAGTTTAATCTACCAAGTAATTTAACTAACTCAGGATGTAATCCATGTACCCCAGTTTCGAAAGTAGCTTGTTCTCCAAACTCTTTGATGATATTATCAACTTCTTTTCTTGCTTTTTCTACCATCTCTTCTATTCTCGCTGGATGTATTCTTCCATCTGATATTAACTTTTCTAAAGCTATTCTTGCTACTTCCCTTCTAATAGGATCAAAACCTGATAAAATCACAGCTTCTGGAGTGTCATCAATTATAAGATCTATACCTGTTAAAGTTTCTAAAGTCCTTATATTTCTTCCCTCTCTACCTATTATTCTCCCCTTCATTTCATCATTTGGTAAATTAACAACAGTTACTGTTGTTTCTGCAACATGATCTGCTGCACATTTTTGGATAGCATAGCCTATTATCTCTCTAGATTTCTTTTCAGCTTCCTCTTTAGCTTGTGTTTCAATATCTTTTATCATTATAGACATTTCATGTCTTACTTCTCTTTCAGCATTAGTAAGAATTATTTCTTTAGCTTTTTCACAAGTAACTCCAGATATATCTTCAAGCTTTTCAAGTTGCTTAGTTTTTATTTCTTCTATTTCTTCTTCTTTTCTTTGTACTACTTTTAACTTTTCATTTAAAGTTGTTTCTTTAGTTTCTAAATTTTGTTGTTTTCTTTCTATTGATTGCTCTTTTTGAAGAACTCTTCTTTCGTAATTTTGTACTTCCTTACGTCTTTCTTTTTGTTCATTTTCAGCGTCAGTTCTCCATTTATGAATTTCTTCTTTTGCTTCTAATAATTTTTCTTTTTTTATTGTTTCTGAGTCTTTATTTGCTTTATCTATTATATCTTTGGCTAAGTCTTTAGCTTCACCAATTTTAGTTTCAGATATGTTTTTTCTAACAAAATATCCAACTATAATACCAATAGCTAAACCAACTATGCTTGCTATTATTTCTATGACATCCACCTCCTTTTGTAATAATCCCAAAATATCAATATTATTCTTTAACATCATTTAAATTATGCCTTTTTTAACTAGAAGGCCCAAGTTTTAAATTTAATAAAGTTTCTTTATCTATAATCTTGGAATACTTTAAATAAAATCATCATAATTTAAAATATTTTATCCTCTTTTAATTTTATAATTTTTTCTAATTCATGTCAAGTTTATAGGAGGGGTGTATTTATTTTTATTATTCAATTTCACTATCTTCTTCCACAACTGCTTTATCAAGATTATAATGTGCTCTAACCTTAGCATTTATTTCATCAGTCAAGTCCATATTATCGGCTAAGAATTTCTTAACATTCTCTCTACCTTGTCCAAGTTTTATATCATTGTATGCATACCATGAACCTGATTTTTTAACTATATCAACATCTGCTGCTATATCTAATAAATCACCTATTTTAGATATTCCTTCTCCATACATTATATCAAATTCAGCTTGTTTAAATGGAGGAGCTACTTTGTTTTTAACAACTTTTACTCTTGTTCTATTACCAAGTACCTTATCTCCTTGTTTAATGCTATCTATTCTTCTTACATCAAGTCTTACTGATGAGTAGAATTTAAGAGCACGTCCACCTGTTGTAGTTTCTGGATTACCAAACATTATACCAACTTTTTCTCTTAATTGGTTTATAAATACTGCTACACAGTTTGATTTTTTTATTGAACCAGTTAACTTTCTTAAAGCTTGAGACATAAGTCTTGCTTGAAGACCAACGTGAGAGTCTCCCATTTCTCCTTCAATCTCTGCTTTTGGAACTAAAGCTGCAACTGAGTCAACTACTATTATATCTATGGCACCAGATCTTATTAAAGCTTCTGTTATTTCAAGAGCTTGTTCTCCTGTATCTGGTTGTGAAATTATTAAATTATCTATATCTACACCCAAAGCTTTTGCATATACTGGATCTAGAGCATGCTCTGCATCTATGAATGCTGCTATACCTCCATTTTTTTGTGCTTCAGCTACTGTATGAAGTGCAACCGTTGTTTTACCTGAAGATTCTGGCCCGTATATTTCAACTATTCTCCCCTTTGGAAGTCCACCTATACCTACTGCAATATCTAGTCCTATAGAACCTGTAGATATTACATCTATATTCATTGATGTTGCCTCCCCAAGTCTCATAACAGATCCTTTACCAAAGTCTTTTTCTATTTTTCCTAAAGCCTGATTAAGTGCTTGTAATTTTTCTTTTTCTATACTCATCTTATTCATCCTTCCTTTTTCACAAACATTTGTTCTATACATTATATTTATTATATCCTATAAAACTTTCTTAGTCAATTGAATTTGATCTTTATCTCAAAACTCTGCAATAAAGGTTTGTCTTCACATATATTATAAATTACTTTCTATCTAGAGGCCTACATTTATATTTATAAACTTATATGTAAACTTTTATACGAATATTTTTTATTTTTTTAAAAAAATCCTTCCTGAATTTAATCAAGGAAGGATTTTTGATTTATTTACTATTCTTAAGTTATTTACTATTCATAAATAATTTCCTATTTTTATATAAGTAATCTGCTCCAGAATATAAAGTGAAAAATGTTGCAATTAACATAAATATTGTTCCAACTTGTAATAATAAATTATTACTTAAGTTAGCACCAAGCAGTAATATTATTACTGCTAACATCTGACTTATTGTTTTTATTTTTCCTCCACCACTGGCAGCTATAACTTTTCCATCAGCCGCAGCTATAGCTCTTAAAATGCTTACAGTAAGTTCTCTTGCAACTATAATAATAACCATCCATCCTGCAACTAAGCTTGATTCTATCATACATATAAGAGCTGATATTACTAATAATTTATCTGCTAAAGGGTCCATAAACTTTCCAAAGTCAGTAACTAAATCATTTTTTCTTGCAATATAGCCATCTAATGCATCTGTTATCGATGCAACAACAAATATTAAACAGGCTATTAAATAATGATTTGGAATATCTAGCATCATTATAATTATAAATACCGGTATTAACAAAATTCTAAGTAGTGTTAATTTATTTGGTAAGTTCATCTTGTATATCCCCCATTAAATCATACTCTAATGCAGTGTTTATTTTAACATCCACAAATTCTCCTGGCTCTAGAGTAGTATGTGATTTTACATATACTATACTATCAATTTCTTCTGCATCGTATTGAGTTCTTCCAATGTATACATTGTCCTCAATTTGTTCTTCTATTAGTACTTCGTATGTTTTACCTATTTTACTTTGATTTATTTCTTCTGAGATGCTTTGTTGAATCATCATTATAACATCTCTTCTTTCTTCTTTTACTTCTTGTTCTAAATGATTAGGAAGCTTATCTGCTGCAGTTCCTTCTTCTCTTGAATAAGGGAACACACCTAATTTATCAAACTTAACTTCTTTAACAAATTCCACAAGTTCTTCAAAATCTTTTTCATCTTCACCTGGGAAACCTGTTATTAGTGTGGTTCTAAGTGTTGCATCTGGTATAGCACTTCTAATCATATTTATTTTAGATAATAATTCTTCTTTAGTAGTTTGTCTGTTCATTAATTTTAATATTTTGTTACTTGCATGTTGTATTGGCATATCAAAGTAAGAACAAATATTGTCATTTCTTTTTATAACATCTACTAATTCTTTTGTTATTGATTCTGGATATGAGTACATTATTCTTATCCATTTTGCGCCTTCTATTTTAGCTAGCTCTTCTAGTAACTGTGGTAGTCTTGCTTCTCCATATATATCAGAACCATACATTGTAGAGTCCTGTGCTATAACTACAAGCTCTTTAACTCCATTTTGCACTAAACTTTTAGCTTCAGCCACTATATCTTCTAATTTTCTACTTTTTTGCTTACCCCTTAATTTAGGTATTATGCAGTAAGTACAGTGCTTGTCACACCCTTCACTTATTTTTAAGTAAGCCATATATTCTGGTGTAGAAACATATCTTGGTAGATTTTCATTGTAAACAACTTCTATATCATTTAAGCTAACTATTTGTTTTTCTTTTTGTAGTCCTTCTAATATTTCATCAATATTTTGGTAACTTCCTGTACCTACTATTGCATCTATTTCAGGAATTTCTTCTTTTAATTCATCTGAGTATCTTTGAGCTAAACACCCTGTAACAATAAGTAACTTTAAGTTTCCAGTTTCTTTAAGATTAGCAAATTCTATTATTGTGTCTATAGATTCTTGTTTTGCTGATTCTATAAATCCACATGTATTTACTAATATTACATCTGCATCCTCAAAATCTCCTGTAAGTTTATATCCCTTTTTATTTAATATACCCATCATTATTTCTGCATCTACTAGGTTTTTCGAACAACCTAAAGATTCTAGTGCTATTTTTAACATTGTTTAACTCCTTCCACTGCTGTCTTATGAAAACTTATTAATTTTTCTGTTATGTCATTTATGTCTTCAAATTTTATTACGTCGTTATATTTATATTGGTTTACTGAGTGCATATAAAGAGGATCGTAGTAAAACACTAAAAACTTTTCAACTAACTCTTCATATTGTTCATTATCCAGTAATTCTAAGTATTCATCTACAGTTTTATTTCCTAGTCTTTTTCTAAATGTACTTATACATCCTCTTAAAGCTTGTATATTTTCTTCATTTCTATCGTAGATGTAATCTTTGCAAAGTCTTTTTACTCTATCTTTTATATCACATTCTACAAGTATATGATAGCCATCTCTTATTATGCCTTCATATATATCATTTGGAACAAGTACATGCCCTACTCTTTTACTTTCACTTTCTATAAACAAGTAATCACTTTTTGAGAAAAATAATGATTCAAATATTCTAGTTTCAAAAGTTTTTTGAGTTGGTGGTTTTTCATCATATGTTATAAATCCAAAAACAGAGCCAGTATTTCTTGCCATATATTCTAAGTCTACTATATCTATATTATTTTTATCTAATTCTATTAGTAACTCTGTCTTTCCAACTCCAGTTAATCCATGAAGAACTATAAATTGTTTTTTATCCATTATTGTACTTAGATAATCTAGTACATAATTTCTATAAGATTTATATCCTCCTTCTAATTTGTACAAATCAATTCCAATGGATGCAAGTAAATTTGCTACAGATCCACTTCTCATTCCACCTCTTGCACAGTATATTACTATATGTTCATATTCTTTTGATAATTCTTTTACTACTTTATACATATCCTTTAGCTTTGGAGAAACAAATTCAAAACCTTTATCTATGGCTTCATGCTTTCCCTCTTGTTTATATATAGTACCTACCTCACAATACTCGTCATTATCAAATAACGGCATATTATAAGCATTTAGTATATGATCATCTAAATATTCTTTTTCTGTTCTAACATCTATAAAAATGGTTTTTTCCAGCTTTAAAGCATCTTCTATTTTAATTGTTTTCAAATTTTATTCACCTTCTAATTTTGCTAATTCTTCCATTGTTATTAGTACTTTTCTAGGCTTACTTCCTTCACTAGGCCCAACTATTCCTCTTTCTTCCATCGAATCGATTAGTCTAGCTGCTCTGTTAAATCCTATTTTATACTTTCTTTGCAACATAGAAGATGATCCTTGCCCACTTTGTACTACAAAGGCAATAGCGTCTTCTAAGAATTCATCCACATCATTGTTTTTGATGTTAGCAGTTTTTGAAATAGTTTGTATTATTTCTTCTTCGTATTTAATTTCTTCTTTTACTTGGCCTTTTACAAAGTTTATTACTTTTTCAGAATCATCCTCAGATATATAAGCCCCTTGTAATCTTACTGGTTTTGCTGCTCCTAGTGGATAAAATAACATATCGCCTTTTCCAAGTAATTTTTCTGCTCCACCCATATCTAGTATTGTTCTTGAATCTGTTTGTGATGAAACTGCAAAAGCAATTCTAGATGGAACATTTGCCTTTATAACCCCTGTTATTACATCAACAGAAGGTCTTTGAGTTGCTATAATTAAATGCATACCTGCAGCTCTTGCCATTTGAGCTAGTCTACAAATATAATCTTCTACTTCGTTTGCACAAGCCATCATTAAATCGGCTAACTCGTCTATTATTATTACCACTTTAGGAAGCTTAGTTTCACTTTTTTCATTATAGCTTGTTATATCCTTAACCCCTAGCTCAGCAAATAGTTTATATCTTTTATTCATTTCTACTACTGCCCAATTTAAAGCATTAGCTGCCTTTTTAGGATCTGTCACTACTGGTGATAGTAAATGAGGTATTCCGTTATAATGAGCAAGCTCAACTACCTTAGGATCTATAAGTAATAATTTTACTTCTTCCGGTGTAGCTTTATATAATACAGAGTTTATTATTGTATTTATACAAACTGACTTACCTGAACCCGTAGCTCCTGCAACAAGTAAATGTGGCATTTTACCAATATCTGCAATAACTGGGTTACCACTTATATCTTTTCCAAGTCCTATGGCTAGCGATGATGAGTCTTCTTTAAATTCTTTACTTCCAAGTACATCTCTAAGCCCCACAACTTGAGGCTCATCATTAGGAACTTCTATTCCTATAGCACTTTTACCTGGTATTGGAGCTTCTAGTCTTATACTTTTTGCAGCTAAAGAAAGAGCTATGTCATCTGATAAGTTTACAATTCTACTTACTTTAACTCCTGGATTTGGTTGCACTTCATATCTTGTTATAGTAGGACCTAAAGTTACTTGACCCATTTTTGTATCAACGCCAAAATTAGATAATGTTTTGATTAATAAAGATGCATTTTCTAATGCCTTTCTCTTATCATTTTCATTACCTTTATGTCCAATTTTAGTTAATAAATCTAAACCTGGCTTTGTGTAGTTTTCATAATTTGATTGACTATTAATCTGTAAATCATTTGTATCTCCTAAATTCATTGGAGCAGTTTTTTCAATACTTACATTATTTTTAGTATTATTCATTGTACCGCTCATTGTGTTGCTCATTTTCACATTAGGATTTGTATTTTGAAGGTCTTTAAGTACGTCTAGTTCTGGCATACTATTTGTACCTTCTAAAATTTCTAAGTAATCATCATCACTTTTATTGAATCCTACAATTTTTATTGTTTTATCTTCGTCATCAAAATCAGATGAAGATTCAACTAAAGTATCTTCTATTTTTTCATTTTTATCATTTTTATCAAAAATATTCTTTAAGAAACCTTTTTTATTTTTACCCATTTGAGTAGTTTCGTCAACTTCCTCAGTTACTAAATTAATTGCAGATTCTTTTAAGTTTGACATCTTATCTTTTACATTTACATTTCCACTTTTTATTTTATTAGACTTATTACTAATAGCTTCTATCATGTCTTTTAGGGATATATTAAATGTGTACATTACTGTAATGAACAAAACAAATATACTAATTAACCATCCTCCTGTTAATCCAAACACTGCCTTAATGAAGTATGCTATTGTTGATGTAATTAGGCCGCAACCACTTCCATCTATTCCCATTTGCATAACATCTGCATACATATTAGCTTTTAGAGGATTATCTACTGGTATTTTTCTTGCATTAAATAACCCATAAAAAATAAATAAAAAGACTATAAAAATATAGACTGTTTTACTTTTTTTCATTCTATATACATATTCATTTCTTTCAAAAAATCCAAGAATGCCTATAATTATTATTAGTAATGGAATAATTATGGCAAGAGCTCCAAATAACCCTTTAAAAGTGTCTTGTATAAATTGTCCTATAAGGCCCATTGAATTTGAGTTTAAGCTATATAATAGAAATATGCCCACAAATACAGTTACTAGATTGTAGTATTCTCCAGATACCATCATTTTATCTTTATTATACTTTTTATTCTTAGCGCCTTTACTTTTTTTCTTAGCCACCAATCTCACCTCTTATTTCTTATCCCTTATCAATTCAAATTTATAATTCATCCACAAGCCAAATAAATTATAAATTCATTAAAATTTAAAAGTGTTAATGGTATACATTAACACTTTTAATTATTAAATCATTATATCACATATTACTTATTTTAAACAAATCTTATTTATTTCCTTCATTTTTGTTATCTTCTTTTATTAACTCTCTTAATTTTGCTAGAGCTTCTTTTAGTCCACCCACTTCATCTATAAGGCCGCATTCAACGGCTTCCTTACCAATCAAAACACTTCCCACATCAGTAATAAGTTCATCTTTTGCATGCATCAGTTTATTAAGCTCTTCTCTTTCAATGTTAGAAGTTCTTGTTATAAATTCAACTATTCTCTCTTGCATTTTTTTAAAGTATTCAAAACTTTCATTAATACCTATTACCAGTCCATTTGTTCTTATTGGATGAACTATCATTGTTGCCGTTGGAGCTATATAAGAATAATCTCCCGAAGTAGCAAGAGGTACTCCTATAGAGTGACTTCCTCCAAGGACTAAAGTGACTACTTTTTTAGATATACTCTTTATTAATTCTGCCATAGCAAGACCCGCTTCCACATCTCCTCCAACAGTATTTAGTATAACAAGTATTCCCTTTATTTCGCTACTTTCTTCAACTGAATATAGCAAAGGTATTATATGCTCATATTTTGTTGATTTTTTTTGAGGATTTCCTACAAAATGTCCTTCAATCTCTCCTATTATAGTTATACATTGAATTTCTTTTGTTGAGTTAGGAGGCATATTAGGAACTCCCATTTGTTTTATATCCTGAAGTTTATCACTGTCATCATCATCTTCTTCGATATTACTATTTTTTATATTGTTACTTTCATTATTTTTAGGTTTATTTTTTTCTTCATCTTCTTTAGGTTTATCTTCTAATTCCAATTCATTTAAATTATAGTTATCATTTATGTATTCATTCATATTATTTTCTTTTTTTATCATTTATTTCACCTCATATAATATATTTAATTTTATGTTTCCCAATGAGTATGAAATAATTCTTAACTTTCTTATACCAAGTTTTCCACGCTAAAAAGCAAGATACAATATATCTTGCTTTTTGGGTTTGCTATTGATTTGAGAATTCCTTGTGAATCGCATGAACAGTTTCTATCATATCCTCTTCTTTTACTAAGCAAGTAAGAGATGTATACGAGTCTGATGATTGTAAAAGAGTAATACCTGCCTTTGATAAAGCTCTCACTACTTTTGCAATAACACCAGGAGTTTCTGTAATTTTTGAACCAATTAGAGTTACTTTTGCACATTGTCTTCTAATATCATATTTTACATCGTATTTTTGCAAAATTTTTTCTACTATAGAAATATTATTTTGATCTAGGGCAAATGCCTTTTCTTCTGTAAAGAAGTTTATCATATCTAAGTTGATATATTTTTCTTCCATTTCATTTAATATTTTTGAAAATAACTCTTCAGAGGACCTTACTTTAACTTGAGCTATATTATCTTTATGAGCTACCGATGTCATAAATCTAGATTGGAAATCTTCATAATCGCCTACAACACAACGAGTTAAACCAATTCTAGTACCTTTACATGTAGGATTCAAGGTATTTTTTATTTCTAAAACAATATACCCATTCTTCGCAAGTTCCACTGCTCTTGGGTGAATAACTTTGGCTCCCTTTTCTGCCATTTGGAATACTTCTTCATAATCACAGTAATCAAGTATTTTTGCTGATGGCTCTATTCTTGGATCTGCAGTCATTATACCATCTACATCTGTATAAATTTGTACAGTTTCACATCCTAGAGCTTTTCCTATGGCAACTGCAGATGTATCGCTACCTCCTCTTCCTAAAGTTGTAACTTCTCCATCTTCTGTGCCTCCTTGGAAACCTGCTATCACAACTACTTTACCTTCATCTAATTCTCGTTGAATTCTCGTCGGATTTATTTCTTTTATTTTTGAGTTTGAAAAAACTTTAGTTGTTATTACTCCTGCTTGCATTCCTGTTAGAAATACAGCTGGTATTCCCCTTCCTTCTAACATTGAAGTTAGTATGGTTCCTGATATTATTTCTCCACAAGACATTATTAAGTCAAGTTCTCGTTTTTTAGTTTTCTTGTTAACATTAGTACATAAATTTATTAGTGTATCAGTCGCATAGGGTTCTCCTTTTCTTCCCATGGCTGATACTACTATTACTAAGTCGTTCCCCTTTTTTTTATACTGTTCTATTATATTACATACTTCATTCATTTTTTCAACTGATGCTACTGATGTACCACCAAATTTTTGTACTAAAATCCCCATATATGCCTCCTAATATATACCATCGTATTCAATGATTATCATATCATTGCCAATTTTTTTTACATTCCTCCACGGAATTTCTAAATCTCCTCTATCCCTTCTTATACCAAAAAATCCTCTTTCTCTTGGTATGGATAGTGCTAATATTTTACCTGTAGTTTCATCTATTATAATATCGCACTCACCAATTACTCCAAGTCTTTCTCCACTAACTAAGTTTACTATTTCTTTTCCAGCTAATTCAGATAAATTCATATTTTTCACCCCGATAAATTTTAAAATTTGCTTTGCTCATAGCGTCAACGATATATCCTCATTATCATTTAAAGGATCGTCTTGATTAAACTTTACTTTTTATAATTATATCTGAACACCTTCTACGTTTTTTCCTACTATGCATACTCCTAAGTTCTCTATATTAAATACTTTATTAATAATTGCTTTAACTTGTTCCATATTTACACTATTTATATGTTCAATAATCTCATCTTCATCTTTGATTTTATTATTAAGCAGCATAGATTCACCATTAGATAACATTTTTGAGCTAATACTTTCCAAGCTTAATATATAATTACCTTTCAACTGTTCCTTACTTTCTTTAAGTTCTTCTTCTGTAACATAGTTTTCTTTTATATTTTTTATTTCTTTCATTATTAAATTGTAAACTTCTTTTAAGTATTCTTCACTGGTGCTAGCAAATATTCCTAACTCTCCACATTTTTTATACAAGGTTTGAGATGAATATATGGAGTATACTAATCCTTTATCTTCCCTTATATTTTGGAATAATCTAGAACTGGTACTTCCACCAAATATATTGTTTACAACAGCTAAAGCATATGATTCTTTCTCGTTCTCTTCTGGTATCGCCTTTAAGTTAATTGCTATGTTAACTTGTTCACTATCTTTATTTCTAGTTATAAAACAAGAATGAAACTCAGCTTCTTCTACCTCAATATTTACTTCTCTCTCTTCCCAACTACTAAACTTTTTTTCTATTTCTTTTACAACTTCTTCAAAATTGAAATTGCCGCAAATTGATATAATCGCATTATTAGGAACATAATACTTATTATAATGATTTAAAATATCTTTTTTCTTTAAACTTTTAATAGTTTCTCTATTACCAAGTATGTTCATACCTAGACCATCATTAGGATATATATTTTCTACTAGTAGATCATAGGATAAGTCATCTAAAGAGTCTTCATACATTTTTAATTCTTCTAATATTACTGCTCTTTCTTTATCTATATCTTTATTATTAAAGTTTGAATTTAATATCATATCACTTAAAACATCTATACCGATATTTATATGCTCATCTAAAAGGTGAACATAATAACATGTACATTCTTTATTTGTAAAAGCATTTATTTGCCCTCCAATATTGTCTATATCTCTTGCTATATCTTTGGCACTTCTATTTTTAGTTCCTTTAAATAACATATGCTCAATAAAATGAGACACGCCACTTTCCTTAGGTGTTTCTAGTCTAGATCCTGTATTTATCCAAATCCCAAGAGACACAGATTTTAAATAAGGTATTTCTTCTCCTACAATGGTAAGCCCATTTTTTAGGGTTTGACATTTATACATATCGTCCTCCAAATTCTTACATAACGTCATTATACACTTTAATTTTTATAAATTAAAAAAATTTATAGTATTAATTATAGTTTAGGAACTTAATTTAATCAACAACAAACACATCACTAAGCCTTCCTGGCTTTAAGTTCTTATCTTTTATTATTTGAATAATATCATCCAAGCATTTTGTTGTGGCATCTGTTGGATGCATTAAAACAATACTTCCATCTACTATATTTTTGTTTTTTACTCTTTCAATTATTTTTTCTGGATTATCCCTATCTTGCCAATCTATAGTGTCCACATCCCATTTAAAACATATGTAATTTAATTTTTCTGCTGCTTTAATTGTGTTTGAACCAAAAGATCCTGCTGGTGCTTGAAAAAATTTAGTTTCTTCACCTATAATATCTTCAATTATTTTTTTAGAAGTACTTATTTGATTGTAATTATCATCGTAAGACAAATTAGCATAATCTAAATGCTTGTATCCATGATTTCCTATTTCATGGCCTTCTTTTTTAATCCTCAAAAGCAAGTCCTTTTTATTCTCGGCCCACTTACCCGTCACATTAAAAGTAATATGAACATTTTCCTTTTTTAAAGTTTCCAAAATAGATATTACATACTCATCTTCCCACCCCAGATCTACGTTACAGGTTAGTGCAACATAGCCACTATCTTTTTTTGTCCCCTGAGTATAGGGGGCTTTGGCCAGATCTAAAATATTAATACTTGGGGTTGATTGATTCTTCTTAAGCGTAAATGTAATTCCACATGCTATAAGCACAATGATTAGAATAAAAATTATTATTTTTTTTAATTTACCTTTGTTTAGCACCATCATTATCATATGGGTTTCCTCCTAATATGTACAAATTATTTCTTATTTTAAGTTTATTATTACAACTTATAATTTATTCTTAGGAATAGGATTTGTTATCTAAAAATATCATGCCAACGATATATCTTTGCATAACACTTCAGACAAATATGTTGCTTAAAATTCAATTCATATTTTCAAATAATTAATTTATAAAATAAAAATTTATAAAATAAAAAAAACGAGACTATGTCTCGTTCCCTTATTTTATAAATTAATTATTATTTATTTTTTCTCTCTGGTCTAGGTAGTAACACTTTTCTAGATAAATTTACTCTACCTTTATCATCTATTTCAGTAACCTTAACTTCTACTTCATCTCCAACGTTTAATACATCTTCAACTTTTTCTATTCTTTCGTGTGCTATGTTTCCTATACGAAGTAATCCTTCTTTTCCTGGAAGTAATTCAACGAAAGCTCCAAAGTTAACTACTCTTGTTACTTTACCTTTATATATTTCATTTAACTCTACTTCTGCTACTATATCAGATATTTTTTGTTGAGCAAGTCTAATCATATCCATATCTATACCAGCTATGAATACTTCACCATCTTGTTCTATATCTATTTTAACACCAGTCTCATCTATTATCTTAGTTATTACTTTACCACCAGCTCCGATAACATCTCTTATCTTATCTGGATTTATTCTCATAGTAACTATTTTTGGTGCATATTTAGATAATTCTTCATTTGGCTTATCTATACATTTTTTCATCTCATTTAAGATATGAAGTCTACCAACTCTAGCTTGAGCTAAAGCTCTTGTTAATACTTCTTCATCTATGCCAGCTATTTTTATATCCATTTGTATAGCAGTTATACCTTTTTCAGTACCAGCAACTTTAAAGTCCATATCACCTAAATGATCTTCCATACCTTGTATATCTGAAAGTATAGCCATTTTCCCATCGTGTTCTATAAGTCCCATTGCAATACCTGCAACCATATCTTTTAAAGGTACACCTGCATCTAATAAAGATAATGTAGACCCACAAACAGAACCTTGAGATGTAGAACCATTTGAACTTAATACTTCTGACACAAGTCTTATAGCATAAGGGAATTCTTCTTTTGAAGGTATTACTGGAATTAATGCTCTTTCAGCTAAAGCTCCATGACCAATTTCTCTTCTTCCTGGACCTCTTGATGGTCTAGCTTCACCAACAGAGTAAGCAGGGAAGTTGTAGTGGTGCATATATCTCTTGTTTTCTTCTTCGTCAAGTCCATCTAATATTTGAACATCACCTAAAGCTCCTAAAGTTGTTACAGTCATTACTTGAGTTTGTCCTCTTGTGAATAATCCTGAACCATGAGCTCTTGGTATAAATCCATGATCACACCATATTGGTCTTATTTCATCAGTTTTTCTAGCATCTGGTCTTCTACCTTCATGTACTATAGCTTTTCTAACTTCTTCTTTTATTATAGAATCTAAAGTAGCAAGTATATCATTTCCAAACTCTTCTAAAGTTTCTTCATCAAAACTATTTATAGTTTGTTCTTTAACAGCATCCATAGCTTCTTGTCTTTCAAGCTTTTCAACAACTCTAACAGCTTCTTTCATACCTTCAGTAGCTATTTCTCTAACTTTAGCCTCTATCTCAGCATTTGGTTTAGTTTCAACAAATTCCATTTTTTCTTTTCCAACTTCAGATTGGATTTGTTCTATAAATTCAACTATTTTCTTAATTTCTTCATGAGCTTTTAATATTGCTTCAAGCATTAATGACTCTGGTACTTCATTAGCTCCAGCTTCAACCATCATTACTGCTTCTTTAGTTCCTGAAACTACTAAGTGTAGTTCACTTTTTTCTCTTTCTTCTGCTGTAGGATTTACAACTAATGCTCCATCAACTAAACCTATACATACAGAACCTGTTGGACCGTTGAAAGGTATTTCAGATATTGATAAAGCAACTGATGAACCTATCATAGAAACTATATCAGGAGTACAGTCTTGATCTACAGATAAAACTGTAGCTACTACTTGTACATCATTTCTAAAAGTCTTTGGGAATAAAGGTCTTATAGGTCTATCTATAAGTCTTGATGTAAGTATAGCTTTTTCTGATGGTTTACCCTCTCTTTTTAAGAATCCACCTGGTATTTTACCAACTGAATATAATTTTTCTTCATAATCAACACTTAGTGGGAAGAAATCTACTCCCTCTCTTGGTTGAGCTGATTTAGATACGTTAACCATAACCATAGTCTCACCATATCTAAGTATTGCACTACCGCTTGCAAGCTGTGCAATTTTTCCTATTTCAACAGAAAGCTCTCTTCCTGCTAAATCCATTGTGAAAATTTTATGTTCAAACATTAATGCTTGTACCTCCTCTTATACTAAAACCACTATTTCTTCTATGTACTATATTAACAAAATTACTACTAATTAACAATATAATTATACAATGTAAAGAATTAGCGTTTTAGTATGTCTTCTTATTTATTAACTAATTGGAAGAACTTACTGCCAAAATTTCTGGCCCTGTATGAGCACATATACAAGATCCACCTCTAGTAATAAAGATTTTCTTTGCCTTTATTCTTTTAGCAACTTCTTCTTTAAGCTTTTCAAAATCTGATTCATTGGAACCATATCCTATTGTAATAATTTTAGATTCTAAATCATTGCCATTAGCTTCTAAAATCATATCTACCAATTTAGAGGCAACTTGTCTAGATCCTCTAACTTTTGTTACTATTTTATTTTTTCCATCTTCCATGGTACATATAGGTTTTATATTTAACATATTTCCTACAAAAGATACCACACTTGGCAATCTTCCACTCTCTTTCAAATAATTTAATGTAAATGGTACAAAAAATAAATTGACACTTTCTCTAATATTTTCTAGTTCATCAACTATTTCAGAAGCACTCAAATTACTTTCTTCTACTAATTCACAAGCTTTAATTACATATTGACCACTTCCTAGAGATAAAAATAATGTATCAAAAATATATATATTCCCATCAACATCATTTTTGGCCATAGTTGCACTTTGATATGTGCCTGAAGTTTTTGATGAACCTGTCAAACAAATTACATCATAACCTTCATTTACATATTTTTCAAAAGCTTCTTTGAATTGAATATATGTAACTTGAGATGTTTTAGGTAAAGTTTCATTACTTTCTAAAATATTATAAAATTCTACTTTAGTAAAATCTATGCCATCTTTATATTCTTTCCCATTTATATTGATAGTAAGCGGAATCATTTCTAAAAAGTCTTTTTTTAATATTTCCTCAGGAATGTCGCACATACTGTCGCATAATATCTTAATATTCATGGCTACTGCCCCCTCATAGAAATTAATTATTCACTTTTTTATTAATACAAAAAAGCAGGTACTATAAGTATACCTGCTTTTTAAATAAAGTAATAAGATTATTTTCTTAATCCTAATTTAGCTATTAATGCTCTGTAACCTTCTAAGTCTTTTTCTTTTAAGTAAGCTAATAAGTTTCTTCTTCTACCAACCATTTTTAATAGTCCTCTTCTTGAATGGTGGTCTTTTTTGTGAACTTTTAAATGCTCGTTTAATTCGTTTATTCTAGCTGTTAATAAAGCTATTTGAACTTCTGGAGAACCAGTATCTCCTTCTTTTCTTCCAAATTCTCTTATTATTTCTGTTTTATTCATTTGATATACCTCCAAATATTTTAATATAATCGCCATTTACTAAGCATTGATTGGAGTATTCATATGCCGAGTAATGGTTACTTTGATTATTTTATCATAACTTAGCTACTTTTGCAAATATACTTTTTATATATATAATTAGTATCCATCTTCAATTGTATTTTTAATTCGTTTAAATCTTTAAACTTCTTTTCATCTCTTATTCTTTCCAAAAACTCAAGTTTTATAGTTTTGCCATAAATATCTTTGTCAAATTGCAATATATTTGTTTCTACTGACATTTTTTCTCCATTTACTGTAGGATTATAACCGATATTTGTAGCACCTACGTACACTTCATTTCCAATATGTACCTTTGTAGCATATATCCCTCTTTTAGGTATAATAAGATTTTCTTGTAATTTAAGGTTTGCAGTTGGAAATCCTAAAGTTCTACCTAGCTGTTTTGCCTGAATTACCATACCTTCAATTGTATAGTTTCTTCCTAAATAACTCTTTACTTCATCAACTCTACCTGCATATATTAAATCTTTTACATGAGTACTGCTTACTCTTATGTTATTAATAATTACAGGAGCAATTACCTCTACATCAAATCCATATTTTTTCCCTAGTATTTTTAATACTGGTGGAGTACCTTCTCTATTTTTTGCAAAAGCAAAATCATGACCTATAACCAGTTTTTTTGCACATAGCTTATTGACTAGTATTTCTTTTACAAAATCTTCAGCAGATATCTCTGCCATATCTTTGTTAAAAGGTATATCTATAGTTACGTCTACACCTAATGCCTCAAGCTTATTCATTTTTTCAACTTCTGTAATTATTTCTCTTGTTATAATATTAGAAAAATAACTTATAGGGCTATTTTTAAATGTAAAAACTATACTTGTTAATTTTTCTCTTTTTGAATAATCAACAGCTTTTTCTATAAGTATTTCATGCCCTTTATGAATACCGTCAAATTTACCTATAGTGACAACACTTTTATCAAAACTTTCTATTTCATTTAAAG
>OKWN01000343.1_pt1 | contig 24516 bp, 11 predicted proteins | sample 1607151 | NCBI WGS metagenome assembly OKWN01 (sample SAMN07501046, study PRJEB24779) | human gut metagenome | isolation source: stool | host: human infant | place: USA: Pittsburgh, PA | reverse complement strand
GACTACCCAGTAGGTAAAGTTGACGGTGACGGACACCTTGAATCATCTGATCCAATTAAAGGTAAAGTTGATAAACCACGTTCAATCATCACTTATGTTTACAAAGAAGTGAAGGAAGAACCAACTCAACCTAAGGGTAATGTCTACGTTCACTATGTAGACGAAAATGGTAACACGATCAAGACTTCAGTAGTGGATGAAAAAGACCAACCAGTAGGTAAAGACTACGATACAGTTGTGGATAACCGTCCTAAGACAATCACAACTGCAGATGGTAAAGTTTATGAATTGGTACCAGCTGGTAACTACCCAGTAGGTAACGTTGACGGTGAAGGTCACTTGACAACAACTGACCCAACAACTGGTAAAGTTATCGAAGGTGATAAGAACGTTACTTATGTTTACAAACTTGTGAAGACTCCAAACGTTCCAACACCAAACACTCCAGTGCCACCAACTCCAACACCTAATAAACCAATGGATCCAACACCAAACACACCGGTAGATCCAACACCTAATACACCAGTGAACCCAGTTCCTGAGCAACCAGCTAAACCAGCTCCAGCTCTTGAACAACTTCCAAATACTGGTGAAACAGGATCTGTAGCTTCAGCTCTTCTTGGAGCAGTTGCAGGGGTTGCAGGGATTGCAGCACTTGGAAGCCGCAAAAAAGAAGATGAAAAATAATCTTCTATCCTAATTTGATTCGGTCATTTCAGGTATGTGGGAAATGAAAAAGGATCCAAAAAGAGAACCTCCGGGTTCTCTTTTTGTGTGCTGTTTTTATGTTAAAAACTAGTCTTAATTAGTTACTTTTGGGGAAAATTAGTGTATAATAACTCGATATCTTATTTTTAAGGAGCGGACATGTTTTTTAAACGTTCGAAGGGTGATTTTCGCGAAACGGAGCGAATCACGCGTTATAAATTAATCAAATCAGGAAAGAATTGGGTACGGGCATCTGTCTCGCGGTTAGGCCTATTTCGTGTCATGCGAGGTGGTGTAGATGAAAATATCGTGGTTCAATATGAAGCATCATCACACTCTATGCCTACGAATCTGGTCAAAGGGATGGTTGTGCTAGGGGCGCTGGCTGGAGCGACAACGGTTGCCAATCCAGTATTTGCCGAGGAAAATGAGATGAATGCGACTGTTGGCTCTGAAATCAGCCCATCGATCGGTGTAGCGGGTTCGGATAGTCTTGTCTTGGGGACGACGTCTACCACAGACTCTGTGTCAGCCAGTCACTCCATAAGTGAATCCATCTCATTTTCAGAGTCAGCTAGTGAAAGCGTCTCTCTGTCTCAATCGGTATCTTTGAGCGAATCTCATGTTGTCAGTGCTTCAGCGAGTCCGTCCACTTCAGAAATTGCTAGTAGCACTCTCTCAGAGAATGATACTATTCATGTAGCTACTCCTGAAACGGGTGAGAAGGTAGCAGAGGCTCAAAATACTCGCTCGGAAGACCAGGTGAAGCGCCTGCAAGTCTTGGCTTTGGATTTATACACCTATCGTGCGCAGGCATTGGAAATCCCTGGGACAGAATCTGCTATTGAAAATGGAGATCTAGCTTTAGAGGCAATTCGTACGGGTTTGTCCAATCCCGCAATTCAAATCGATGCTGTAGAAAGTCAAGCTAAGAGTGCTCGGAACCGCTTGGTCAATGCGGTGCTTCGTGCGACATCTGGTCAACGAGATCCGCGTAACGGAAATCGTATCGATTCGGATACTAGCCTTCGTGCACCTCAGTATAATTTAGGTCCAGCTAATAATACTTTGATTTCTGTCTATAATTCAGATTACCTCAATTATGCTTATAATGTTGTGGAAACCATTCCTACACGAAATAGTATTAAAAGCATTGCTTACGCTTCTGGTAGTGATCGTGTGAATGGCATCAATGTGCCTCAGACGTCGGCCTTGAAAAATAGTGCAGTGGCCTTTAATATCATGGGAACTGTTGGGCAGACAGAGGTCGTAACGCCTGGAAAAATTTATAATGTTTCTTTTGTAGTGACGAATACGGCTAATCAGTCAGTGACTCGAACGCTACGAATCCAGGTCTTGCCGCAAAATGATGGCATTCGAAACCCGATTACGACTGTGACAACGAGTACTTTTGTTAATGACACAAGTAATCTCGCTCAAGCCGAAAAAGAGAAGGTTTGGGAGGCTTTTAAGACTGCTAACCCAAATATTGCCACTTCAAAGGATTTTAAATCTTATTCGGTTTCATCATCTGGTGTGCTGACTATTACTTATAAAGATAACACCACAAATGATGTAACCGCTCCTGTTAAGCGCCTAGCAGCACCGACGGTTGAGACTCGCTTACTAGAGAAAGCCTATACTCAGACACCTGTAACGGTGACGGGGGCTGAGCCAGGGTCTACTGTTGTCTTGTACAATAATGATGATGAAATCGGAACAGCAGTAGCGGATGCTTCTGGACAAGCGATCTTAACACCGAATGCTCCCTTGCAAACGGGTGGTGTAACAGCCAAAGCTCGCATCATGTATGGTGATTATGCGGTGTATTCCGATGCCAGTAATTCCGTGGCTGTAACTGACGGAACGCGTCCTGAAGTGACGGCTAAGTTGACCGTCAATGGTGTGGAACCGAAATCAACCCCTCTTGAAGGTGGTGGGAAGAATTATACTATTTACGCTGGTGATGATGCGGTAGTTACCTTTACGGCTACTGATGACAGTGGCAAGTTGAAAGAAATGAAAGTTGTTGCACGGGCAGATTTGAACGACAATGCCTTAAACGGGAATTTCTTTGGTAGTAGCCAGTACGGAACTGGTAATATTGCACCGATTACGGGAGATATCACTGCAACGACTGATAATCCTGCAACCATCACAACGACCATTCATTTGAAGGATGACCTTTACCATACCTACCGGAATACATGGCAACGCAACGTCGCGGCTATTGACAATGCCTCCAATATGAACCGTCCAAATGGTTTGGGTGAGATTCGGATTACTCAGGGGCGTCTCGCTGATCGTACACCAGGTGTGGCGCCAACAAGCACTATTCAGGTGACGAGTTTAACTGCATTGACAGATGCAGATAAGAGCAAGGTGATTGCTGCTGTATCGGCAGTCAACCCAGAGGTAGCTAACCGGATTAAATCCTATACGGTCAATAGCGATGGTACAGTCACTATTACTTATAAAGATAGTACGACCAATGTTGTAGCGGTGAGACTGTCAGATAGCGATCACAGCCAGTCTGTATCAAACAGTCAGAGTGCGTCTACAAAGACTTCGCAATCGATCAGTCAGTCTTTAAGTACGAAGCAATCGCAGAGTGTATCGGCTCAGCAGAGCGTTTCATTAAGCCAGTCACTGAGTTCGGTCCGCTCGCAAAGTTTGTCAGCTTCACTAAGCCAATCAGCATCGGCAAGTGTATCCGCTCAAGCGAGTCTATCTCGCAGTCAATCATTGAGCAAGGAGATTTCTCAATCTCAATCCGCTTCAACGAGTCAATCTGTATCGGCAAGAAAATCTGAATCTGTGAAGGTTTCGGAATCCGTTTCTGCAAGTGTCAGTTCCTTGCAGTCTGCTTCGGTATCAGCGAGTGCATCCAAAGTGGTTAGCCAGTCTATCTCAAGCTCGACATCCGCTTCAACGAGCGCCTTTGTTTCAGTGAGTCAGTCGGCTTCAGCATTGGTTTCACAGTCAGTATCGGAGTCACTAAGTCAATCTACTCGTGAGTCGGCTTCAAAATCAGTGAGTCAATCGCAGTCTGAGTTTGCATCAGTATCCTTGAGTGAGTCAGTTTCAATGTCCGAATCGGTTTCAACGTCTGAGTCAGTTTCAACGTCTGAATCAGTATCTACTTCCGAGTCAGTGTCTACCTCTGAGTCAGTTTCTACCTCTGGATCGCTGTCAACATCCGAGTCGGTTTCAGCCTCTGAATCAGTATCTACTTCCGAGTCAGTGTCTACCTCTGAATCAGTTTCAACGTCTGAATCGGTGTCTACGTCCGAGTCAGTTTCAACATCTGAATCAGTTTCGACATCCGAGTCAGTTTCAACATCTGAGTCAGTATCTACTTCAGAATCAGTTTCTGTATCTGAATCAGTGTCTACGTCTGAATCGATTTCTACCTCAGAATCAGTATCAACGTCTGAGTCATTGTCAGCGTCTGAGTCAGTATCTACCTCTGAATCGGTTTCTACCTCTGAATCGCTGTCAACATCCGAGTCGGTTTCAGCCTCTGAATCAGTATCTACTTCCGAATCAGTTTCTGTATCTGAATCAGTTTCTGTATCTGAGTCAGTCTCAACATCCGAGTCAGTATCAGCGTCTGAGTCAGTTTCAAGTTCTGAATCGGTGTCTACGTCCGAGTCAGTGTCAGCATCCGAGTCAGTTTCTACCTCTGAATCGCTGTCAACATCCGAGTCAGTTTCTACCTCTGAATCGCTGTCAACATCCGAGTCGGTTTCAGCCTCTGGATCAGTTTCTGTATCTGAATCGGTCTCAACGTCCGAATCAGCCTCTGCGTCCGAATCAGTATCAGCATCCGAATCGGTTTCAACCTCAGAATCAGTTTCAACATCTGAGTCGGTTTCTGCATCCGAGTCAGTCTCAACATCCGAGTCAATTTCAGCCTCTGAGTCGGTTTCAACATCCAAATCAGTGTCGACCTCAGAATCGGCATCTGCATCTGCATCAGAATCAGTCTCGACTTCAGAATCAGTATCAGCATCCGAGTCAGCATCAACGTCTGAATCAGTTTCTTCGTCTGAGTCAGCGTCTACGTCCGAATCAGCCTCTACTTCTGAATCAGTCTCGACCTCTGAGTCGATATCTACATCTGAATCGGTTTCTGTATCTGAATCAGTGTATACTTCTGAATCTGTATCAACCTCAGAATCAGTGTCAACGTCAGAATCAGTGTCAACGTCAGAATCAGTGTCAACGTCAGAATCAGTGTCTACATCTGAGTCAGCGTCAACGTCTGAATCAGTCTCAACCTCTGAATCGGCATCGACATCAGAATCGGCATCAACATCGGAGTCAGTCTCAGCTTCTGAATCAGCGTCAGCTTCTGAATCAGTGTCAACATCAGAATCAGTGTCAACGTCTGAATCAGTGTCAACGTTCGAATCGGTTTCTGTATCTGAATCAGTGTCTACTTCTGAATCAGCATCAACCTCTGAATCAGTCTCGGCATCCGAGTCGGCATCGACGTCTGAGTCGGTTTCAACATCAGAATCAGTTTCGACATCCGAGTCTGAATCAGTCTCAACCTCAGAATCGGCATCAACATCGGAGTCAGTCTCAGCGTCTGAATCAGTATCAACATCGGAGTCTGTAACAACGTCTGAGTCGGCGTCAACCTCAGAATCATTCTCAACGTCAGAGTCAGTTTCAGAATCTGAGTCGGTATCAACGTCCGAATCAGCCTCTGCTTCTGAATCAGCCTCAGTGTCCGAATCAGTCTCGACATCCGAGTCATTGTCCGCGTCAGAGTCAGTTTCAACGTCTGAATCTGTGTCGACATCCGAGTCAGTTTCTATATCTGAATCAGTTTTAACGTCTGAATCAGTCTCGGCATCCGAGTCAGTTTCAACATCAGAATCAGTATCGACTTCTGAGTCAGTTTCAACGTCTGAATCGGTGTCGACATCCGAGTCAGTCTCAACGTCCGAATCAGCTTCTGCGTCTGAGTCAGTTTCAACATCCGAATCAGCATCAACCTCTGAATCGGTCTCAACATCCGAGTCAGCATCTGCATCCGAGTCAGCATCAACGTCTGAATCATTGTCTACGTCCGAATCGGTTTCTGTATCTGAATCAGTGTCTACTTCTGAATCAGCATCAACCTCTGAATCAGTATCGACATCCGAGTTATTGTCCGCGTCCGAGTCGGCATCAGCCTCTGAGTCAGCGTCAACATCAGAATCAGTCTCAGCATCTGAGTCAGTGTCAACATCAGAATCATTCTCAGTCTCTGAATCAGCTTCTGCGTCCGAGTCAGCGTCAACATCTGAATCAGCATCAACGTCTGAATCGGTGTCAACATCCGAATCAGTTTCTGCATCAGAATCAGTATCAACATCCGAATCAGTGTCTACCTCTGAATCGGCATCTGTATCCGAATCAGTTTCTAGTTCAGAATCAGTTTCAACCTCCGAGTCAGTCTCAACGTCTGAGTCATTGTCAGCATCAGACTCAGTTTCAACGTCTGAGTCATTGTCAGCATCAGAGTCAAATTCAACGTCCGAGTCAGTATCAACATCGGCATCAACATCCGAGTCAGCATCTGCTTCTGAATCGGTCTCAGCGTCTCAGTCAGTATCAACGTCCGAATCGGTTTCTGTATCTGAATCAGTGTCAACATCAGAATCAGTTTCAGTCTCTGAATCATTGCCAGTCTCTGAGTCGGTTTCAACATCCGAGTCAGTATCTACATCTGAATCAGTCTCGGCATCAGAGTTAGCAGCTACGTCTGAGTCAGTCTCAATCTCTGAATCAGCATCAACGTCTGAATCAGTTTCTACTTCAGAGTCGGCATCTACATCTGAGTCAGTTTCAACCTCAGAATCAACTTCTGCGTCTGAGTCGGTCTCAACCTCTGAATCTGTCTCTACTTCTGAATCAGCATCAGCCTCTGAGTCATTGTCAGCTTCGTTGAGTAGCTCAGTATCAGAAAGCCAGTCAGTCTCTACTTCAGTGTCAGTTTCGACTTCAGAGTCGGCATCTACATCTGAATCAGTTTCAGCGTCCTTGTCAGCATCTACGTCTGAATCAATCTCGACATCAGTCTCTGCATCTGAGTCAGCATCATTGAGTACCTCTGCACCTGAATCAACTTCAACATCAGTAAGTACTTCAGTTTCAGTGAGTCAATCACAATCAGGATCAACATCTGGTAGCGGTTCATACTCTAACTCAATGAGCCAATCAATTTCTCATTCAGAGTCATTGTCTGCATCAGAATCAGCAAGTGGATCACAAAAACACAGCCAGTCTGTAGTGCTTCCAAATACTGGTGAAACAGGATCTGTAACATCAGCTCTTCTTGGGGTTGTTACAGGGTTAGCTGGAATTGCTGGACTTATCCGACGTAAAAAGAAGGGGAAATGATCTAGTAGGAAATATCATTTTTTTCGAGTGAATCTCATAGGAGATTCACTTTTTTACTAGTAGAATGAAGTGTTTTTAATGTGTTACAAAAAAATTTGAAAATTAAACGATAATATATAAGTTTTTTGTAGCAAATTACTTGAATCTACGTAGTATTCCTGTATAATGAATAATGACTACAATGTAAGGGGAATATCATGCAATTTAAGCGTTCAAAAGGAAACTTTCGTGAAACAGATCGTGTCGTACGCTTCAAATTAATTAAATCAGGAAAAAATTGGCTTCGAGCATCAACAGCTGCTCTAGGCCTCTTTCGCGTGGTGCGTGGGCAATTGGAGGAGACTATCATTGCTAACGTGCAGCAAGATCAAATAGAAAGTCAAAAGAATAACCAAGCCTTCTTAAAGGGTTTGATTACGGTAGGGACTGTTTTTGGTGGTGCTGTGATTGCTACGACTGCTAAGGCGGAGGATGCAACATCACTTGCACCAACTGTTTCTGAGACAAAAGAGGAAACCTTGGCGGAAGTGGATAGTGTGGTCTTAGGAAATACCTCTACCCAGTCTTCAGAATCCAGCTCTGTTTCAGGATCAACCAGCCTTTCTACATCTGTGAGTGCGTCTGCTTCGATCAGTGAATCCACCTCTTTGTCCTTGAGCGAAGTTGGATCAACTGCATTATCAACGGCACTTAGTGAGTCTGCTCAAGCTCTAGAGTCAGAGGTAGTTGTTGAAGAACCGACTAGTTTAGAAGAAGCCGTTGTTTTGGAACAAAATACCTCTGAAGCTGAATTGCTTCAAGAAATTGCAGGGAATTACGCATCTAAAATGACGGACACTGATCGCCGAGCAGTGGTCGAAGCTGTCATTAACAAAGTGCAGGCTGAAGTGGCTGCAAGCAATAACTTGATCCACACCAATGCCAGTGCGCAAGCTTATGCTGACCAGCGCGATCGTTTGGAGAAAGCTGTCGATGAGATGATGACGACCTTGACAGCTGCAGGTTTTGTGGGAAATACAAATGTAGATGGGAAACCTGCGATCTCTGCTCAGTTGGCTCCTCTAGCTGAGGAAACATACTTGGCTGATGATGTATTGGATATGAGCCCGAACCCAGAAGATCCCAATGGTGCGAGTGTAGAAGATCCTACACTTGACACACCAGGATATGCTAAGGATCCTCATCTAGATAAAGATCTCTTAAGATTTTCGCCTGAAGAGTTGAAAAATTTTTTAGGTGAACCCTACACCAATCGTTATACATTTGGTATTTGGGACTTTGTGAATAAACAAGGAGAGTCACTTGGTTACTATGCGACTATGTCGATTGATATCAGTGAGATAGATCCGGAAAAGCATAAGGCAATGGATGTTTATTTCCGCATTGTCCGAAAATCAGATGGGGCTGAAATTTTTTCACAAACTGTATCTCCAGAAGGATATGGCCAAGATATTCAATTACCAAAAGAAGTACTAATTGGTCAGGCTCCCCTTGGGAACAAGGTTTTTAATTCGGAACCTTCTACAGGTAATGGGACCTTTGGAATGCTGACGAATTTTATTCCGGAACAGGCTTTCTTATTCCGGAGTATTTATGATGTCATGTCGCCTGAGAATCAAGGGCAATTGATTAGGACGTATCCTAGTATCAAAATTCCATCTATGATGGGACAACAATCGACCTTCTATAGAGAAGTGGACCCGAATGGTAGATGGTTTAATGGGCAATATGAACCAACGGGGAAAGAAAGATCCTTACTAGAGTATAGAATCTACGGATTGGAAGGCCAGCATTATACAGCTTCCAATCCACGCGAATTTCCTGGTTATGTACAGGTCCCAGCGCACACCGTGTTCCCGAATCGTAAAAGTGGGGTGTTCGATAATAGTAAGAATGGGAAATCAAGAATTGAACTATTAGGGGATGTGCGTGAGCATTTCATTAAAAGTGAAGTTGTCACCCTTAATCAAAATGGTGATTATTCTCTTCGCTACTATGTTTTAGATCCTTCTAAAATCCATGATGTTAGTAGTGGTGATGTAGGAAATGCTAAGGTAACCGATGTATATACACTTGTTTATGAAAAAGAATTTAAACAAGATAGTACGGATAACCTTTCAGATTTAGGTGGAACTCGTAAAGTTGAAAGTAAAAACAAGGATTATTTCCTGAATGTTACACCAAAACGAATAGATTACCAACATTTTGAGTTGGATATTACAGGTTGGTTCTCTAGTAAGGAGACAGTTACATACACTGATGAGAAAACAGGAATAGAATATACTGTTCCAAAACCATTCACGGAACTTCCAAAATCGGCCTACCTCGATAAAAATACGACCATGGTCGTTGGAGAAGATGCAACACCTCAAGGAGCAGATGGTTTTTCCAACTTCAAACAAACGATCAAAAAAATAGTAGATTCATACCCCTTAACGAGTGTGAATTATTACTATCGGAAGATGACACCGTCAGAATCTACTTCACAATCTCAAAACTTCTCGATTTCAACTTCAGAGTCACTAGTTTCAGAATCCATTTCATCTTCTCAATCTGTTTCGGTCAGTGAGTCCGTTTCCTTGTCACAAGCATCTAGCTCCGCCAGTCAATCAGATTCACAGGTTTCAACCTCGATTTCCTTGTCACAATCTGTATCGACAAGCGAATCCAACTCGTTGGTTCAGGAATCGATCTCCACTAGTCAGTCGGAGGCTCTAGTCCAAGAGTCGGTTTCAGCAAGTCAATCGGATTCGTTAGTTCAATCGTCGGTTTCAGCAAGCCAGTCTGAGTCGTTGATTCAAGCATCAGTTTCTGCCAGTCAGTCCGATTCGCTTGTTAAAGAATCTGTATCCGCCAGTCAGTCAGACTCCTTGGTTCAAGCCTCAGTTTCTGCTAGTCAATCAGACTCGTTGGTTCAATCGTCGGTTTCAGCAAGCCAGTCAGAGTCCTTGATTCAAGCATCAGTTTCCGCCAGTCAGTCAGAGTCGCTGGTCCAAGATTCAGTTTCCGCCAGCCAATCAGATTCATTGATTCAGGAATCTGTATCAGCGAGTCAGTCCGATTCCTTGATTCAGTCATCTGTATCATCTAGCCAATCAGAATCCTTGGTTCAGGCATCTGTTTCAGCTAGCCGATCCGAATCGTTAGTACAAGAATCCGTTTCTGCCAGTCAATCAGACTCGTTGATTCAAGAATCCGTTTCAGCTAGTCAGTCAGACTCGTTGGTTCAAGCGTCCGTCTCAGCTAGTCAGTCAGAGTCACTGGTTAAAGAATCCGTTTCTGCCAGTCAGTCAGAGTCGTTGCTTCAGGAATCCGTATCAGCGAGTCAATCAGACTCGTTGAATCAAGCGTCCGTTTCAGCTAGCCGGTCAGAGTCATTAGTTCAAGCGTCGGTTTCTGCAAGTCAGTCAGAGTCACTGGTTCAGGAATCAGTTTCCGCGAGTCAATCCGACTCGTTGGTTCAGGCATCTGTATCGTCTAGCCAATCAGAATCCTTGGAACAATCGTCTGTTTCTGCGAGTCAATCAGACTCGCTGGTTCAGGCATCTGTATCGTCTAGCCAATCCGATTCGTTGCTTCAGGAATCCGTATCAGCTAGTCAATCTGATTCCTTGGTTCAAGCGTCGGTTTCCGCAAGTCAGTCCGATTCCTTGGTTCAGGAATCAGTATCTGCCAGCCAATCCGATTCGTTAGTTCAAGCATCAGTTTCCGCAAGTCAGTCCGATTCCTTGGTTCAGGAATCAGTATCTGTCAGTCAGTCAGACTCGCTGATTCAAGCATCAGTTTCCGCGAGTCAATCCGATTCGCTAGTTCAAGAGTCAGTTTCCGCGAGTCAATCTGAGTCCTTGATTCAAGCATCAGTTTCCGAAAGTCAATCGCAATCTACTTCTGATATCGAATCTAAGTCTCAAATTACAGAATCTATGTCCTTTTCTCGTTCTGATTCAATGAGTCAGTCGGAATCGCAAGTATCGACTGATTTGCAATCAACATCATTGAGTCAATCAGAATCGTTGGTGCGAGAGTCAGTTTCTGCGAGTGAATCGGAATCATTGGTTCAGGAGTCTGTATCGGCCAGTCAATCAGAGTCGCAGGTTCAAGCCTCGGTATCTGCTAGCCAATCGGATTCGTTGGTTCAAGCATCTGTATTGACCAGCCAATCAGAATCGCTAGTTCAAGAGTCGATTTCAGCTAGTCAATCAGACTCGTTAGTACAAGAATCCGTTTCGGCAATTCAATCCGACTCCTTGGCCCAAGCATCCGTTTCAGCAAGTGAATCAGAATCCTTGGTTCAGGACTCCGTTTTAGCTAGTAAATCAGAGTCTTTGGTTCAAGCGTCCGTTTCGGCTAGCCAATCAGAGTCATTGGTTCAGGAATCTGTATCTGCCAGCCAGTCAGACTCGCTGATTCAAGCATCCGTTTCAGCAAGTCAATCTGATTCTTTGATCCAAGCTTTGGTTTCTGCCAGTCGATCGGATTCGTTGGTTCAGTCATCGGTATCTGCTAGTCAATCTGAATCGCTGGTACAAGCGTCCGTTTCGGCTAGCCAATCCGAGTCATTGGTTCAGGAATCTGTATCTGCCAGTCAATCCGAGTCGCAGGTTCAAGCTTCAGTATCTGCTAGCCAATCGGATTCGTTGGTTCAAGCATCTGTATTGACCAGCCAATCAGAATCGCTGGTTCAGGCCTCGGTATCTGCCAGCCAGTTCGATTCGCTAGTTCAAGCTTCTGTCTTAACAAGCAAATCTGTTTCAACTTCTCATGTCGTAGCTGCATCGCAGGTTTCAGAGTCTGTATCGTTCTCTCGATCCGTTTCTGAGAGTCTATCTGCTTCACAATGGACATCCTATTCAGAATCTCTAGCGTCAGCCTCACTATCGAAGTCAGACTCCTACAGCCAATCAACTTCGCTCCTTTCTTCAAGCGAATCTGCTTCAACGTCCATGCCAGTATCTGAATTTCCTTTGACGAGTGTTTCAGATTCTATAAGCGCATCATCGACAGAGAGTCAATCCTTATCGCAGGAAATTTCTGAATGGATCAGTGTGTCTTATGCGTCAAGTTTCTCTGCTGTGACAAGTTCTTCGGAGTCTGTCGTGTCTTCGTTTGGCACCTCTTACTCAGAATCTCCATCAGATGCAAGCTCACTAACTGCGACGCACTCTTCCGGACCTGCTCTTCCAGAGACAGTTGCCCATCCTTCATCTAATATTCTTGCTACAGGAGCTTCCATTCTTCTGTCTGGATTAGCCCTTTTAGGAATTCGGAAAAAAGATGGCAAATAAAACCTTAAAAGACCGGAATGAACCGGTCTTTTATTGATCTAGAATGTCTAAGAAGTTGGGAAATATGTTATAATGAATGAGGAAGTTTTCGTTGAGGGATATGAAAAAGGTTACTTTGTGAAAAGCTCTGTTTGCCTTCATATCTTCAGAAAATATGGGATTAAAAAAGAAGAGTCAGAGGAAAGAGATGAAAATTCATTTTACAAATTTATTTGGGCAATCTTCGAAAAGTGTTGCCCTGATGGCACAAAACGATATCATGAATGTCGTTCGTGAACTTGGGGTTAATGAATTAGGGATCTACTTTTATGATCATAGCAACGAACCAGCTAGCGAATTGAATTCGCGGATGGATGGGATTTTAGCAGGCGTTGCTTTTGGGGATATTGTCTTCGTTCAATCTCCTTCTTGGAATGGAATTGAGTGGGACCGCCGTTTGGTTGATAAGTTAAAACTCCTTCAAACCAAGCTGGTCATGTTTATCCATGATGTTCCACCACTCATGTTTGAGAGCAATTATTACCTAATGCCTAACTATATCGACATGTACAATCAGAGTGATCTGGTCGTTGTTCCGTCAGAGCAAATGTACCATCGTCTAGTATCAGAAGGGCTCACAGTGAAAAAATATGTGGTCCAAAAGTTGTGGGATTTGACCCACAGTTTGGATCTTTACACTCCGCAATTTGAGAAAAAACTGATCTTCTCAGGAAATCCTTCACGTTTCCCACATATCATCGATTGGAAATATGAGACACCCCTTCATGTCTATACCGAACCAGTTGAAGGAGTTGATTATTCTAAGATCCATATGGAAGGCTGGCGGACTAAGCAAGAGTTGCTTCTCGAGCTTTCCAAGGGTGGTTTTGGGCTTGTCTGGGGAAATTCTGAGAATCCTGAGGATGAGCGGGATTACTACAAAGAAAATATTTCCTACAAACTATCGACTTACTTATCTGCAGGTCTTCCAGTAGTGGTGCCAGACTATTTGTCAAATGCAGACTATATTCGAGAAAAAGGGCTCGGCTTTGTAGCCTCCAGCCTTGAAGAAGCCAATCGTTTGGTCCAAGACTGCACAGAGGAAGCGTATGCCCAAATGGTCCAAAAAGCTCACTATACTTCTTATTTGATCCGCAATGGCTATTTTACGAAGAAATTATTTGTCGATACCATCATGGCTTTAGGAGAATAATATCCAAGTAAACAAGATTCTTCAGATAAACATCTGAAGGATTTTTTGTTGAATACGGTACCAAATGGGGAAATTGAAATATTATCAAATATTAGTGACAAATGAGTTTGGAAAAGTCGCAAATTATGGTAAAATAAGTTGAGATAAAATGCTCTAAAGGCACATATTTAAAGGCTGTTTCCCTGGTGGAAGAGTCAAAATGAGTAAGAGAAAGTTTAAAAGAAATGTTAAAACGATCTGAAGTAGGAAAGAGATTTTGTTGGACGATATTTTTCGTCTTTATTTATGTTTTTGGAAGTAAAATTTCCCTGCCTTTTGTTGACTTATCAAAGGCCTTGAGACTCAATGAGGGAACGACAACGGGCTTGCAGCTCTCAAGCGCTGTGATGGGGGGAAACCTCCGCGGAATGTCGATCTTTTCGATCGGTCTATCCCCATGGATGTCTTCCATGATTTTGTGGCGGATGTTTACCGTTTCAAAACGCTTTAACCTCGAAAAAACCAGCACGGAGATAGTGGAGCGACGAAAGATGTACGTGACCTTGGCACTCGCCATCGTCCAGTCTTTGGCAGTGGCCATGTATCTCCCCTTGAAGACAGGGTTGAATCCCGGACTTGTCATTGCGGTCAATACCATGATTATGGTAGCCGGAGCCTTCTTTTTAGTTTGGCTCTCCGATCTAAATGCCGCTTTGGGGCTTGGAAGTTCTGTTGTGATCATGATGGCTGGGATGGTTATGTACCTGCCCGAAGACGTGATGCAGACCCTTTCAAATGTCAATAATATACCAGAAATCGCTTATGTTCTGGGCGTGATTTTCATCTTGATTTTTGTCTATGTGGCAGTCTTAGTGGAATATTCCAAGTACCAGATTCCTGTCAATAAATTAGGGATCCACAACAACTTGAAAAGTTATACTTTTTTGGATATCAAGATCAACCCAGCAGGAGGGATGCCCTTTATGTACGCCATGACCTTGGTGTCCATTCCTCAGTATGCCATGCTCTTGATCTTGTCTATGGATTCCAATGCCAAGTGGGCCGCTCATTTAGCCAAACACTTGGTGATGGGAGATCCGATTTGGATTCTTCTTTACATTCTGATGATCGCCCTTCTCTCTTTTGCTTTCGCCTTTGTCAATGTGAACGGAGAAGAAATTGCAGATAAGATGATGAAGGCGTCCGAGTATATCGATCATGTCTATCCTGGAGCAGATACACGTCGCTATATCAATAAAATTGTGCTACGCTTGACGGTTTTTGGGACCTTGTATCTGATCCTCTTTACGGCGCTTCCTTTTTCCCTCTTGTTATGGGATAAAGATCTTTTGCGCTTGACCATGATTCCAGGAACCTTCCTCATGTTTGTCGGGATGATTTACAATATCCGAGAAGAAATTCGTGCCCTTCGTGTCAATCAACGTTATACAAGAATATTCTAGGAGTAACCATGTATTATTTTGTACCAGCCTGGTATGGAACGGACCGCATCTGGCAGCAAACAGCTACCCCTTGGTACTGGATGCGAGAATCCATTGAATTTGATGATACCATTAATCAAGTTCGTATTTTTCAAGAAGCAGAAATGGATCGGATCTTATTGTTGCCTCAATATAGTCCGCAACTGCGCTATTTTTTACACCGCCAAGATTTGTTAGAGACAGATGTGCTTTCGATTTTTGATCGGATCCAAAAGGTTCCGTCTAGTTTGGCGATGCACCCAGTTCAGCTTCGGGACATCGAATGGCCGAGTGAGACCACTTTTTCCTACACTCCCTTTTTGGTAATGGCATTTCGAAAGGGTCGTCTCATAGCAAAAATTGATATGGGAGTAGATGGAAACATTCTCTCTTTGACTCGTTATAAGAATGATGAGATCAGCTACATCGAGTACTTAGATGATCGTGGCTTTATCTCTAGTAGGATTTACTACAATGAGAGGAAACCTTATTTTCAAGAGTATCTGAGTTTTGATGGGCAATGGGTTTTGAGAGAGATGTTGATCGAAGAGAACCACTCCGTCATGGTCAATGAAGCTTTCTCTCATGCCTTCAAAAAAGAAAGCTATGCCAATATGGGAGACGTTGTCGCTGAAAAAATGAAGGAACAGCTAGCAACCTTGGTTCCAGGACGAGATCAGTTGGTTTTGGCAGCTCATCCAGCAAATTTGGCCTTTTTACAAGATACAGCAAGTAGTGTCAAGAAAGTCTTGTCTTTCTACGGGGATCGCCAGCCCTTGTCTGCCGAAAACTTTGCCCTCTATTTTGATATGATTGATGCCCAACTCTTGATTACAGATAGTGAAAAAACCAAAGAAGCGATTGGAGTCTTTTCTCCTAGCTTGGCTCAAAAGACACACCGGATTACCTCTTTTGACTCCCGCCTCCGTTTGGGATCTAGTCAGGAGCGCAAGGAATCAAAGATTTACTTTTATGTCAATGAAGCTGAGCTTCCAAGTAAGAGCCAGCTTAAGAAGGTTCTGGAAGTGTTGGCGCAACATCCTTTATTTGAGGTTGTTTTTGCATTTTACAATGGATCACCGGAGCGTGTTAAGGAATTAGAAGGGCAACTCGAGGAATTGATCGCTAGCGAGCAGGACTTGCATCTGGTTCAATCACCAGCCCAAATGGAAGGGCTTGGGGAAAACCAGATTATCGATGAAGAGTCCGTACAAGACGCACCGGACTATCGCTTTGTAGTTAAGAATTTTTCAAATGAAAATGACATTATTCAAGAATTGGAAAAAACCCGCTTGATTGTAGATTTAAGCGAGGAACCCAACCTCTACACGCAGATTGCAGGGATCTCTGCTGGGATTCCACAGGTCAACCGCGTCCAGACAGAATATGTCGATCATTTGAAAAATGGCTATGTCTTATCAAAGGGAGACAAGGAATTAGAGAAGGCGATTACTCACTTTTTATTGGAATTGAAGCCTTGGAACGAAGCCTTGGTCTACTCGATCGAAAAAATTCAAGAATACACCGGTCAACGCTTGATCGAGAAATGGGAAGGATGGATGAAAGAACGTCATGGATAAAAAACTACAAATACCCCATATTCTCCAAATCGGCTCAAGCAGTTGGCAGGAACAAGTGGAGCTTCCTGCTAGTCTAGGCTGGCACTTTTTTCAAGCTGCCGCTCTTCCATCGCTCAAAGAGTATATGGAAGAAGAGGAAATCTCCAAATTCAAAGCCTTGATCCTAGAAAAGCCAGAAGATTTATTAGCTTTAGGAGAAGACCTGACTTATTTTCAGCCTTATACCGTTTTTTATGATCAAAGCCATGAACTAGAGGTGCCTTCTGAAGAATTGGTCCACCTCTTAAGGCTTAAACAAGCAAGACCCTGGGATTTCTCAAATAAGCATCAATTTCTCTATGTCTTAGAACGCTTTTTATACGACAATCAATATGGAGATGCCTTTACGGTTCGTGACCTGCGAGTGAGACCGGATTTTGCTGGCCGGCAAACGGTGCTGGGGCAACATTTTCTGAAGCTAGATGGATCATACGGTGAAGAGTTTACACCGATTGCTCAGTGGGTCTACAACTACGTGTATGATGCTAGCCGTCCCATCAATTTTTGGTTGGAATATGAAAAAGATCCAAGCTGTCAGTTGCAATTGCGGATTCAATTTTACCGCTTTGGTGCACTGGGAGAGTGGGTCAAAGATGCAGTCTTTTCAGAAGAAGAGATGGTGCAACCACTAGAATTGGATGGAGCAGAACCTTATTACCTAGCTTTTTCGCTGGAAGCAAAAGGAGAGGGGACGCTTACGATCGGAGCCCTACATAAGCGCTTGTCACATGGTCCTTTAGGAGAGATGACCGTAGGAGCTAAGACGCTACGGGACCACAAACGCCAAGAAATTTTTGCTTATTTCCATCCTGGCGATATGAAGCCACCTTTAAACATTTACTTTTCTGGGTATCGCCCGGCCGAAGGTTTTGAAGGGTTTGGGATGATGCGTGCGATGGGGAGTCCCTTTATTCTCTTTTCTGACCCAAGACTGGAAGGTGGATCCTTCTATATGGGCTCAGAAGAATTGGAAAGTCAAATCACTGCCTTTATTGATCAGCACTTGGACTTGCTCGGCTTTGAGCCAAAAGATATGAATTTTTCAGGCTTGTCCATGGGGACCTTTGGTGCCCTTTACTATGGTGCTCTTTATTCTCCTCATGCGATCTTGGTCGGAAAACCCATTGTCAACCTGGGGGATGTCGCTGCCAACCTGAAATTTAAACGTCCAGATGAGTTTGGAACATCCCTAGATATGATGCAGTTGATCATTGGTCAAGTGTCGCAAGAAGGGATCGGTCAGCTCAATCAACGCTTCTGGGAACGGTTTGACCAGGCAGATTTCAAGGATACGATTTTAGCCCTTGCTTATATGCGGGATGATGACTACGACCAGCAAGCTTATCCAGATATTTTAGAGGCCTTGTATGAATTGCCGGTTCGTATTATCAGTACTAGCCGCGCCGGTCGACACAATGATGCGAGTGGTCCGATCATTGAGTGGTTTGTGACCCAGTACAAAGAAATCATGGAAAGAGACTTTGGAAGAAACCAATGATAAAAATAAAAGAAAATGAAAGCAGACGAATCTACTGGGGCGATACCGTTCTAGCAGATTATCTTTGGGGGTCGACCATTCAAGCGACTGACCAAGGAAGCGTTCAGTTTCAGAACCCCCTCATGCCATCTGGTCAAGTGCTGAAAACTTGGCATTCGCAGACAAATTTTGGCACAACTCGTCAAATTCCTAGTCTGCCCCTGCTCAAAAGAGAGCAAGATTATGAATTGGTTATCACGATGGAAGCGACTCCTGCTCATACCGTTATGGTAGAAATCGTCTTCAAAGATCGCTTTGGAGAGGTCGTTGGCCGTCGAGTAACCGCAGAAGGTCGCTTGCCGTTTACCTATCCAGATCAAGCATACGCCTATGAAGTACGCTTGCTCAGTGCAGGTTTGCAAGAGTTTACCTTCCACTATTTCACGATTCAACCAATATCGTCTGAGGGAGCAGAAGTTCTCGAATAGACGAACATCACTGCAAAAAAAGAGGATTACATTGGATTACGTTAAATTAAGAAACATCAAAAAAATCTTAAAAGAAGTCAATAGCTGGAAGGATGACATGGCCCGCTTGACGGATCGACAACTACAGGAGAAGACTGTGGAATTTCGGGAACGTCTAGCAGAGGGTGAGACCTTGGATGATCTCTTACCAGAAGCATTTGCGGTTGCGCGGGAAGCTGATAAACGGGTCTTGGGCATGTTTCCTTATGACGTGCAAGTCATGGGAGGAATTGTCCTCCACCAAGGCAATGTCGCTGAAATGAATACCGGTGAAGGAAAGACCTTGACGGCAACTATGCCAGTTTATCTCAATGCCTTAGAGGGCAAAGGGGTCATGGTTATTACGACCAATACCTATCTGGCAACTCGGGATGCAGAAGAGATGGGACAGGTCTACCGCTTTTTGGGCTTGACTGTTGGAGTTCCTTTAAAACAATCAGAAGACGAAGAATTAGATCCAGAAGTCAAACGAGAGATTTACCGGTCAGATGTCATTTATACGACCAATACCAGTTTGGGCTTTGACTATTTAACAGAGAACTTGACGGCTTCAGCAGATGGGCAATTTTTGGCAGACTTCAATTACGCCATTGTTGATGAGATTGATTCGGTGCTTCTAGATAGTGCTCAGACCCCCTTGATTATTTCTGGTTCTCCTCGGGTTCAATCTAACCTATATGGGATTATTGATACCCTGATCCAAACCTTCAAAGAAGGGGAAGACTTCAAGTTTGATGAAGAAAAGAAACGGGTTTGGTTGACTCGAAAAGGAGCTCATGCAGCAGAAGCCTTTCTAGCCATTCCCAACCTCTATGATCCCCAATACCGTGACTTGGTCCGCCATATCAGCCTAGCTTTACAAGCCAATAAAAACTTTATTAAGGATAAGGACTATGTCATCCACCCCAATGTCGAAGGGCAACCGGAGATTGTCTTACTAGACCAGGCGACGGGGCGCTTGATGGAAATGACCCGTTTGCAAGGAGGACTCCACCAGGCGATTGAAGCCAAAGAGGGTCTCAAGCTCACCCAAGAAACACGAGCCATGGCTTCTATTACTTACCAAAACCTCTTTAAGATGTTTCGGAAGTTGGGTGGCATGACTGGGACTGGGAAGGTCGCTGAGGCAGAGTTTCTTGATACCTATGCTATGTCAGTGATCAAGATCCCAACCAATCGCAAGAAGATCCGCAAGGATTTGCCGGATGAAATCTATCAGACCTTGCCGGAGAAAATCGTGGCTTCCTTAGATTATGTGAAGAAGATCCACGAAAAGGGCAATCCGATTCTGGTCTTTGCCGGATCCGTTGAGATGTCGATTCTTTACTCGAATCTTCTTTTGCGCGAAGGGATTCCTCACAATCTTCTTAATGCCAACAATGCTCCTCGAGAGGCCCAGATCATTAAGGAATCAGGTCGAAAAGGAGCCGTGACGGTTGCGACCTCAATGGCCGGTCGGGGAACCGATATCAAGTTGGGACCAGGAGTCGCTGAGTTAGGTGGCTTGGTGGTTGTTGGGACTGAGCGGATGATGAACCAGCGGATTGACCTTCAAATTTGTGGACGTTCAGGTCGCCAAGGAGATCCCGGTTTGACCAAGTTCTTCGTCTCTTTGGAAGACGATTTGATGAAAAACTGGGGGCCAGACTGGATCCAGGATACCTATCAAGACTATGATGTGGATGAGCGAATTGGTTCAGCCAAAGCTCTGACCAAGCGCAAGTATAGAAACTTGGTGGAACGAGCTCAAAATGCTAGTGAAAGTTCTGGTCAGGCCAGTCGTCGGATGACGCTAGAATTTGCGGAAAGCATGAACATTCAGCGTGCCATCGTCTACGAAGAGCGCGACCGCTTGATCAAACAAGAAGGACGTTTGGATGATATCGTTGAAAAAGTGCTTCGTTCCGTCTTTTCAAGCGTAGTCCATAAAAAAGAATACAAGGAACCGGTAGCTTTTTATCGCTATATGTTAGACAATGTTAGCTACCAAGTAGATCCGGAAAAGGCCCACCAAACCTTCCGTAGCAAGAAAACCAAAGAGAATTTCTTATGGGAGATTGCTAAAAGCGAGTTAGAAGCTAAGTATGAGATCTTAGGCACCGATGAGGTGATCGCCCAATTCCAGCGCATGGCCATCCTAAAAGCTATCGATGAAAACTGGGTCGAGCAGGTAGACTATCTGCAACAATTGCGCATGGCGCTCTCCGGTCAGTACACCAGTCAGAAAAACCCTTTGGTAGAATTTTTCCAAGAAGCCTACCAATCCTTTGAACGAATGAAAGAGGCGGCCAAAGAACAAATGGTCCGCAATCTCTTACTGAGTCGAGTAGAAATCAATAAAAAAGGGGAAATTGTCTTGCATTTCCCATAAAAGAGGACATTATGACAGTATACAATATCAACCTTGGAATCGGTTGGGCCAGCAGTGGTGTTGAGTATGCCCAGGCCTACCGTGCCCAGTTGTTACGCAATATCCATCAACCAGCCAAGTTTGTCTTTATGGATATGATTCTAGCCGATAATATCCAACATTTAACAGAAAATATCGGTTTTAAAAATGATGAAATCATCTGGCTCTATAGCCATTTTACAGATATAAAAATTGCGCCAACGACCTATACCATTGATCAGGTCTTAGCAGGATTTGCCGGAAAACCGACTCGTGAAGAAGTCGATGGTAAGATCAAGCGCTTCTTTTATGAGGACCAGGACAACTTTTTGACCTGCTACCTGCGCGAAGAAAACAGTCCCTATGTCGAACGCTGTGAGTACGTGTCTAGAGGGATTTTGGTAAGAAAGGACTATTTCTCCTATACCCGCTATTGTACCGAGTACTTTATTCCTAAGAACAATCAAGCCAACTTGATTGAGCGTCGTTTTTACAATGAAGACGGGACGGTTGCCTACAGCATGCAGATGGCGGATGGCCGCGAAATTTATCGTTTCCCAGATCGCTACCTGGTTGGTCGCCAAGAATTGATCCGCTACTTCATGCAGACCCTCCAATTGACCAAACAAGATCTAGTGATTTTGGATCGAGAAACCAATATTGGTCAGCCTATCTTTGAAGAAGCGCAAAAAGCTCGCCTGGGTGTGGTCGTCCATGCCGAGCACTTCAGCGCCAATAATGTCGATGATCAGTATATCCTGTGGAATAACTACTACGAGTACCAATTTACCAATGCAGATAAGGTAGACTTCTTTATTGTCGCGACTGACCGCCAAAAAGAAATCTTAGCCGAGCAGTTTGCCAAATACACCAACCATCAGCCGGCTATCTATACCATTCCAGTTGGAAGCCTTGCAAGCTTGCCACAAAACGAAAATCGCACCCCATTTTCTATGATTACTGCCTCTCGTTTGGCGACAGAAAAGCATATTGACTGGTTGGTGCGAGCAGTGGTTCGCGCCAAAAAAGAATTGCCAGAACTGTCTTTTGACATCTATGGAAAAGGTGGAGAAGAAGGCAAGTTGCGCTCTCTGATTGATGAATTGGGGGCAGCAGATTATATCCACCTCAAAGGGCATGCCAATTTAGAGGAAATTTATAAGAACTATGAGGTTTACCTGTCCGCGTCGACCAGTGAAGGCTTTGGGTTGACTTTGATGGAGGCGATCGGTTCTGGTCTTCCGATAATCGGTTTTGACGTTCCTTATGGCAACCAGACCTTTGTTACAGAAGGTAAAAATGGCTATCTCATTCCGCCTTCAGCAGATCAAGTGGTCGACCAGATTGCTGCTGCCTTTGCGGAAAAAATGATCCAGCTATACAAAAAAGATGATCTAGCCAGCATGCGTCAAGCTTCTTATGCGCGTGCAGAAGACTTTTTGACCAGCCGAGTAGAAGAAGCTTGGGCACAATTGATAGAAGAGGTGACACATGCTGAACGTATTTGATAGTTATTCTCGTGAAAGCCAAGACTTGCTCCACTCCATGAAAGAGTCTGGTTTTGACCACCCGACCGTTGTTTTGGAGCCAAACGGTTTCTTACCAGACGGTGTCGAATCTCCCTTTATCTATTTCTTGGGTCAACCAAAAGGGGAGAAGCGCGGTCGCTACTTTAATGAAGTTCCAGTGCCTGATTTCTGGGAAGTTTCTGGGGATAACAGTTCGGGAAAAGTGACCTACTATGGTCAGGAAAAGGCTCGAATTGTGTACCACGCTGCTTCCTATAAACGCATCGTCGAGCGCTTAGAGTGGTTAGATGATAAGGGACAAGTGGTCATGGTTGAGCACTATGACCAATACGGTCGTAAGATTGCTGTAACGACTTGTGGCGATCAGGGACAGTATTTGGTGACTACTTATTTTGAAGGGGATACCGAGCGCTTGACAGAGAATCACCAAACAGGGGATTTGATCTTGACCTTGGATCATCAACCCATGCGGATTTTCAAGAATCGCTTAGATTACTTCGTCTTTTATCTAGAGTATCGTGGCTTTGATTTAGATGGTTTGGTCTACAATACCCTTGCTACCTCCTTTAGCATTAGTCTTCAGCTTGGAAATAAAGGCATCAAAGGGAGCGACGTCTTGGTGTGGCAAGAGCCTCTTCACGACAGCCTTCCAGGCAATATGCAGTTGATTCTAAAGAGCCCAGAAATCCGGACCAAGAAGATCTTGATTCCGCAAAACGCGACCTATCATCGTGCTTTGCAGTTGACTTCGCAAGATCAGCATAGCTATTTCGGTCCCCTTGGCTACCTGTATGATTTCAAGGTGAAAGATGATATCCGTAAAGACGCCTTTGTCTTGACCAATTCGGATCAGATCGAAGCCTTGACCTACCTAGTAGAGAACTTGCCAAATGTGACCTTCCGTGTAGCGGCTTTGACAGAGATGTCTGCTAGTCTTCTATCTATGGTTCGCTATCCAAATGTGGTCTTGTATCAAAATATCAGTCAAGAGCGGATCAAAGAGTTGCTTAAGGTCTCTAGTATTTATCTGGATATCAACCACTATGCAGAGGTGCAAGGCATTGTTCGCAAGGCCTTCGAACACCAGCAAGTTATCCTTGCCTTTAGCCATACCCTGCATGACCGCCACTTCCTCGCACAAGCCAATATCTTTGATCAAGGAAAAGAAGCGGATATGGTGGCCCGCATCCAGGAAATCTACCAATCTGTGGATAGCTACAGAGAAGCCGTTGCACAACAAATTGCCCAATCAAGTAGCGTTGAGCCAGCTGTTTTCAAAGCTCGCTTGCAAGAAGGGATAGGTGGACACAGTGAGTGATCGTAAGAAAGATTTATTTTACAAAGAAGTAGAAGGGCGGATGGAGTCTCTCAAACGCCGTCCTTCCGAAAAAGAAAAGACGACACGTTCTGAAAAGATCAATGTCACTTTTAATGTGATCATTGGTTTGGTGATTCTGCTGGGAGTTATTTTTACCCTCTTCAGAGTGTTAGGAGGATCCTAAGATGGAAATGGTATTTGCAATCGGGATCTCGATCTTATCCCTCGCTCTTGTGGTTCTGATCACCCTGCAGCCTCGCCAACAACAATCGCTTTCAACAGATGCGACCAGTAACCTAGGAAAACCAAGTTACTGGCGGTCCCACCGTGGACTCAAGCTAGCGACCCTTGTTGTTAGCATCGTCTTTCTCCTATCCTTATTTCTTTATATGATGGTCGTACAGGCCTAGTCTTTAATAGAATGGATAAAAAGAAGTTAGAATGTAGACAAACTATTTTAAATTAAAATAAGTTAAGCGATTCTGCAAAAAAACAAAAATGAGTTCCATTTTTAAAATCGATTCAAGAAAATACCGAAACTTTCCGCTGTGAGAAAAGTGCCTGAAACAATAACGTTTCAGGCACTCGGAATTATTGAGACCCTAGGCTCAAT
>OKWN01000339.1_pt1 | contig 24734 bp, 24 predicted proteins | sample 1607151 | NCBI WGS metagenome assembly OKWN01 (sample SAMN07501046, study PRJEB24779) | human gut metagenome | isolation source: stool | host: human infant | place: USA: Pittsburgh, PA | reverse complement strand
ACCCATATTTCCTACAGTAAATCCATCCACATCTTTTTCATCTTTAATAAGATTTGTAAGGTAATCTTCATCTAAATGCTTCGGTATCGGTAGTTGTAATAGAACGCCTGTTACACCTTTATCTTTATTTAAATCTATAATAATTTTTTCTACTTCATCTTGACTAACATTTTCATCTAAATGAATTATTTTGGAATCTATTCCAACTTCTTCACACTTTTTAATTTTATTTGATACATATTTTCCACTTGCAAAATCTTCTCCTACTCTAATTATTACTAGAGAAGGTTTTTTACTTAATTTATTTACTCTGTATTTTAATTCAGCTATTTTTTTTGTTACTAATTGTCTAGCATCTAGTAATGTCATTTACTTACCTTCCTTTTAATATCTTTATGTACAATAGAAAAGGCGCACAAGCACCTTTTCCTCTATAAATGTAATACTCTTTCTCCAATTTCTTGTGTACGACCTTTACCCCACATATTTGATCCTATATAACCACAAGTTCTTCTCATAACTTGCATTTCATCTTTATCTTTATTTCCACAGTTTGGACAATACCATTCTAAATTATCATCTAACTTTATTTCTCCAGTATAATCACATGCGAAGCAAACATCTGGCTTAGTATTTATTTCAGCGTATTGTATATTATGATAAATATAGTTTATGATTTGTTCCACAGCTGGCAAGTTTTTACTCATATCTGGAACCTCTACATAACTTATGCATCCGCCTAAACTTATATCATGGAATTTGCTCTCAAACTTTAATTTAGAGAAAGCATCTATTTCTTCAGAAACATGAACATGATATGAGTTTGTATAGTACATTCTATCTGTTACATTTTTTATTTCTCCAAACTTTTGCTTATCTATTCTGCAGAATCTTGAAGTTAAACTTTCTCCTGGAGTTCCATAAAGACCAAATCCAAGTCCAGTTTCTTTTTTCCACTCGCTACATTTATCACTTAAATAATTCATTACTTGAAGGGCAAACTTTTCACCTTCTTTTGTTGTATGAGATACCCCAAGCATTGCTTGAGTCATTTCATATATACCAACATATCCTAGAGAAAGCGTTGAATACCCGCCATCTAGTAAAGAATCAATTTTCTCACCTTTTTCAAGCCTAGCTATTCCACCATGTTGCCAGTGAATTGGTGATATATCAGATGTTGTCCCTTTTAATAAATTATGTCTAACCATTAATGCTTCTTTACAAAGATCTAATCTTTCATCTAATATATTCCAGAATTTATTCATATCTTTTTCTGCTGTTAATGCAACTTGTACTAAGTTTAAAGAGATAACCCCCTGATTGAATCTTCCGTACCATTTATAATTTCCATTTTCATCTTTCCAGTTACTTAAGTGTGATCTGCAACCCATTGGAGGGAATGTTTCTCCATCATAATTTTTTCTCATCATTTTTGCACTTTGATAATCAGGTACTAATCGTTTTGTGTTACATTTTGCAGCAAGTTTTGTTATATAATCGTATTTCCCACCTTCTAAACAGTTGTGTTCATCTAATAAGTAAACTAATTTAGGGAACTCTTCACCTATTACTTGACCTTTATAGTTTTTCATTCCCTCTAATCTTTGTACTATCATTTCTTCACAAATTAATGCCATTTCTCTTTCATATTCATGACCTTCTTCTATTTCTAAATATATAGTACAGAATGGTGACTGACCATTACTCGTATGAAGAGTTGACAACTGATATCTAACAGTTTGTATACCTGATTTTAATTCTTCCATCATCCTCTCTTCAGCTAGTTCTTCAGCCATCTCAAGAGAGTATTTTTGTTTGTATTTATTTAAATATTTATTGTACGATACCCTTAAAAATGGTGCTATATGTTTTATTGTTATTGTATTTCCACCGTATTGAGCACTTGCTATTTGGGCTATAATTTGAGTAACTATAGTGCATGCTGTTCCAAAAGATTTTGGAGACTCTACTAATTTATTATTAATAACTGTTCCATTAGTTAACATATCTTCTAAGTTAATTAACATACAGTTATGTATCGGCTGCATTGCATAGTCCATATCATGATAATGAAGAACACCTTCGTCATGTGCGTGAACTATATGGGCAGGTATTAGCTTTCTTCTGGACATATCTTTAGATACCTCTCCTGCTACTAAATCCCTTTGAGTAGAAGCTAATACACCATTTTTATTTGAATTTTCATTTAAAACATCTTCATTACTTTTATCTAACAAGCCTAGGATGCTATCGTCTGTTGTATTTATCGTTCTCTTAAATGATTGTACTGCTCTATATCCTTCATATGCTTTAGCTGTCAGTTTTTGCTTATAATCAATTAACTTTGTATACACCATTTCTTCTACTTTATAAACTGTTGCACTCGTATCACGTTCCATACAAATAGCTTCTATATCTTCAGCTATTTCTTTGGCTATTTCTGGTATATACACTCCACTACCATATTTCATCGCTTTTAATATAGCATATTCAATCTTATTTTTATCGAATTTTACAACTTTTCCATCTCTTTTGATTATATTTAACTCTGTTTTCATAAGCATCTCCTTTTGATCAGAATGATATCTATTCTTATCTATATAAATTAATTTTTTAATCTTTTTATGTAAACCTATTGACTTTTATAGAAGTTTCATACCCATTATCCTTTTAATAAAACACTATATATAGTAATCACCTTGTATATTCTATACTACATATGGTGTTTAATCAAGTGATTTATTTTTAATTTTCCAACTTTATTTTTGTCAATACTTTTTAAATTTTTAGCCACTAACCTAAGATTAAGGTGTACAAATACATTGAAATTTTTTTATAATTTTTTACATAATTTTACAAAAATTCATTATTTCATATTAATTAAAAATCAAATAATTCTAACTGTATTTTCACACAAAAAAAGAAATATAAAATGAAATTCATCATAATATATTTCTTTTAATTAATTTTATTTAAATACGATTTCTATTTTTTCTATACTTGGTTCTAATTTTATGCATTGCACTTTTGCTTTTTCAAACATATATTTAGATGCTTTTGTTGAATCTGTTTGTGCATATTTATCATCTAAATAATATACCTTTTTTATACCAGATTGAATTATATTTCTAGCACAATCATGACAAGGGAATAAATTAACATAAATACTGCACCCCTCTAAAGACTTTCCTCTCGCATTTAAAATTGCATTTTGTTCTGCATGAACTACATATGGGTATTTAGTTTGAAGAAAATCCCCTTCTCTTTCCCATGGAAAATCTTCATCACTACATCCATTAACAAAACCATTATAACCAATCGATACTATTCTATTATTTTTATCTACTATGCAAGCACCAACTTGTGTTGATGGATCTTTACTTCTCATTCCTGATAATAAAGATATCCCCATAAAATATTCATCCCATGATATGTAATCTGTTCTCTTCATTATTTTCTCCTTTTATATAATTATCCGCTTAATTTTGTATTATATATTTTTTATAATATAACATTTAATTTCTATTTTTCAAATATTTATTTTTAATTTTAACATAAAGTACAAAAAATATTATTAATGATTCTTTAGATTTCCAAAAAGTAATCAGTAGATTTATTTACTTCGTTGATTTTACAATAATAATCATATACACTAAAAATAGGATGTTTTATTTTCTAATAAATTATCTACATATTAAGGGGGAAGATAAATCGAAAAAACTAGTTGTTAAAGACAAATCTTTATGTCAAGCTTGTTTAAGTTGTGAGCTAGCTTGTTCTGAAGCCTTTTATAAAAAAGAAGGTTTCTCTTGTATATCTATAGGGGTTAACAAAAAAGATGCTTTAGATGTAAAAGCTTGTAATCAATGTGGCGTTTGTGCTAAAAAATGTCCAGAAGATGCAATATCTAAAAACGCTAAAGGTGTTTATACAATCGATAAGAAAAAATGTACAGGATGCCTAACTTGTGTAGAAGCATGTCCAAAAGGAATTATTGTAAAGTCAGAGGATAAACCAGCTCCATCTAAATGTGTGGCTTGTGGAATATGTGTTAAAGCATGTCCTCAAGAAATACTTGAAGTCGTTGAAATTGCTGATTAATTCAACTTTTATTGTAAATATCAAAGATGTAACTAATATTAGTTACATCTTTTTATTTTAATATTTATTAATTAACCAACAGAAACTAATGTATAAATATAATTATACAAATTTCCATGTCTTAATTCATCACTCAATATATTAAAAACTTGATCTCTATAATACAAACTTGGAAGCCCTCCCATTATTTCGCGGTAAGTTTTAACTGCATTTAACTCTCCCATCATAGCATCTGCTATTCCATCTTTAAAACTTGATGGCGGAACAAACGCTTCTTCTTCAGGTTGTATTTTCATCCCTGTAATTTGAAAATACATATTCTTATACATTTGATTATGACGTAACTCATCATCTCTAATCGACTCTATTATTCCTTTTATTTCATTTACTTCTTTAGAAGATAATTCACCTACTGGTATATTATCAATTAACCATTGATAAAACATAGAATCTTTCTTTTCTGATTCGATTGATTTTCCAATTAAATTTATAGAATTTTGTAGTTGCTTTGGATTAGGATATATCCACTCATAAGTATAATCCATTGTTGTTACCCCCTTAATATAATCTAATATAATATATACTTAAAAGTAGAAATTTGTTACCTAATTTATCTTAATATATTTATTTTATTTACTTTTATCAAAATTTTTCATTATTTCTTTTATTTTTAGTAATTGGCAATTAATTCGATTTATTCTTTTTTATTCTTACCATATTTTTATGATTTTTTTAGCATACTATTAATGAGAAGTATCTTAAGGAGGTATTTTATGAGTCATAGAAATAATGATGTATTTAGAAATAAACCTCAGTTTGAAACTAATCCAACATTAAACAAGAGTCTTACTCCTGATGTTCCTACGTTTAAATCAAACGCAATGGATAATCAAGGTTTTGCACCATTAAACAATTGTTCTAATGGATGTTGTGGTAATCACCAAAAGGCACACAAAGAAGAATCTGATTACAAATGTTGTAATGGAAAACATGCTGATGGTCACAAGCATGAAGGATGTCATTGTAACCATAAATAATTAAACTCTATTTCCCTTCAATACTTTGCTTCAAAAGTTAAATGTAAGAAGTCTATTTTTTATAATGATAAAATTTAGACTTCTTTCTTCATGTTTATTAATTTATTATGTGTGATATACTCCTTTATATGAGGTGATTATATGTTTAATAATAAAAAAGAAGAAATTAGAGAAGAGTTAATTAATTTAGCTGATGAAAAGTATAAAAAATTTCATAGTAATTTATGTCCTGGTGTGGAAAATATTTTAGGTGTTAGACTTCCAATCCTAAGAAAGTTATCAAAAGATTTATCAAAAAATAATTATGAAGATTACTTGAATAATGATAATGCTAAATACTATGAAGAGGTCATGGTTGAAGGGTTAATAATTGGCTATATTAAAACTGATAATGAAACTCGATTAAAATACATAAGAAACTTTGTTCCAAAGATAAATAATTGGGCAGTTTGTGATAGTTTTTGCAATAATTTAAAGTTTACTAAGAAAAGTATGAGTGAGGTTTGGGATTTCATACTACCTTATGCTTCATCTAAAAATGAATTTGATGTAAGGTTCGCTGTTGTTATGATGCTTAATTTTTATATTGTTGATGATTATATTGATAGTGTATTAAGTGTTTTAAATAATATTCATCATGATGGATATTATGTTAAAATGGCTGTAGCTTGGGCTATATCATTTGCATATATCCACTTTCCTGATAAAACTTTATTTTTTTTAAAAAATAATAACTTAGATAATTTTACATATAATAAGTCATTACAAAAAATTATAGAGTCTAATCGTGTAAGTACAGAATATAAGGATTTAATGAGAAGTATGAAAAAGAAAAATGCTTGAGACTTAATTTAGTCCCAAGCACTTTATTTATCCATTATATACACTTTTTAATAATTCTATTTCTTTAGCATATCCATCTAATTCATTTGGTGTTTCAAGTAAGAAAGGAATATTTTTAAGTTTTGGGTGATTTATTATTCTAGTTATAGCTTCTAATCCTATATTTCCTTCACCTATTTTAGCATGTCTATCTTTGTGACTTCCACGAACATTTAAACTATCATTTAGATGAATTGCTTTTAATCTATCTAATCCTAATACCTTATCAAACTCTTCTAGAACTCCATCTAAATCATTTACAATATCATATCCAGCATCAAATACGTGGCAAGTATCCATACATATACCTATTCTGTCACCTAATTCAACCTTGTCTATTATAGCTCTTAATTCTTCAAAATTCCTTCCTATTTCAGTACCTTTTCCAGCCATAGTTTCAAGTAATACTGTAGTAGTATGCTCTGGTGTTAAAGTTTGATTTATCATATCTGCAATATATTGAATTCCAACTTCTACTCCTTGTTTTACATGACTTCCTGGATGGAAGTTATATAAATTTCCTGGTACACTTTCCAATCTTCTTAAATCATCTGCAAAAGTTTGTATAGCAAACTCTCTTTTACTTTCGTCAGCTGCACAAGCATTTAATGTATATGGTGCATGAGCTAATAATTTAGCAAATTTATTTTCTTTTGCAAGCTCTAAAAAAGCTTGTATATCTTTCTCATCTAAATCTTTTGCTTTTCCACCTCTTGGGTTACGAGTAAAAAATTGAAAAGTATTAGCATTTATACTCAATGCTTCCTTTCCCATATTTTTAAAACCTTTTGATACTGATAAGTGACATCCTATATTTAACATCGTAATTCTCCTTTATTTTACGTCTATTTTTTCTATATTAAGTAATTTTTCTTTAACATTAACTCCACCCGCGTATCCAACTAATTTTCCATTAGAGCCAATCACTCTATGACATGGAATTATTATTGGTATGGGATTTTTGTTATTTGCCATTCCTATAGCCCTACATGCTTTTTCATTCCCGATAGCTACAGCAATATCTTTATAACTTTTAGTTTCACCATAAGGTATATTTAAAAGTTCATTCCAAACTTTCTTTTGAAATTCTGTTCCCCTAGCATCTAATGGCAAATCAAATTTCATTCTATTTCCTTCAAAGTATTCTTTTAACTGTTTAAAACATTCTTTTATTAAATCTGTCTCTTCTATATTATCATTAGTATCTACCTTTGAAAAAAATATATCTGTTATTGATTTATTATTTTCCCTAATTCCTATAATACCTATTTCTGTTTCATAAAAAAATATATTATTCATTTAATTATAATATAAGACTAATTAATATCTTATATCTCCTCTCTATAAAACTTTGTACTATTTATATTATAGATATTATTTTTACTTTATCATCTTTTTTATATTAAAATTTTACTATTCTTTTTATTAGTACCCAATTAGTAAAAAATAAAACTCACTTAAAAATTCAAAATAACAAAAGAATGCTAGCTTAATTTTAAGCTAACATCCTTAATTTTATAATGAAGATATTTGTTACTGTACCATCCTCTGTAAATGATGTAATCCCTGTTCCATTAACATTTTAGGTTTAGTTTCATAAGTTTTTCACAGATTTGAGATCAATATAATTTCTTTATATGTAAAAAAAAGAGGATATCTCTTCTAATTAAAAATTATTATAAGAAATCCTCTTTTCTACTTAATAAAAATTACTCTTCTATATCAACTTTTATAGCTAATTCTTCTAATTGAGCATCATCAGCTACTCCTGGAGCATTTGTCATTGGACATATAGCATTTTGATTTTTAGGGAATGCTATCACTTCTCTAATATTATCAGCTCCTGTAAGCAGCATCATTAATCTATCAAATCCAAATGCTAATCCAGCATGTGGTGGCACTCCATATTTAAACGCTTCTAGTAAGTATCCAAACTTATCATTAGCTTCTTCATCGCTTATTCCTATAGCATCAAACATTTTCTTTTGGATATCCGCATTAGATATTCTAACACTTCCTCCACCTAGTTCATATCCATTTAATACTATATCATAAGCTTTAGCTCTTAAATTAGTTTTATCTTCACCAGTTAATCCTTCTACGTCTTCATCTAATGGAGATGTGAATGGATGATGCATTGCTATCATTCTTCCTGTTTCTTCGTCTTTTTCGAATAATGGGAATTCAGTTACCCATAATAGGTTATATTTATTTTTATCCATTAAGTCAAGTTTTCTACCAACTTCAAGTCTTAATTGGCCTAATGCATCATAAACTACAGCATTTTTATCAGCTATAAATAATAATAAGTCTCCAGCTTCTGCTCCCATTTTTTCTAATATAGCGTTCATTTCTTCTTCTGAGAAGAATTTAGCTATTGGAGATTCTATTCCAGCTTCAGTTAATTTTATCCAAGCAAGACCCTTAGCTTTGTAAAGCTTAGCATGCTCTTCTAACTTCTTCATTCCTTTTTTTGAGAAGGCTTCAGCTCCACCTTTAACGTTTATACCTCTAACACTACCTTTTTCATCAGAAGCAGCATTAGCAAATACTCCGAATCCACATTCTTTAACTATGTCAGATATATTTACAAATTCTAATCCAAATCTAGTATCTGGTTTATCTGAACCAAATCTATCCATAGCTTCTTTATAAGTCATTCTTTGGATAGGTAATTGAACATCCACATCTAATACTTCTTTGAATATTTCTTGAAGCATTTTTTCCATGATTCCCATTACATCTTCTTCATCAACAAATGACATTTCACAGTCTATTTGAGTGAATTCTGGTTGTCTATCAGCTCTTAAATCTTCATCTCTGAAACATTTTACTATTTGGAAGTATCTATCCATACCACTTACCATTAATAATTGTTTAAATAATTGTGGTGATTGTGGTAATGCGTAGAATTTACCTGGATTAACTCTACTTGGTACTAAGTAATCCCTAGCACCTTCTGGAGATGGTTTTATTAAGAAAGGAGTTTCTATTTCTACAAAGTTGTTATCTGTTAAGTAATTTCTTACTATTTTAGCAACTTTACTTCTTAATATTAAATTATTTTGCATAGAAGGCTTTCTTAAATCTAAGAATCTATATTTTAATCTTAAATCTTCAGAAACATTATCATTATCTTTTATATATATTGGTGGAGTTTCTGATTTGCTTAAAATTCTAAGTTCAGTTGCTTCTATTTCTATATCTCCTGTTGCCATGTTAGGATTTTTAGATTGTCTTTCTCTAACTATACCTTTAACAGCAACAACATATTCTGAACCTAATTTTTCAGCTTTATTAAATGCTTCTTCACTTACATTTGTATCAAATATTATTTGGCTTATTCCTCTAACATCTCTTAAATCAACGAATACTAATCCACCTAAGTTTCTTTTCTTTTGTACCCATCCATTTAAAACTACTTCTTCACCCACATTGGCAATTCTTAAATCACCACAGTAATGAGTTCTCTTTAATCCTTTTAAGTTCTCCATATTTCCTCCTTCGTCATTTACGCACTAAAAGGTGAAAGATTGAATGATAATATTCATCTCTTTTCACCTTATATTCTATGTCAATTTTAATTATAATCTATTTTTTAACTCATTTACTAATTCACTAAGTTTTACAGTAGTTTGTTCTGATGTTTCCATGTTTTTAAGAGTTGCTGCATCATTAGCTAACTCGTCATCACCTATAACTATTGTATATTTAGCATTTATTTTATCTGAGTATTTAAATTGAGCTTTTAAGCTTTTTCCTAAGTGATCTATATCAGCGCTTATGTGATTATCTCTTAGTTCTTTTATTAAACCAAAACTCTTAGTTTTAGCTGTATCTCCTATTGTTGCTATGTATATATCTGTAGATTTTGGATTTTCTATTTCTATATTATTATTTTCTAAAGTTAATAATAATCTTTCTGCTCCAAGCCCAAATCCTATACCACTAATTCCTTTTGGCCCACCTAATTGTTCAACTAGACCATCATATCTTCCTCCGCCACAAACTGTACTTTGTGATCCTATATCATTTGATATTATTTCGAAAGCAGTTTTTCTGTAGTAGTCAAGTCCCCTAACTATAGTTTTATCAACTACAAACTTTATATCCATCTCTCTTAAGTATTCTTGTAATTTATCAAAATGATTTTCACAATCATCACATAAGTGATCTATCATGAAAGGTATGTCTGTTATATTTGCTTTACATGTAGGGTTTTTACAATCTATAACTCTCATTGGATTTTTGTCTTTTCGCTCTAAACAAGTTTCACATAATACATCTGATTTAGCATCTAAATATGCTTTTAAAGTTTTGTTATATTCTTCTCTACAAACAGGACATCCTACTGAGTTTATGTTTACTGACAAATCTTTAAGTCCTAATTCATTAAAGAATTGCACTGCTAAAGATATAACTTCTGCATCTATTGATGGTGTATCACTTCCTAGTGCCTCAATACCAAATTGGTGGAATTGTCTTTGCCTTCCTGCTTGTGGTCTTTCGTATCTAAAGCATGGAGTTATGTAAAATAATTTTGTTGGTTGTGTATCAGCATATAATTTATTTTCTATAAATGATCTGATAGTTCCAGCAGTCCCTTCTGGTTTTAAACTTATTTGTCTATCACCTTTATCAGTGAAAGTATACATTTCTTTTTGAACTATATCTGTTGTGTCACCAACACTTCTTGTGAAAACTTCTGTATGCTCAAATATAGGAGTTCTCATTTCTTCATATCCATATAATGCACATATTTCTCTGAATTTCTTCTCAACATAGTGCCATTTATAGACTTCCTTTGGTAATATATCTCTTGTCCCTCTTGGCGCTTTACTTAGCATTTTTCTCTACCTCCTCATACTTTCTTTTTATCATCTCGTCAACTCTTTGAATATATTGTTCTACATTCTTGACATTTTCTACCCTTTCAATCCTATCTTCATCAGGATATACAAATTTAGTTATAGAACCAGCCCCTAATGCATAATTACTTTGTTTTTCCTCCATAATTTGCATATTATAAATACATTCATAACCTTCTTTAGCATAACCTATATTTTCTAGATTACCTAGCATATGTTTTTGTCTGTACATATAATAAGGGTTTAATCCCATATCCTCTGCATATTCCTTAGCTAAATTAATCATTTTTACCATTTCTTCATACTGAGCAAGTTCATAATCTTCTAGATTTTCTTTTAGCTTTGATGTTCTTTTTACTGCTAAGGTATGAACAGTTAGACTTTCTGGAGATAGCTCTTTTATTTTATCTAAAGTATTTCTAACCATACTTAAATCTTCATCTACTAACCCTAGTATTATATCCATATTGATATTATCAAATCCGACTTCTCTAGCCAAATGGAATGTGTCAATTATATCTTGTATACTATGATTTCTACCTATTTTTTGTAAAGTTTCATCATTCATACTTTGTGGATTAATACTTATTCTGTCTACATTATTTTTCTTTAAGACTTCTAACATTTCTCTATTTATAGTATCAGGTCTTCCTGCCTCTACTGTAAACTCTTTGATTTCACTTAAATCAAATCTTTCAAATAGTCCTTTTATTAAAGTATCCATTTCATCAGGAGTTAAAGTAGTTGGAGTACCTCCACCAATATATAAAGTTTCTATTGATTTATTTTGTTCTTCTAATAACTTAGCTACACCTTCGACTTCTTCAAGTAATTTAGCTACATATGTAGGTTTTAATCCTCCAAATTGCTTTAAAGAGTTCGCAGGGAATGAACAATAATAACATCTTGTAGGGCAAAATGGAATACTCACATATAAAGATACTTTATTTTCATCTATTGGGTATATGAATTTTCGCTCTCTTCTTGCAATATCAAGAGCTAAATCAATTTTATCATCACTTATAAAATAATCTCTAGTTAATTTTTCTCTTATTTCTTCATCACTAAAATTATCATCAAGTAGTGAATGTACTATTTTTACAGGTCTTATACCTGTAAGTATTCCCCATGGTGGAGTAATCTTAAACTTCTTTTCTAGAATTTTGAACATACTCCTTTTTATAGTTTCCTTTATAACCTTTTTTTCTTCTCTCTTACTTAACCCCTCTAAGCTTCTATGTTCTACATGTTCATATATTACTCCATAATTTTCACAATAAACAGTTTTGGAAAAAATATTGTTATTATGAGAAAATAAAGTATTCTCTACAACCATCATGCAATCTCTTTCGTCAATGAATCTAAGCTCTGAAGTAAAAAGTTTAACTAGTTCGCTTACTTCATATTTAAAATCATGACCTTTTAATACAATACCTATCATTTTCTAGCTCCTTTTGAAATCCTCGCAAGTGTATTTATCTCATAAAAGGATTTGTCATTTTTTCTATTTTTAAAGTAGAATTTGGACCATGACCTGGATAAACCGTTATATCATCATCTTGATTTTGTAATCTTTTTAATGATTTTTCCATTTTTTTATAGTCACCGCCATAAAAATCTGTTCTTCCTATACTCCCCGCAAATAAAGTATCTCCTGTAAGCATATGTTTATCAATTTTTATACACATACTTCCTGGAGTATGCCCTGGAGTGTGAATAAATTTTAATTTCATATCTCCAACTTTTAATGTATCATTATCTTTAACATATATATCAGCATCTAATTCCACAGTATTTGAAGGAAGTGAAGCACTTAAATTTTTTCTTTTATCTATTAATATTTCTTTCTCTTCTTCATGGGCTACTATTTTAGCATTTGTTGCTTCTTTTAAAGTTAAAACATTTGTTATATGATCTCCATGACCATGAGTTAGTACAATATATTCTACATTTAAATTTTGTCTTTTTACAAAGTTCATTATATCAACAAGATTTACCCCTGGATCAACAACAATGCATTTTTTTGTATTTTCGTCTCCAACTACATAAGTATTTTCACCCATACGACTTTCAACGATTTTTTCTAATATCATAGCTTCCCCCTCCTTAGAATTCTTTTCTTGATTCTAGTAATATAGTCACAGGTCCATCATTAGTTAAATCAACCATCATATGAGCTCCAAACTGTCCTGTGCCTACATTAATCCCTTGTTTTTTTATTTTTTCAACAAATTCTTCATATAAAGGATTTGCCACTTCTGGCCTTGCTGCATCAGAAAAGCTAGGTCTTCTACCTCTTCTTGCATCCCCATAAAGTGTAAATTGAGAAACGGCTAAAACTTCACCATCAACATCTTTTAATGATAAATTCATTTTTCCGTCTTCATCTTCAAATATTCTTAAATTAGTTACTTTATCTACCATATAATCAACATCTTTTGATGTATCATCATGAGTAACTCCAAGTAAAACCATTAGTCCTTGATTTATTTGTCCAACAACTTCTTCATCTACTGTTACTTTGGAAGATGAAACCTTTTGTACAACTGCTCTCATATTTTCCTCCTAATTTCTTACCCTGAAAACATCATCTACACCAGGTATAGACTTAATTTTTTTCATTAAATTTGTTAGTTCAGAAATATCATTTACTTCAATTAATAAGTTAATTTGAGTCATTTCGTCTTTTGATTTTCTTGCATTAATTCCATTTATATTAAGTTTTTGCATCGCTATTGTATGAATAACATCATTTAGCATACTTTTTCTATCTGTTCCAATAATTTTAATTTCGCCTTCAAATTTAGACTTTTTAGGAGCATCCCAACTTACATCTACAAGTCTTTTCTTGAAAAATTCATCGTTCATTTGGCAGTTTGGACAATCTGATCTATGTATCGCCACACCTCTACCCTTCGTAACATATCCTACTATTTCGTCTCCAGGTAATGGATTACAACATTTAGCAAATCTAACAAGTATATTATCTAGACCTTTTACTATAACCCCAGAACTACTCTTCTTTCTTTTTTCCTTGTATTCCTTGTCAGTTATATTATATTTTGATAAATCTTCATTTTCTTTTTGTCTATTTTCTTTTTCTTTTTTCTTTTCTTCTTTAAGGTAAAAATCTCTAACCTTTGGAACAACTTGGCTAACTACTATTCCGCCATATCCTATAGTTGCAATAAAATCTTCCAAGCTTGGTTGATTAAATTTCTTTGCTATTTGTTCCATAAACTTTTCTATAGAAGAGTCTTTTAAAGGAATACCATATTTTTTAAATTCTTTTTCTAATATTTCATATCCTCTTTCAATATTTTCTTCTCTTCTTTCTTTCTTAAAGAATTGTCTTATTCTATTTCTTGCATTTGGAGTTTTAACAATCTTTAACCAATCACGGCTCGGTCCATTTGAATTTGATGATGTAATGACTTCAACAATTTCCCCATTTTGCAATGTATAATCAATAGGAACTAGTCTACCATTTATTTTAGCTCCTACACATTTATTTCCTACCTTACTATGAACCCTGTATGCAAAATCTATTGGTGTAGATTCCGCTGGTAGCTCAATAACGTCCCCCTTAGGAGTAAATACATAAACTTGACTATTAAATACATCTTCTTTTAATGAATCTAAGAACTCTTGAGGATCTTTTACATCTTTTTCCCACTCCATCATTTGTCTTAGCCATTTTAATTTTTCTTCCATCTTTTCATCATTACTCATTGTACCTTCTTTATATTTCCAGTGAGCTGCTATACCATATTCGGCAATATTATGCATTTCATGAGTCCTAATTTGAATTTCTACAGGCTCACCTTCTGGTCCAATTACTGTAGTATGAAGAGATTGATACATATTAGCTTTAGGCATTGCTATATAGTCTTTAAATCTTCCTGGCATTGGTACCCATAAAGTATGAACCATACCGAGAACTGCATAACAATCCTTTATTGTATCTACGACTATTCTAACAGCAGTTAAATCAAAAATTTCTTCAAAAGTCTTATGCTTATTTTTCATTTTTCTATAAATGCTGTAAAAATGCTTTGGTCTTCCATAAACTTCACAATCTATATTAACTTCGTTAAACTTTTCTTGTAATAAATTTACTATTCTGCTTATATATTCTTCTCTTTGACTTCTTTTCATAGAAACTTTATCTACTAAGTCATAGTATCCATCTGGGTCTATATATCTTAGTGCTAAATCTTCCAATTCCCATTTAATTTTAGAGATTCCTAACCTATGAGCTATTCCACCATAGATTTCTAAAGTTTCTTTTGCTTTATATTTAGCCTTTTCTTCTGGCATATATTTTAGAGTTCTCATATTATGTAGTCTATCAGCTAACTTTATAAGAATTACCCTAATGTCTTTTGCCATGGCTAAAAACATTTTTCTTAAATTCTCAGCTTGCGTTTCTTCTTTTGATTGATATTTAATTTGACCAAGTTTTGTAACCCCATCAACTAAATCAGCAATCTCCTTACTAAACATTTCTTCTATATCATCATAAGTATAGTCCGTATCTTCTATCACATCATGTAAAAGTCCTGCTGATATAGTTTCTATATCAAGTTCCATATCTACAAGAATATTTGCAACAGCTATTGGATGAATTATATAAGGTTCACCTGATTTTCTTAGGATACCTTCATGGGCAGATTTTGCCAAATAGTAAGCTTTTTCTACAAGAGTAGTATCTGTATTAGGAGCATATTCTTTTATTTTATCTAGAATCTCCTGTAATTCCTTATCATGCATATAACCACCTATTCTCTAAAGTATAAATTTTATTATATATGAAAATAGTTGGTAAAAACCAACTATTATTATTGTCTAGTATTTTATAAGAGAATTAACATTATATTTTGCTAATTTTGCTCTTCCGTCTAAGTCTTCTAATTCTATTAAAAATTGCATTGAAACCACTTCTCCGCCTAGCTTTTCTATAAGTTTAGCTGCTGCTTCCATAGTTCCACCTGTAGCTAATAAATCATCTACTATTGCAACCTTTTGCCCTGGCTTAATAGCATCTTTGTGTATTTCTAGTCTATTAGAACCATACTCTAAATCATATTCATAACCTTCAACTTCCCATGGTAATTTCCCAGGTTTTCTAACTGGTATAAAACCAATTCCCATACCATAAGCAACCGGTGTTCCCATTAAGAATCCTCTTGCTTCTGGTCCTACAATTAAATCAACTTCCTTATCCTTTAAATCTGCTATTATTTCATCAATTGCAAATTTAAGTGCTTTACCATCTTGTAATAATGTTGTTATGTCTTTAAAGCTTATTCCTTCCTTTGGAAAATCTTCAATTACTCTTACTATTTGTTTTAAATCCATTTAAAACTCCTCCTAATGGCTTTTTACATACTCTTGTTTTAATTCTTTTAGATTATTAAGTATTACACTTTCATCCAAATTAAGCTTTTTATCAGGTTTTTCTAATAAATATATGGCTATAGTATTTTCTTCATAGTTAATTTCAAAATTCAATAAATTTAATTCTTTAAAAACTTTAAGTATTATAAATATTTTTAAAGGTAGAAGTTTAAATACTTTTTTTAATTCAGTTAGCTTTAATTGTAATTCTTTACTTACAAGCATTTGCTTATAAATATTGATAAATTCTTCTCTATTTGGAACTATATTATCCATAATGTTTTTTAAATATATTTTATCTTCACTACTATAATACTTAATAACAGATTTATTATTTAAAATGTTCTTATTTAGATACGAATATTCTCCTTTATTATACAAAAAATCATAAAGAATAATACTATTATATCTTTTTAAGTCTATTTTATCAATATTAGGTGAAAATATAAGTTGTACTTTCTTATTTTTTTCATAAATATAATTATAATTTATACCATAGTCCAAATCTGTTAGTGAAACATCTGATAAAGCTCGGTAAAATCCATTTAATGTATTTGTTATAATCAATGTATCTTCTTTTATATAATCAAAAATATTTATATCTTTATCACCATCTATATTAATTGATAGATTCTCTTCACTTACATGAATATTATATAAACTATCACTATCCCTTGGACTTATCTTTTCAAGTAACTTAATTGATAAATTATTTGATATTACTGACTTAGGATGAGATAACCTTATATCTTTTAATAAAAATTGGACTTTGCGTTCATTGTTAAAATTATTTTCATCTATTTGAAATAAAACATCTATCTTATCGCCTTCTTGAAAATCATCAGCTAAATAAGCCATATTAAATCCTACACATTCATAAGATTTTTTATTTTCACAAATTAGTTTTAGGTGTTGTTTATTTTTTCCCATTTTATAAATATTAGTCAGTAATAAATCTCTCATAATAAATCTTGGTGATGGGTTGCTTAATCCAAAAGGTTCTAACTTATGTAAATCGTCTACTAATTCTAGTGTCGCACTGTCTTCTTCAAGTTCATATTCAACTTTTATATTTTCAATTAAATCTTCTTTACTTAAATTATAATCTGCTATTTCGTTTACTCTTCTTCTTAATTCTTCTATATTTTCTGCATTTAAAGCTAATCCTGCTGCCTGCTCATGTCCACCAAATTTATTCATTAAGTCTTTGCAACTTACTAATGCATCAAATATACTAAATCCTTTAATAGATCTTGCTGAACCAGTTGCTTCACCATCTTCTATAGTAAGTAATATTGTAGGTTTATAATATTTTTCTGTTAGCTTAGATGCAACTATTCCTATTATTCCATGTTGCCATCCTTCTTTCGCTACTACAAGTACCTTGTCATCTTTATACTTTTCATCACTTGCTAAAACATCTTCAGCCTCTTTATACATCTTACTTTCTATCATTTGTCTTTCAATATTTTTTGATTCCAATATATTTGCTATTTCTTTTGCTTCATCTTCCAAATCAGTAGTAAATAGTTGTACTCCTAAATATGAGTATCCTAGTCTACCAGAGGCATTAATTCTAGGGCCTACTGAATAACCTATGTGAGATGACCCTATTTTGCTAGTTTCAATACCACATACTTTAATCAGTTCTCTTAAGCCTAAATTTTTGCCCTCTTTCATTAGTTTTAAACCATTTTTTACAATTATTCTATTTTCATCTATAAGTGGTACTATATCACATATTGTTGCTAGAGTTACTATTTCTAAATAATCAAACATAGATGTCTTAAACTCTTCTTCATCGGTTAAAGCTTGAATCATTTTAAATGCTACCCCGCATCCACAAAGCATGTCAAATGGATAATTACACTCTTCTTGTTTTGGATTTACTATTGCATAAGCATCAGGTATATCACTTTGGCACTCATGGTGATCTGTTATTATAACATCAATTCCAAGCTCATTAGCTAATTCTACCTCTTTAACTGATGTTATACCACAATCTACTGTTATAATAAGGTCACAGCCATCATCGTTTATTTTCTTTATTGCCTCTTCATTTATACCATATCCTTCTTCCAATCTATTTGGAATATAATATTTCACTGGAAAACCTATAGATTTAAAGTATATATATAGAATAGATGTAGAGGACACTCCGTCTACATCATAGTCACCATAAATATAAATTCGTTCTTTATTTTCAATAGCTTTCTTTATTCTATCTGTAGCCCTCTTCATATCCTTCATTAAAAAAGGATCTCTTAAATATTCTAAAGATGGATTCATAAAAATTTCTGCATTTTTTTCGTCATTTATACCTCTATTATTTAATATTTGGCTAATTTCCGAGGAAATATTTATTTTCTTACTCAAATCTGTCGTTTTAACTTTTCCTTTATGTTTTAATGTCCATTTTTTATTATATATCAAAAGCTCTCACCTCATATTTTCTTTGTACTTATACTTAAATATTATAATATTATTAACTTATATGCCATAATCTAATACTAAAAATTTTATCGCAATAAAAAGGAGCAATTCATATATTGCTCCTTTTTACTTTATATAATTATTATTTAAATTATAAATTACTTATGCTTTTTACCCATTTCTACATAATGTAAAGCTGATTTTTTTAGGCTTTCTTTTTCTTCATCAGTTAATTCCCTTATAACCTTTGCAGGTGATCCTAATAATAAAACTCCTGGTGGGAATTTTTTACCCGTTACCAAGCTACCTGCTCCAACCATAGTAAATTCTCCAATTTCTGCATTGTCAAGGATAGTTGAACCCATTCCAATTAAGCTGTAGTCACCTATTTTACATCCATGAATAATAGCCGCATGTCCTATAGTTACATGTTTGCCGATAACCGTTGCTTCTTCTTCTCCACAATGAACTATAGTTCCATCTTGTACATTTGAATTTTCTCCAACTATAATTGGACTATCATCACCTCTTAAAACTGCCTTATACCAAATACTTGCATTTTTTTCGACTATAACATTGCCTATTATGTCAGCAGTTTCTGCTACAAAAACAGAATCATCAATAGTAGGTTTTATCCCTTCAAACCCTTTTATCATTTCTATTCTCCTTCCAACATTAATTTTGCTTGAATCATTATAGAACATTCAGTTCTTTTCTTTTGCATTTCACAACCTAATTCATATGGTTTTCTAATATCATTATTAAAGTTTATTGCGTTAGCATGACATCCACCTGAACAGTAGAATTTATTCCAACATTTTTTACAATCTTCTTTAGAGTAAACATGAGCATCTCTAAACATATTACTTATTTCCTGAGGTATAACTATCTCCTCATCCATTATATTAGCTAATTTAAAATCATCATTTCCTACAAACTGATGACATGGGTATATGTCTCCATTTGGTGTTACTGCTAAGTATTCATTTCCAGCACCACAGCCAGTTATTCTTTTTATCACACATGGTCCTTGATTTAAGTCTATTACAAAATGGAAGAAAGTAAAATCATCACCATCTAACTTTCTTTTTGCATACTCTTTTGCTAATTTTTCGTATTCATTAAAGACTTTTTCCATGTCTTCTTCTCTTAATGCATATGGATTACTTTCATCTCCAACAACTGGCTCTACTGATGTTAACTCAAATCCTTCATCAGCAAAATGAAGTACATCTTCAGAGAAATCTAAGTTATCTCTAGTAAATGTCCCTCTAATATAATAGTATTTATCTTTATCTCTTTTTTCTACTAACTTTTTAAATTTAGGCATGATAACATCATAACTTCCCTTATCATTAACTGTCGGTCTCATGTTATCATTTATTTCTTTTCTTCCATCTAAACTTAATACTGCATTATGCATATTTTCATTTATATAATCAATCTTCTCATCATCTAATAATATTCCATTAGTAGTTATAGTAAATCTTATGTTTTTATTATTTTCTTTTTCAACTTTTCTACCATAAGCAACTAATTGTTTTACTACATCAAAGTTCATTAGTGGCTCTCCACCAAAGAAGTCTATTTCTAAATTTCTTCTATTCCCTGAATTAGCGATAAGATAATCTATGGCTCTTTTACCTGTTTCAAAGCTCATCATTTCTTTTTCTCCACCAAAATCACCTTGTGAAGCAAAGCAGTATTTACATTTTAAGTTGCAGTCATGTGAAACATGTAAACATAATGCTTTTACTACTTTTTTTCTATTTACAAAGCTTGGGTGAGTTTCATATGTATCTTCTGTAAATAAAAGACCTTCTTCTTTTAAAGATTTTACCTCTTCATACGCTTCTTCTATTTGTTCTTTAGTATAATCCTTATTTAAGGACTCTACTATTTCTTCCATAGATTTTTCTTCAAATAAATCTACAAGATTGTACGCAACATCATCTAATACATGAACACTTCCTCCGTTCACATCTAAAACAATATTGTATCCATCCATGGAAAATTTATGTATCATACTCATAATATGTCCTCCTAATTTTTAATACTCTTATTATATACCTATCATAAAATATATGTAAATTTTTTATAAAAATAATTTATATACAAACAAAGTGAGGGTATTACCTGTAATACCCCCACAATCTAGAATAATCTTATTTAAATTATCTTTCACACTCTTGGTTTGCAACTGTACAAGAAGTTTTACAAGCAGATTGACAAGATGTTTGACATTCTCCACATCCACCTTTAACTGCACTTTCTTTTAACGTAGCATTTGATAAAGTTTTTATATGCTTTTTAGCCATTTTACTACCTCCTGTTTCTGATTAACTGCTAATAATTATACCATAATTTATCATATTTTGGAACTTATTTGAAGTTTACACCTAATACTCCGCCTATTCCTCCAGCTATGGAGACAAGTATTGCTTTATATAGTATTGTAATATCAAATATGTAATTTTCTTTAGCTAAGTAAAACATAATTATAAGTAATATTATGTAAGATATACCTACTATAAAACCATATATAAGTCCCTTTTCCTGTATATGTTTACAAGCATAAAACCCACCAAAAGCTGCTGAAATTGTGGTTATAAATGAGGTAACTATTGAAACTGAATCTGCAGATACACTAGTATAAGTCAATAATAAGTTATAAACTAATAAAACTATTAATGTGATTATGTAAGCATAGCCTAGCCCTTTTAATATATGTATTGTTTTGGTCATAAAAAAACCTCCCCTCGAAATATATATATTCCTTAGGGAGATTTAAAATTACTAATTATTAATTTTCTTTTTTCTCAACAGAAGCTATAGCCCATTTTTTAAATGGCATTTTAGTTCTATTTGGTCCTACTTCTAGAACAACAAACTCATCTTCAACTTTAGCTATAGTTGCTAACATTCCACCTATTGTAGTAACCATTTGTCCTACTTCTAGACTTGATCTTAATTGATCTAATTGTTTTTCTTTTTTTCTTTGAGGTCTTATGAATAAGAAATAGAAAATTGCAAATAACGCAACCATATAAACAATAGATATTATCATGTTTTTATCCATAGTTTTCACTCCTTCATATGTTTATTACTTCTTTAAATAAAAGTATAATAAACATTATAGCTCAATTTCATTATAATTAATACCCATATTTGGCGAAAAATTCATCTTTGAAGTCTAATAATCTATCTTCCATTATTGCTTGTCTTACATCTTCCATTAATTTAAGTAAAAATCTTAAGTTATGTGTAGATATAAGTCTAGCTGCAAGTATCTCATTTGCTTTAACTAAATGTCTTATATAAGCTTTTGTATAGTTTTTACAGCAATAGCAATCACACTCTGGATCAAGTGGAGTAAAGTCTCTTGCATATTTAGCATTTCTCACTACAACTTTACCTTGACTAGTCATCGCAGTACCATTTCTCGCTATACGAGTAGGAAGTACACAGTCAAACATGTCTATTCCTCTTATTACACCTTCTAATAAATCATCTGGTGAACCAACACCCATTAGGTATCTTGGTTTATCTTCTGGCATTAGAGGTACTGTATAGTCAAGAACTTCATACATTAAAGGTTTAGGTTCTCCAACACTAAGTCCACCAACTGCATATCCTGGTAAATCTAACTCTAAAATTTCTCTAGCTGATTGCTCTCTTAAATCTTTGTACATACCACCTTGGATTATTCCAAATAATGCTTGGTTTTCTGTATTTTTATGAGCTTCTTTACATCTCTTTAACCATCTAGTAGTTCTTTCTAATGAATTTTTAACATATTCTCTATCCGCTGGATATGGAGCACATTCATCAAATGCCATCATTATATCTGAACCTAAGGCATTTTGTATTTCCATAGCTTTTTCTGGAGATATGAAATGTTTAGATCCATCTATATGTGATCTGAAGTGAACTCCTTCTTCAGTTATTTTTCTAAGTGGTCCTAGAGAAAATACTTGGAACCCACCACTATCTGTTAATATTGGTCTATCCCAGTTCATAAATTTATGAAGCCCACCTGCTTCTTTCACTAAGTCGTGACCAGGTCTCATATATAAGTGATATGTATTACTTAATATTATTTGAGATCCTATTTCTTTTAATTCTTCTGGTGTCATTGCCTTTACTGTTGCTTGAGTTCCAACAGGCATAAATATTGGTGTTTCTATAACTCCATGCGGAGTGTGTAATCTACCAAGTCTTGCACCACTTTGTTTACAAGTTTTTATAAGTTCATATCTTATTGCACTCATGTTTATTCTCCTTAATACTGTCATTATATTCTTAAAATAGAAACTTAACTATTAATCAGTTCTGTATCTTGTTTTTCTACTGAAGTTAATACATCTTTATTTGATGTTCTAGAATTATATACCCTACTCAAACTTATAGATTTTTCATCTGATGACATTAAATACTTTCTTATAGCAAATAATGCAGCAATTGCTATCACTCCTAAAAGTAAGTCTATCATTCCTGATGCTTTTGGAAGTAATATAAGCTTTCTTGCTATGGCATATAATAATACTTCTACTAGAACCCCCGGTATATGTAAGGACAGCATAACTACTAATTCAACACCTATTACTAACAACAAAGCCTCTGCTAAAAAACCATTTAACTGGCTATATTTCACTGGATGGCTGAAATCAACAATATATGCTTGATAAACGCTCCTTACTAAATCCATCATCCCCAATAATACAAGGATTAATATTACTATAGATAATGCTGTTTCAAAATTCTTTGATAGTTTCAATAATCGCTTGTCATGTTTTTCAATCATAATATATCCCCTTTATTATTATTTTATAAACATTGCATCCCCAAAACTAAAGAATCTATAATGATTTTCTACTGCACATTTATATGCATTTAATACATTTTCTTTTCCAGCAAGAGCACTTACTAACATTATTAGTGTTGACTCTGGCAAATGGAAGTTTGTAATTAGGTTATCTACAACTTTGAACTTATATCCTGGATAAATAAATATTTTTGTCCATCCTGATGCTGCTTTCATTCTTCCATTTTCATCAGCTACAGATTCTATAGTTCTAGTACTTGTTGTACCCACTGTTATTACTCTACGACCAGTTTCTTTTGCCTTATTAATTTTATCTGCTGCTTCCTGTGTAACCATATAATACTCAGAATGCATATCATGTTCTAAAACATCATCTACTTTTACAGGTCTGAAAGTACCAAGTCCAACATGTAGAGTTACAAAAGCTAAGTCTACACCCTTGTCCTTAATCTTTTGTAGTAATTCATCCGTAAAATGTAAACCTGCTGTCGGTGCTGCTGCTGATCCATTATGCTTAGAATAAACTGTTTGATATCTTTCTCGTTCTTCTAATCTTTCTGTTATATATGGTGGTAGTGGCATATTTCCTAGCTCATCTAAAACTTCTTCAAAAATACCTTCATACTCAAATTTTACAATTCTAGCTCCATCATCGCCCATTCCAACAACTTCAGCTATAAGTTTTCCCTCACCAAATGAAAATCTTGTGCCTATTTTAGCTCTTTTACCTGGTTTAACTAAAGTTTCCCAAGTATCATCTTCATTTCTTTTTAAAAGTAAAAACTCTATTTTTCCACCAGTTCCTTCTTTAGAACCAATTAGTCTTGCAGGAATAACTCTTGTATCGTTCAATACAAGACAATCTCCTGGATTTAAATAATGAATCATGTCATAGAAATGTTTATGTTCAATTGCGCCTGTTTCACGATCAAGTGCCATTAATTTCGAAGCAGTACGGTTCTTAAGAGGTACCTGCGCAATCAGTTCTTCAGGTAAATCAAAGTAAAAGTCTGATGTATTCATAATATCTCCAATCTATCTCAGCCCATTTAGGTTATTCGAATTTCTATCTATAATACTAAAGTTTATACCTAAATTCGTCAAGACATATAAAAGATACGGGTATTTAATAAATAAAGAGTAGCAGATTAAAACGTATAATGCGTTTAAATCTGCTACTCTTTA
>OKWN01000337.1_pt1 | contig 24750 bp, 25 predicted proteins | sample 1607151 | NCBI WGS metagenome assembly OKWN01 (sample SAMN07501046, study PRJEB24779) | human gut metagenome | isolation source: stool | host: human infant | place: USA: Pittsburgh, PA | reverse complement strand
ACTGGTGAAGAGGATAAAGTTTTAAAGAGTTATATGAAAGAATCTTAAAAGAATAAAAATATATACAAGGCATAAATTAAATTATCTCATTTATGCCTTGTATAAAATCATAATAGAATATTATTTCTATTAACTTTGTTACTTTAGCAACGGTCTAAGACGTTGGCGATATGAAGCGATTTGTCGACACAATGCTTAAGCAAAGTGAATTTTTAAATTAAGCAAGAATACCTACTTTTCTTAAAAGATACTCAGCATTTGTAGTTAAAGACCTTCCATTTTTAATCTTATAATCAAAGAAAATCTCACCATCTACATAATGTTCATTAAAACTGTAGTTCGTTATATTAGGGTTTTCATCTTCTAAATTACAAACCTCTAGATCATGAGTTGTAATCATTCCTGAAACATGAGATTTACATAGTTCTTTTAACACGCCTTCAGAGCCTTTAAGCCTATCAACAGAATTTGTTCCTCTAAAAATTTCATCTATTAGAAATAGTGTTTGTGGGTCACTATGAGATTGATCGATTATTTTTTTTATTCTTTTTAACTCAGCATAGAAGGTTGAAATGCCTTCGTTCAAATCATCTCTTATACGCATGGAAGTAATTATTTTCATCTTAGAAGATAACATACTATCTGCACACACGTAACTTCCAGCACGAGCAAGAACCATATTGATACCAACAGTTCTCATAAAAGTAGTTTTACCAGACATATTGGAGCCAGATATAATGTAGATATTATTATCTAGTTTAAAATCATTACAAATACGTTTTTCATTATTTATTAGAGGATGCCCTATATTTGTGGCTTCAATAATATTATTTTTATTATTAAAACTAGGAAGACACATATTGTTACAAATCCTAGGAAGATTGGCAAAACTTATTAAACTTTCCAGTTCTCCTAAAGTATAAAACCAGTTTTCAACTGAATCAGAGTATTTCATCTTCCAATTGTCCAAATCTATGGCATTTTTATAATCCCAAAGCAATAGAGAATTTAGTATTATGCACATTACTCCATTATTACGTTGATTGATATTTGAAGCTATTTTTGATAATTGTTTAACTCCTATTTTAGCAGTCTCTAAGTTTTTTACAATTTCATCTAACTTATTAGTTTTAAACTCTATTTTTGTAATATTATCTATAACATTATCGTAGCGACTGATTTTGGGTGCTAATTTTTTTAGAGTTCCAACATAATGATTTGCTTTTAAATAGCCAATAATCCAAAGCAATAGTTGGAATATGATTAAACAATTAAGAATAATAAAACTTAGAGTGCTTTTAGTAAATATTGAATATAGCAAAGTAAGACACGTTATTATATTTGAAATTTTAAATAATAATTTTAAGTAATTACTCTTAATAAATTTTTTCGTATCTTGTAATTGAGAAATTAAAATAGGAAAATCCTCATCTATACCAACTAGAGAAAAATCATACTCGGTTTCAGCACAAAAACTATAATTATTTCTTAACTCAGTAATAGCCTCATGGCGTTTTTTCAACTCTTTATCTGAAAAATTAGGATTCAGCAAATCTTTTACAAATCGTCTTCTTCCATAATAAGTACCAGTACTATTAATCATTTGGAATAAAGATTTGTTTCCAACTATGTCCAAATCTGTTGCATAATCATGGTCATAATCTATAAACTCCTCACCAATATCAGTAAAATTAGACCATTCACCAGTAATTCTTTTTATATTTGATTCATTAATTTTTATAACCCCTTCTTCTTTATATATTTGATCATATGTAGTTTTATGAGCTAAGGATGCTATGATGAAAAGGATAGCTTCAACTATCAAGACTAATATCAATTTTAAAGGGTATTGATTTACATATATTTTGTAAATGTTATAACATATTAAAATAAATAAAAACATTTTAATAATAGTAATTATATTAGCAGTCTTATTATATTCTACTATGTTATTTTTTCTTTTTTCTATATCATCATTAAATATTGATTCCATAAGTGTCACCTCCAAATTTATCCTGTAATTTTTATGATAACCAATAATTGCGTAAAATCCAACTTAATTTGTAGAAATATTAAAAGCTCCTCTCAAAATAATAGAATTAAATTAAAAAGGAGCCTTATTTTTAATATTTAATATATATTAATTCTGCTTCATTATATCTAGCAATTGCATAAATTACATCAGAAAGTCTGTTTATGTATTTTAATAAAAATGGATTTACAGTTTCTATTTTACTAAGAGAAAAAATTCTTCTCTCAGCTTTTCTACAAATAGTTCTAGCTATATGTAAATTAGCAGAGATTAAGTTAGTTCCAGGAACTATAAAAGCATCTATTTTATCAATTTTTTCAATATAAGAATCTATAATTTTTTCTAAAGATACGACATCATCATTACTTATGGGTGTTTTATAGGTTCCTTCTTCTTTAGTAGCTAATTCAGCAGAGACTGCAAATAATTTTATTTGTATACTTCTTAAAATTTCCTTATCTTCATCCTTAGCATAATTTGTGCAAAGACCTATGTAAGAGTTTAATTCGTCTAAAGTCCCATAAGACTCTACTCTTATATCATCTTTATCAACCCTAGTTCCATCGTATAAAGAGGTTTTACCTTTATCACCTGTCTTAGTATATATTTTCATAATAGTCCTCCTATATATTTTAATAATATTTATAATATACCCATAGCTAATAAACATATATACAAATATTTATTGAAGATTGCACATTAAAATAAGAAATTATGGGTATAAACTAAGTATAAAATGAATTAATTAAAATTACTTATAATATAAAAATTAATAAAAAATAGACTAATAAATGTAATCTACGGAGGAAAATAAAATGGGAAATTGTAACTCATGTCCATCAAAAAATAATTGTAATAAACAAGATACTTGCACAATAGAAAATAATCCAAATAATAAAATAAAAAATATAATAGGTGTTATGAGTGGAAAAGGTGGAGTAGGTAAATCTACAATAACATCATTAATAGCAAAACAATTAAGTAAGTCAGGATATAAGGTGGGAATATTAGATGCGGACATAACAGGACCAAGTATTCCAAGGCTTATGGGAGTACAGTATGAAAGAGCATTTTCAAATAATGGTACAGATATTTACCCTATAATAACAAAAGAAAATATAAAGACTATGTCAGTGAACTTTATGGTAAATGATGAAAGTCAGCCAGTAGTATGGAAAGGTCCATTAATAAGTAATACTATAAAACAATTCTATAAAGATGTAATGTGGGAAGAGTTAGATTATTTATTAATAGATATGCCACCAGGAACAGGAGATGTAGCCCTTACAGTTATGCAATCTTTACCTTTAACTGGAATGATAATGGTATCTGTACCACAAGATATGATATCTATGATAGTTTCGAAAGGTGTTAATATGGCTAAAATGCTAAATGTAAATATATTAGGCGTAGTAGAAAATATGAGCTATATTGAATGTCCTGATTGTAATAAAAAGATAAAATTATTTGATGGAGAAGAGACAGATGAGTTTTTACAAGAAAATAATTTGGATCTATTAGGAGAATTGCCTATGACTAGAGAAATTGTAGAAATAACTCATAAAGGTGTGGAGATAGTTAGTGATGAGTTAGACAATATCTTAACTGGCATAGTAGAAAAAATTAATAAAAAAATAAGTAAATAAATATTTTTAAACCACTATTCTTTTTGATGGAATAGTGGTTTTATGTTATAAATTTACTAAATTTAACTCTATATAAGTATTTTTTTTACAGATAATATATTTAAATATATTATTAAGGAGAAATGAAATGAGTAGAGAGAAAAAAACTGAATGTAATAATCAATGGGCAACTTCTAATATGTTTTTAACAAGTAAAGCAGAAGTCAAAGAGAAGAATGAAAGAAATAATGAGTGGGCTTCAACATTGAAGAAAAGTCCAGATGTATATGATGAAGATAATAATAAATAACTGAAAAATTTCACCACCTTTCTGTTAATATGAGAAGGGTGGTTCTATTATTTATATAGAAAATCTATAAATAATGGTTATTTATAGAAATAATTAATTAGAAGCAATATATTATTTATAGTAAAATACTAATGCAATGATACATCAGGGAGGGAAAAGATGAAAAATAAATTAATCAAAATGTTACTTTGCGTAGCTATGGTAGCAACAATGGTAGTGGGATGTAGTTCTAATTCGTCTGACAAGTCAGATGAATCTAAAAGTGAGTCAAATGTAAAAGCAGATGCAGTAGATAAAAACAAGGTTTTTGTAACACCTGACTGGGTACAAAGTGTAATAGATGGAAATCAACCAGAATCAGAAAACTATGTTATATTAGAGGCATCTTGGGGAACATATAAAGATAGTCCAGACTATACAAAAGGACATTTACCAGGGGCTTTACATGTAGATATAGCAAGCGTAGAATCAGAACCATACTGGAACTTATCAGAACCAGCAGTAATTGAAAAAGGAATGTTAGACCTAGGCGTTACAAAAGATAAAACTGTTATATTATATGGAGCTGATGTTTCTGGAACTGCGAGGGTAGCTTATGCTTATTTATGGGCAGGCGTTGAAAATGTAAAAATCCTTAATGGTGGACTGTCTGCATGGGAAAAGGCAGGATATAAAACAGAAACGGATGTTGAAAAAGCAACAGTTGCAACTGATTTTGGGACAACTGTTCCAGCACATCCAGAATACTGGATGTCTATAGATGACGTACAAGAAAAATTGAAAAATGATACTAATTTCAAACTAGTTAGTATAAGAAGCGAAGCAGAATTTTTAGGTGAAACAAGTGGATATAACTATATAGATAGAGCAGGTGAGCCTAAAGGTGCAGTTTGGGGTCGTGGAGGAAGCGATCCATATAATATGGAAGATTATACAAATGAAGATGGTACATATATAACTGCTGATAAAATGGAAGAATTATGGAAAGACCTAGATTTCAGTAAAGAAAATGAACTTTCATTCTATTGTGGTACTGGATGGAGAGCTACAATTCCTTGGTTAATAGCTTATGATGCAGGATGGGAAGGAATGACTCTTTATGATGGTGGATGGTATCAATGGCAAATGAATGATAACCTTCCAGTTCAAGTTGGTGACCCAAGCAGTGATGATGTAATTTACACTACAGTAGGAAAATTATCAACAGATAAAGCTGCAAAATAAAATAAATAATGTATAATAATAATAAGCACTGTATAAAATGCAGTGCTTATTTTAGTAAAAAATTCTTATAAGTAACGAGGTCGATATTTAAATGAAGAAATTGAACAAAGGATTTTATATAATAGTAAGTATATTACAGATTCTATTATTAATAGGAATGTATGTAGTGAATTATTTCACACGTAAGAGAATGGGAATGTTACGATTCGTCATTTACAAAAATAGTACTTGGGAAAGCTTATATCCAATTGCGAAAATACAATACTTAGTTATTGCTTTGTTTGCAATATTAATGATATCAATATTAGTATTTTATTTAAAAAGAAAGTCACAGCTAAATAAAAATACACTAAGTAGAAATATAGTTATGATTGTACTTGTAGTTATTTACTTAGGCTTTAACTTGTTATATTCTACTGAAGATTTTAAAGCGTTTTATTTTATGAATGCAATGCTGGCAGTAGTAACTTTTTTACAGATTATAAAAGTATTTTTTGTAGTTCTATTATGTAAAAGTGAAAAGTAATAAATTAATTATTCTAAATAAAGAGAGGTTATTTTTGTGATTATGTTTTAAATAAAATAATATTGGTATAATATGTAATATAAGTGAAAAATGGAGGATAAATATTATGCTAGAAGCAGGAGTAAAAGCACCAGAATTTAAATTATTAGATAAAGACGGAAAAGAAATAAGTTTATCAGACTTTAAAAATAAAAAAGTAGTTTTATATTTTTATCCAAGAGATAATACACCTGGATGCACTAAACAAGCATGTGCTTTTAGAGATAGCTACGAAGAATTCACATCAAAGGATGTAGTTGTAATAGGCATAAGCAAGGATAGTGTAAAATCACATAGCAACTTTGCAACAAAGCATGAATTACCATTTATATTATTATCAGATCCAGAACTTGAAGCTATAAAAGCTTATGATGTATGGCAAGAGAAGAAATTATACGGAAAAGTTAGCATGGGTGTGGTAAGAACTACATATATAATTGATGAAAATGGAATGATAGAAAAAGTGTACAACAAAGTTAAAACTGATAAAAATGCAGGAGAAATTTTAGAGTATTTAGGATAGATATAAGGGAACCAAATTTTATTTGGTTCTTTTTTTATGGTATTATAAAATAAGATGGGAGTGAGACATTTTGAAATTACAAAAACCAGGAATGAGAAATATAAAAACAGGTATAGGAGTTATGATTTGTGTACTAGTTGGATATTTGAACATAGTCGACAAAACTTTCTTTGCTGCAGCAGCATGTATTGTTTGTATGCAGACAACTGTAAAAGGTTCTGTAACAGTTGGATTTAATAGATTGAAGGGAACTTTTATAGGCGGTTTAATAGGATTCCTATTTGTAATTATTAAACCAGGAGATCCTATATTATCTTGTTTAGGAGTTATCACAACTATTTATATTTGTAATCTTTTAAAAGTAAATAATTCTACAACTATTGCTTGTATAGTTTATTGTGCTATTTATTTAAGCATAGGTGATGCAAATCCGATAGCTTATTCTATTTCTAGAATACTAGACACATCTGTAGGAGTAATTATAGGTGTAGCTGTAAATTATTATATATTCAGACCTAATTATTTAGAAAGTATATATAAAGAAATAAAAGCTATTGAAAAAACATCAATTAAGCTATTAAAAAGTGAAATAGAAAAAGGTGTTAATACTGATATTTCATCCTTGAGTAAAGAAATTACAAGATTAGAGGGATTGTATAAAAACTTTTTAGACGAATTAGAGTATAGGAATGAAGAAGTTGATGATGAAGCAATAAATGATGTCATTAAACGATGTAAACATATTTATCTACACCTTCAAATTTTAGAGCAAATGAAAGATAAATGTTATTTAAATAAAGAAAATTATATTAAGTCAAAAATTATATACGATACCTTGCCTAAAGGAATAGAAATTAAAGATGATAGAAGTGCTGTTTATAATTATCATATTAGTGCCATTATTGATAACATTAATGAAATACATGTAGTAGAGGAAAATAATAACGAAAGTGATCTAATTGAAACAGTTTAATTTATATGAAAAACATTTAAAAATACTTAAAGAAAAGATAACTCATAATAATTTTTTTTCAGTGTTATAATTAGCTTGTCAGTATAAATTCACGTTTAGACAGGGGGAATATTATTATGAGTTTTAACATGCCAAAATACACTCATCCAGATTTTAGTGAAGAAAAATTTAAAAATTCACCAAATGCAAAAATTGAACTAGTTGAAAAGGACAGAGTTGCACCAGAGAATTATCACGCTATGTCAATTTATCCAGAATACTTTAAAATTAATGGTGAATGGATATTAGCTGAAGAAACAAGAATGGACTGTGTTCCAAGATTGAATGATAATAAGATAGAAATAGTAGAATTTAGACATTTGAAAGTTGGAGACAAGATTATTGTTGGAAGAACTGAAGATGCTAGCGAAGGAATATATCTACACACAACAGGTTTTGAAGATAAAAAAGTTGAAGAAGAAGCTTTTGCTTTTAGAGGAAGTAGATCAAGAGAAACTTCTCAAACTATGGACTACGATCAACTAATTGAACTTTTAAAACACGAAAAAGAAAATGGGTATATAGTATGGGTAATGGGACCAGCAGCAGTATTTTCTAAGGGGGCTAGGGAGTCATTAACAAAATTAATAAACAATGGATATGTAGATGCTTTCTTAGGTGGAAATGCTGTTGCAACTCACGATTTAGAAGCAGGGGTATATAACACGGCTTTAGGTCAAGATATATACACTCAATGTTCTATAAAAGATGGTCATTATCATCACCTAGATTTATTAAATAAAGCAAGAAAATATGGATCAATAGAAAAACTTATAGAAGAAGAAAATATAACATCAGGATTAATTCATTCTTGTGTTAAAAACAATGTACCTATTGTACTTGGTGGTTCAATAAGAGATGATGGTCCACTTCCAATAGTGATAGCAGACGTTTATGAAGCACAAGAACAAATGAGAAATCAAGTAAGAAAAGCCACAACTGTAATTTGTATGGCAACTCAACTACACACAATTGCGACAGGAAATATGACGCCATCATTTAGAGTTGTTGATGGAGAAGTAAGGCCAATATACTTCTATACAGTAGATACTTCAGAATTTGCTGTAAATAAGTTAAAAGATAGAGGAAGTTTAAGTGTAAGAACGATGATATCAAACGCACAAGACTTTTTACAAAGATTAGCTGATAATTTATAATATAAAGAAACTGCTTTTATAGCAGTTTTTTTTATGAAAATATGGCGAAAACATGTCATATTGTATACAATTTTATTAATATAAAGTTAGAAAAATAACTAAAATGCAAGGGGGATTGTATGAGAGCTATAATAACTGTAATTGGGAAGGATAAAGTAGGAATAGTAGCTGGAATAACTACTGAACTTACAAAGTACAATATTAATATTATTGATATCAACCAAACTATAATGGAGGAGTTTTTCACCATGGTTTTAATGGTTGACTTAAGTAAAGCCAAGGAATCATTTGATGAAATAAAAAAGGCCTTAGTATTAGAGGGAAAAAGTTTGGGTGTTGATGTGAAGATTCAAAGGGAAGAAATATTCAACTCAATGCATACTGTCTAGGAGGATGTAATGAATATAAATAATATATTAGAAACCATAAGAATGATAGAAGAAGAAAAATTAGATATAAGAACTATTACTATGGGAATATCATTGTTAGATTGTATAGACTCAGATGGAGAAACGTGTAGGGAAAATATCTATAATAAGATAATGACTTGTGCAAAAAATTTAGTAAAGGTAGGAAAGGAAATTGAAAATGAGTTTGGAATACCTATTGTAAATAAAAGAGTATCCGTAACACCTATTTCCATAATCGCAGGAGCGACAAGTGATGAAGACTACGTTGAATTTGCCAAAACTTTAGATAAAGCAGCAGAGGATTTGGGAATTGATTTTATAGGGGGGTTTTCTGCTTTAGTTGAAAAAGGGTGTACAAGGGGAGATGAAATTTTAATTAAATCTATTCCAAAGGCATTAGCTTGTACAAATAAAGTTTGTTCATCTGTAAATGTGGGTTCAACTAGATGTGGATTAAACATGAATGTCATAAAAGAAATGGGAAAAATCATAAAAGAAACTGCTGAATTAACAAAAGAAGCAAAGGGATTTGGTTGTGCCAAGTTAGTTGTATTTTGTAATTCAGTAGGAGACAATCCGTTTATGGCTGGAGCATATCATGGTGTAGGTGAAGCAGATGTAGTCATAAATGTGGGGGTAAGTGGACCTGGTGTGGTTCAAAGAGCGCTGGAGAAAGTAAGGGGCGAATCTTTTGATGTGGTGGCAGATACAATAAAAAATACAGCATTTAAAGTAACGAGAATGGGTCAACTAGTTGGACAAGAAGCATCAAAAAGATTAGACATACCTTTTGGAATAGTAGATTTATCTTTAGCTCCAACACCTGCAATTGGTGATTCAGTAGCAAATATTTTAGAGGAAATGGGTCTTGAAACTGTGGGAACACATGGTACTACAGCAGCACTTGCTCTTTTAAATGATGCAGTGAAAAAAGGTGGAGTAATGGCATGTTCTAGAGTTGGTGGACTTAGTGGAGCATTTATACCAGTATCTGAAGATGCAGGAATGATTGATGGAGTAATAAAGGGATCTTTAAATTTAGAAAAGTTAGAAGCGATGACTGCTGTATGTTCAGTAGGATTAGATATGATAGCAGTAGAGGGAGAAACTACAGCTGAAACTATAAGTGCTATGATAGCTGATGAAGCTGCTATAGGAATGGTAAATAATAAAACAACTGCGGTAAGAATAATTCCAGCACCAGGGTGTGAAACAGGAGACATGGTTGAATTTGGAGGACTACTTGGAAGGGCTCCAGTAATGAAGGTTAATAAAAACTCGTCAGCAGATTTTATAAATAGAGGTGGGAAAATTCCAGCGCCAATACATTCTTTTAAAAACTAATAAGCAAATAGGAGAGCACTTTTTCAGTACTCTCCTATCTAGCAGCTTTTTTTTGTGAAACCATAAATATTGTTTTAAATAAAGAAGTTACAATAAGAACCCCCATTGATAAAGCAACAGCAATAAATAGTACATCAGCACCCTTTGCAATGGCAGCAGTATAATTACCTTGAACTAAGTAAAGCATAGTATTATACATACCAAGTCCTGGAACAAGAAGAATAATTCCTGGTATTGTAAAAACTATGGCAGGTTGTTTTAATCTTCTAGCAAGTAACTCACTACTTAGTGAAACTAAAAGTGCAGCTATAAAATTTGACATTATGTTATTATTTGTAACTGTCATTAAAAAATAATATATAGCCCAACCTATTCCACCAACAAATCCTCCTGGGATTAAAGTAGATTTAGGCGCTTTTAAAAATATAGCAAATCCTATGGTAGAAATAAAAGAATATATAAAATGCATGAAAACAGGCATATTAGTCATTATAAAACACCTCCAAGTCTTAACCAAATATCTAACACTATACCAACACCACAAGCTATACTTACAGCAGTAACACCAGCATCAAATGCACGAGCTACACCAGACATTAAATCGCCTGAAATTAGATCTCTTATACCTTTAATGAAAGAAACACCTGGAAGTAATGGCATGATAGCTCCAACGACTAACATGGTAGGTGCAGAGATTATATTTAGCTGAGTAAGTATTACACCTATGAAAGCTATAACAGATGAAGCAATTAAGCTAGCAAAAGCAGGTATACTACTTAAGCTTATTATTTTGTTGTAAATCTTTACAGCTAAGATAGAGGTTATAAATGTAGATACAAAGGTAGGAATATTATTTCCTTCAACTAAACCTGCAAAAAAAGCAGAACCAATACCTGTGCTAATATACTGGATTAATTCAGAGTACGAATCAGAACGATTAATTTTCTTAATCTCTTTTTTTGCCTCTTCTACAGTTATTTCCGTATTGCTAACAAACTTCCTAGAAAAATCATTTAATAATGAAATTTTATGTAAGTCTATAGACCTAGATTTTATTGATTTTAAAAATGAATAACCATCAAATTTATAATCAGATATTATTATTACTGTAGGTGATGCAAATACATTTACATGATTAAATCCTCTTGAATTACAAACTCTAAGGACAGTGTCTTCCACACGATAAGTTTCAGCTCCGTTAATCAACATAAGCTCACCTAAAAACAATGCTAATCCTAGCACATCCTTTTTATTAGCAGGACTAAACTCAACTCTCATTAATTTTCCTCCATATATAATGATAAATAAATTATTATTTTGTCGAAATAGTTAGATTTATAAAAAATACAAACCTAGAGTAGTATATAATATTTACAAAAAGAAAGTCAATAAGATAGTTAAATATTAAAAATTCGACTTGCTAATGTCATAAATAACCCTGGAAAGAATGGCCATTGCTCCTTACAATAAAAAAAACTGCTACTTAGCAGCTTTTTTTATTGATATTATATGTAAAGTTTTAACTAGAGATGTTATAACTAAAATTCCTAAAGATATGGCCCCACCAACGAAGAGTACATCAGCACCCTTTGCTATAGCATTGTTGTAATCATTTTGAACTAAATAAAGCATTGTATTATACATTCCCAGACCTGGTACTAAGGGAATAATACCTGGTATTATAAAAATTATTGCAGGCTGTTTTAATTTTCTAGCAAGAATTTCACTAATATAAGAGACTAACAAGGCAGCAACAAAGTTTGACAATATATCGTTTCCAGTTAATTGTACCAAATAATAAAATACTGACCAACCAATACCACCGACAAGTCCGCTAGATATAAGGGTTGATTTAGGAGCATTTAGAAAAATAGCAAAGCCTACAGTAGCAATAAATGAATATATGAAATGCATATATAAAGGCATATCTGTCATTATAAACTTCCTCCTAATCTAAGCCAAATATCTAAAATGATACCAACACCACAAGCTATACTTATAGCTGTGACGCCAGCCTCAAATGCACGAGCTACACCGGAAATTAAGTCACCAGCAATTAAGTCCCTTATTCCTTTTACAAAAGACACACCAGGAAGTAGAGGCATAATAGAACCAACTATTAATAAGGCAGGTGTGGGAAGCACGTCTATTTGTGATAGTATGACACCCACAAGCGCTATAAAAGTTGAGGCAATTAATGAAGAAAATGCAGGTATAGTACTAATTTTCATGATTTTTTTGTAAATCATGACTGCTAATATAGAAGTAATAAAAGTTGAAATAAAAGTAGGAATATTGTTCCCTTTTAATAGGGTTGCAAAAAAAGCAGAACCTATTCCAGTTGAAAAACTTACGACCAACGGAGTATAAGATGTAGTGTTAATAATTTCTTTTAACTCCTTCATAGAATCTTGTACTGTTAAATCAGTATTACTAACATATTTTCTAGAAAAATTATTTAACATGGAAATCTTATTTAAATCTATAGATCTAGATTTTATAGTTCTCATAAATGAATATCCGTCAAATCTATAATCAGAAATAATTATGACTGTTGGAGATGTAAATACATTTATGTGATTATAGTTTCGAGATTTGCATATTCTAATGATAGTATCTTCTACACGATAGGTTTCTGCACCATTAGCAAGCATAAGCTCACCAATAAATAATGCTAGTCGTAGTATGTTTTTTTTATTATCAGGTTTAAATTCATTTTCCATGAAACTACCTCCTTAAGTTGTCACAATAAATTTAAAATTAATTATATCTATATTATGTAAAAGAGGAGTATTCTAAACCTGTAAAAGTGAATAATCATAAATAAAAAACTAAAAATATAAGCATAAAAACTTTATAACTTATATACTTATAAGTGAGATATATAATCAAAAGTAAGGAGGAATTATAATGTCCCGAGTATATTATGTGTCGGATTATCACTTTTTTCATGAGTTAGCATTAAAAAGAAGCAGAAGTGAATACTTTAATGATATAAATGAAATGAATGAAGAAATTATAAAAAGGCATAATGATAAAGTTAAAGACGATGATCATGTCTACATATTAGGCGATGTTATAGTATGTGAAGAAAAAGATTTAGAAGAAAAACTTAATATGACAGTAGGGAGATTAAAGGGCCATTTACATTTGATTTTAGGAAATCATGATTATAAGTTTCGTGATAATCCTATATTTTTGAATTATTTTGAGACAGTTGAAGAAAGTAAGTTAATTAGAGATAACAATAAATGGGTTCAGCTTTGTCATTATCCTATACTTTTATGGTATAGAAAGAATAAGGGAGCATATCATGTTTTTGGTCATATGCATGATGACTCCTATACTAGAGAATTTTATATTATTAAAGATGAAAAGAATATATTTAATGCATGTGTGGAGATTAATAATTTTGAACCATGTAATCTAGAAGAATTGATTATGAATAATGAAATTTTTTATAAAAAGCACTAAACTAAGATTACAATATTATCTAGTTTAGTGCTTCTCTTTATTTATATATATATTAATTATTATAATAATTATCCCTTAAAAATTGAGCGTTTTTTCTATTAACTAAATATTTTTTTAGTTCAGTTAAACATAAAAATAAAATAGCTCTATTTTCAAATTCTTCTCTGTCTTTAGGAAGAGGCTGAGTTTTCATATCATTAGAAATCCTATTCAAATCACTTAATAAATTAGTAACAGTATTAGCTTCGAAAGAAGTATTTCCAACTTTATTTATAAACTCAGACACTATATATCCTTGAGAAGGAACGTAATTTAGCTGAGATACTAATGTGTATAGATTATTTAGGATATCTCTTTGACTTTTTATTATCTCCATATGCTCTAAGAAATACTTTGTATCGCTTAGTAAATTATTATTAATATTTTCATAAGCATCTTTAGTACTGTTTTTTATTAATTTATTCAATTCATCTAAGTTGTCTTGGAAAGAAAGGTTTTTATCTGGATTACTTATTATATCAGCAATGTCCATTAGAATTAAGCTAACTTGTTCTTGCAGCTTTTGTTGGCCAAGATAAATTTTATGAAAATTAGAAGGCATATACATGTTGATTATTATACCTATTCCAGCACCAATTATAAAAAGTCCTGTTTCATTTAATATCCAATAAATACTCATTGAACTTTGAAGTAAGTAATGAGAAGAAATAACAACACACATTGCTATAACATATCTTATATTTAATACAAAGCAAGTACCTATTATAATTAATATGTATAAAGAAAATGCAAATAAATTATAGCCTAATAAATTGAAACATATATATGAATAGACTGTGCATAGTACAAATCCAAATAACTTTCCGAAAGCTCCTTTTAAAGTTTCTTTTTTCGTATCTTTTACAACTAAAAGAGTAATTACTCCAGCTACAGTTGAATATTGAAGTTTAAAAAAAGATGCAATAATAATTGCTAATATACTTCCTAATGATAATTTTAATACTTTAACTGCATCTGTTTTGTTCAAGTTAAAACCTCCTTGTAAAATTATATTATTCATATTTTATCATAAATATAGTATTTCATGAAGAAATTATATAATATAGTAAAAGGACATATGTCCTTTTGATTAATTTTAATAATTATTAAAATTAAAATAGTACAAAACTTAGGAGCAAGTTAAAATGTATGACAACTCATTATACAAAGAAATAGAAAATAAAAAAGTTAAAGAATTTATAAGAAATATACCTAGGCATATAAAAGGAAACTGTAATTTTAAATGTATTGAAAAGGATAAAATAGTTGTACTTAAGGAACATGAAATAGAAAAAATATATATACATTGTAAAGGGAAAATGATAGTAAGAAATGAATTTGAAAATGGCTTTATATATGATTTCGCAAGTATTGAGCCCATATCTTACATAGGGGCTATGGAGATTATGGCAAATAAAAATATCTATTCTTCCACATTACAAACTATGACGAATAGTATAATTCTTGAGATGGATAAATTTGATTTTATAGAATGGATTAATAATGATCATAAGTTGACATTAGATGTATTGCATTTTGTATCAAATCAAATGTATGAACAGTCATTAAAAACAGGAGAAGTTTTAGCTTATCCAGCTATAGGTATTTTGATAAATTATTTAATTAATGTTTTTGAACGAAGTAATAAAAATGAAGTTGTATTGAAAAAAACAAGAGAAGAAATAGGCTCTATTTTAGGATTTTCAGAAAGAACAGTTAATAGAAATTTGAAAATACTAAAAGATGAAAACCTAGTTTTTGCAGATAGAAGAGGTATTTTAATTACTGAAGAACAATGTGAAAAACTATATAAGAAATTAGATTCAATAAAAAATAAATGAGCTAATTATGGGGGACATTCAAATGAATCAAGTATTGGAAATAATAAAAAATGAGACATTAACTTATAACCAACAATTATTACAGTTGGCAGGATATGCAGGAAATAGCATAGAGGTTTTTGATATAGACGAAGAAACTAAAAAATTATTGGATGCAGAAATAATATGCACAATGTTTGAAGGAAACACTCCTTACAGACCAAGATATGTTATACCAAACTATGAAGTTTTAATGGAAAAAGGGTGTGAATTTCTAAGTTTAGAAGCACCGACTGATATTTGGGAAGCAACTAATAGCTTATTAATTTTATATAAACATGTACCATCTATAACATCGTACCCAGTGTACCTTGGAAATATAGATACACTTTTAAATCCTTTTGTAAAAGATGAAGAAGAGGCTTATAAAGCAATAAAGTTATTCTTAAAGCATGTTGATAGTGCATTAACAGATTCATTTGTTCATGCGAATATAGGACCAGTTGATACTAAAGCAGGTAGATTAATACTTAAAGCTATGAAAGAATTAGAATGTGCAATGCCTAATTTAACAGTTAAATATGATAAAGATATAACCTCAAAAGAATTTGCTAAGATTTGTGCAAGTACTGCTTTAGTTACTGCAAAGCCAAGTTTTGCTAACCATAAAATGGATACAGCTGATTTTGGAACAGAAAACTATGCATTAGCTTCTTGTTACAATGGATTTATAGTAGGAGGTGGAGGTTACACTCTAGTTAGATTAGTTTTAAGTAGACTAGCAGAAACTGCTGATTCGGTAGAAGATTTCCTATACAATAAGCTACCATTTGTAGCAGAAAAAATGCTTAATTATATAGATGAAAGAATTAAATTCCTAGTTGAGGAAGCGGCTTTCTTTAAAACAAGTTTCTTGATTAAAGAAGGATTTATAAAAAAAGAATTATTTACAGGAATGTTTGGTATGGTAGGTCTTGCGGAAGCAGTTAACCATTTACTAAATGCAACTGAACAAAATGATAGATTTGGCTATGGAGATGAAGCAAACGAATTAGGATTAAAAATAGTAGAAAAGCTTAATGAAGTAGTGACATCATATAAATCACCATATGTGGGAGATGCTTATAAAAATAATCATGTTATGCATTGCCAAGTTGGTATAGATACTGATACAGGAATATCTCCAGGATGTAGAATACCAGTGGGAGAAGAGCCAGAAATATTTAAACATATAATTCAATCAGCGCCATTCCACAAATATTTCTTCAACGGAATAGGAGATATATTTGTATTTGAAGATACTTATAAAGATAATGCAGAAGCTATCGTAAATGTTATAGATGGAGCATTTAATTCAGGAATAAGATATATATCTGCTTACGCAGGTGGATGTGATGTAGTTCGTGTTACAGGATATCTTGTGAAAAAATCAGAAGTAGCACAACTTGAAAGTGGACAAGCAGTTAAAAATAATGCAACTGTATTTGGTATGAATGCTAAAAATGGAGCAAAAGCATTTGATAGAAGGCTGAGAGATTAATTATGGCTTTAGTTAATAAAATTATTGCGTTTTCATGTATAGATGGACCTGGAAATAGAACAGCAATATTTTTTCAGGGGTGTAACTTTAAGTGCACCTATTGTCATAATCCAGAAACCATAAACAAGTGTGTAAACTGTGGATTATGTGTTAAAGTTTGTCCTGTAGATGCTTTAAATATTGTGGATAAAAAGGTTAATTGGGATGATAAAAAATGTGTTGCATGTGACGCATGTATTCGAGAATGTGATAACTTATCTACTCCAAAAACTAAGGATTATTCAGTAGATGATTTATTTGAAGAAATTAAACAAGTTAGCCCTTTTATTCAAGGAATAACTGTTAGTGGCGGTGAGGCTACACTTAATATAGATTTTATAGCTCAATTGTTTAAAAAAGTAAAAGAAGAGCTTGGCCTTACTTGTTTTGTTGATACTAATGGGAGTATTGATTTAACACAATATGAAGAGTTCGTAAATTTAACCGATAAATTTATGATAGATGTTAAAAGTATGGATGAGAAAGAGCATGTTAAAGTAACTGGACAGAGTAATGATATTGTGATTAAGAATGTAAAATACTTACTTGATTTAGATAAGATTTATGAGGTTAGAACTGTAATAGCACCAACTTTAAATAATGAAAATACAGTTAGAGAAGTGTCAAAGATAATTAAAGATAAGTGTAAATACAAGTTTAATATATACAGACACCATGGAGTGAGAAAAGAAGGTTTGGATTTTCATGGATATGTAAGTCCTGACGAGGAAGAAATTAATAAATGTTATAGAATCTACAAAGAAAGTATTTTATAGAAGAAAACACATTGATATTTTATCAATGTGTTTTTTATTGTAAGGAAACTATATGTTATCTGATTTATGGATAACGTATAATTTCCAACTTTACAACTTGAGCAACGGGCGAAGCCGTTGGCGATATAAGCCAAGCTAATTTTTTAGTCATATTGAGTTTTTATATACATATATTTAGTACTAGCCTTTCAAAACTTTTAAATATGGAGGAGAAACTATGGAAGGAAAAATTAGTATACTAAATGTAATGAAGTTTGCAGGAGCATTTATAGCATTTATTATTGGATCAGGATTTGCTACAGGTCAGGAAATTATGCAGTTTTTCACATCAAATGGATTATATAGCTTAGTATCAATAATTATAAGTTTAATATTATTTACATATTTCGGTAGTACAGTCATGTCATGTGGTTTTGATTATGGGAGCTTGAAAAAGTACAGACCATATAAATACTTTTGTGGAAATAAAGTAGGATTATTTTATGAATACTTCGTTCCAGTTTTATTATTTATAAGTGTCATAGTTATGATTTCGGGAGCAGGAGCAACATTGCAAGAGTATTATGGACTAAATTACTATGTAGGTTGTGCTATGATGACAATATTAGTACTTATTGCTTTTCTTTGTGGATTGGATAGTCTTATTAACATAATTGGTTTTATTGGTCCTGTTATAGTTGTATTTTCTTTGATTGTGGGATTTACTATTTTGGTTCAAAATTTAGACGGATTAAAAAATATTTCACAAACAATAATGGAGGTTAATCTTACAAAAGCAGGAGGGAATTGTGTTAAAAGTGGAATATTATATGCATCATATAACATGGTAAGTGGATTATTTTTCTTTACATCTCTTGGAAATAGTGCGGATACTAGAAGAGAAGCTAAGTATGGAGCAATTGTGGGAAGTTTATTATTAATGATAGTTATTTTGGTAATGAATTTTGCTTTATTATCAAAAATAAATGATATTTATAAATTATCCATACCAACTTTATATTTTGCAAAATCCATATCACCTATGTTTGGTAAAGTTTTTTCTATTGTCTTGTTATGCGGGATTTTTTCAACAGCTGCACCAAATTTTTGGACAGTATGTGACAAAATTTCTAAAGAAGGAAGGTATAATTCAAAGATTATTGCCATTATTATTTCAATTTTAGCATTTTTCTGTGGTTTATTTCCATTTGAAAAATTAGTAGCAAATGTTTATCCACTGACAGGAATTTTAGGTATACTCTTATTTATATGTATATTTTTAAAGCAGATTAGTAAAAGAATTATATAATAATTACATAAAAATAAGTATAACTTTAGATGATAGTTATACTTATTTTTTTACTAATAAGTTTTTCATAAAATCTGATGTCTTATATTTTTTTAAGATATCTTTTAATGTAATTATTGAAGGAGTCATTATTTTATCCTTATGATAAACAAGCTTAAAAGATCTTTTTAATGTATTTAGATCAGTTTTTATTATATGGATTTTGCCATTTATAATATCCTCTTCAAAAGTATGTATAGATAGAAGAGATAGACAATTATCATCTAAAATAGCTCTTCTAATAGTGTCAGTTGAGCTAGCCTCATATGCTAGTTTTATATGAATTTTATATTTATGTAAAATTTGCTCGAAAAATTCTCTTGTACCACTACCATCTTCTCTCATAGCAAACCTTTGATTCTCTAAATCATACAATGTTATTTTTTCTTTATTTAGAAGAAGATGATTATTATTGCATAAAAGAACAAGATAATCATCAATAACAGGAATTGTAACTAAGTCTTGAGAATGAATATCCCCCTCTACAATAGCGATGTCTAGTTCAGATTTTAATAATTTCCTTTCGACCATGGCTGTATTATTAACATAAGCATAAGTACTTACTCGAGGAGCCACACTATGAAATTCTTTTATTATTTTGGAGAGAAGGCAAGTTCCAACAGTTACAGAAGCACCTATTCGTAAATGCTCTATATGAAGATTATCATTCATTTTTTTCTCTAAATTATCAAACTGTTCTACTATTTGTGTGGCATAGGTGAAGAGTTCTTTACCAAAGGATGTTATGTATAATTTTTTAGACAGCCTATCGAAAAGTTTTCGATTATAGTGATCTTCTAACTCACGAATAGCTTGACTTACTGTTGGTTGAGATATAAATAATCTCTGTGCAGCTATGCTCATTTTACCAGTTTTTGCAACTTCTATAAAAATGCGCAAGTGTCTAATTGTCATAAAATAGCCTCCTTATTTTACTAATAAATATGTTTAATTGATATTGATTATCTATAGGTTTTACCTATGTTTTTCATAAGATAATATCGCTTTTAATAGTATATCACAAGTGCTACAATAAAATTGAATAATTAGGAAAAAAATGTAAATTATATAAATTTTAATGTGAAATAAAAGGGGGTTGATAAGTGTGAAAGTACTTATTATTGGAGGTGTTGCAGCAGGGACTAAAGTTGCAGCAAAGTTAAAACGAGAAGATAGAAGTTCAGACGTAACTATTATTACTAAGGGGAAAGATATATCTTATGCAGGATGTGGCCTTCCTTACTATGTTGGAAATGTTATCACAGAAAAAGAACAATTAATTGTAAATACTCCACAAAAATTTGAAAAATTAACAGGAGTGAAGGTTCTAACTGAAATGGAAGTTATAAAAGTTAATCCAGAAGAAAAAACTGTGGATGCAGTAAACGTACAAAGCAAAGAAACATATAATTATGGATATGACAAACTAGTAATCGCTAGTGGTGCATCTCCTATAAAACCACCCGTAGAAGGTTTAGACTTAAAAGGAGTTTTCTTTATGAGAACACCTGAAGATGCAATTAATTTAAGAGATTCAATAGAGCAGGGAGAAATTAAAAGAGCTGTAGTTGTAGGAGCAGGATTTATAGGATTGGAAGTTGCAGAAAATTTAGCTAAACAAGGAGTGAAAGTTTCTGTCATAGATATGGCAGAACATGTACTTCCAGGGTTTGATGAAGAAATGAGCGAATATATAGAAAATCATTTAGCCGAAAATGGAATAATGACTGCTACAGGAGTAAGAATGGAAGGAATTATAGGTACTGATAAAGTTGAAAAAGTTAAAACTTCTAGACGTGCTATGAAGACAGATGCAATTGTACTTTCAATAGGAATTCGTGCAAATACCAATTTCCTTCAAGATAGTGGTATAGAACTTATGCCAAATAAAACTGTAAAAGTAGATGAATACTTGCAAACAAATATAGAGGATATTTATGCTATAGGAGACTGTGCATGTGTAATAAATAAAATTACAAAGGCACCTCAATGGTCCCCAATGGGTTCTTCTGCTAATATAGAAGGACGTCTTACTGCTAAAAATATATTAGGAAAAAATAAATCTTATGAAGGTGTTCTTGGTACTGCTGTTTGTAAATTACCAAACTTAAATACAGGAAGAACAGGGCTTACAGAAGTGGCTGCAAAGGAAGCTGGATATAATCCTATAAGCGTAATCTCTGTTGTAGATGATAAGGCTCATTATTATCCAGGTGCAAGTAATTTTATTATTAAAATGATATCTGATAGAGATACAAAGAAATTACTAGGGCTACAAGTACTTGGAAAGGGAGAAGTAGATAAAATAGTTGATATAGCAGTTACAGCTATATCATTAAATGCATCAATAGATGATTTAGAAAACTTGGATTTTGCTTATGCACCACCATTTTCTACAGCAATTCATCCATTTGCTCACACATTAAATATATTACAAAATAAAATAAATGGAGAGTTTGAAACAATAACTCCAGTAGAATTTAAAGAAGGAAAAGCTAACGATTATAAAATAATTGATGCATCCATATTGCCAACTTTAAAAACTGCTCCATATATAGACTTAACAAAGGTGGAAGGTGTACTTCCAGAATACGATACTAATGAAAGATTATTACTGATATGTGCAAAAGGTAAACGCGCATATATGTTACAAAATCGTTTAAAGTTCTATGGATATAGTAACACAAAAGTTCTTGAAGGTGGATTGACTTTCAATGAAATAGAGGAAGATGAAGAATAATTATTAAAAAGGGGGAAAAACAATGGCAACATTGACAATTAGTAAGGAAGATGAAAAAAGAGTAAAGGCTTTAGGTTTTTTAAGTAATAAGGGTACTGATAATTTTTCTGCAAGGGTAATAACTGTAAATGGAAAAATAACAGCAACACAACAAAAATGTATAGGAGAAGCAGCTGAGTTATTTGGTAACGGAATAGTAACATTTACAACTCGTCTTACAGTGGAAATACAAGGCATACCATATGAAAAAATTGAAGATTTTAGAGCATATATAGCAAAAGAAGGTCTTGAAACTGGAGGAACAGGCTCAAAAGTACGTCCAGTTGTATCATGTAAGGGAACTACTTGCCAATATGGTTTAATAGATACATTTGAACTATCAGAAGAAATTCATGAAAGATTTTATAAAGGATATTCAGGTGTAAAGCTTCCTCATAAATTTAAAATAGCAACAGGTGGATGTCCAAATAACTGTGTAAAACCAGATTTAAATGACTTGGGAATAATAGGACAATATATACCAAATTTTGATGAAGACTCTTGTAATGGATGTAAAAAATGTGCTATAGAGAAATTATGCCCAATAAATGCATGCAAAGTTGTGGATGATATATTAGAAATAGATGAAGAGCTATGCAATCATTGTGGCCGTTGTGTAGGAGCATGTCCATTTGATGCGATTGAAGACGGAACATATGGATATAAAATCTATATTGGTGGTAGATGGGGTAAAAAAATAAATCATGGTATAGCTTTAAATAAGGTATTTACTAGCAAGGAAGAAGCCTTAGATATAATAGAAAAAGCCATATTATTATATAGGGAACAAGGAAAAACAGGGGAGCGTTTTGCCAACACTATAGAACGTTTAGGTTTTGAAAATGTGGAAAAACAATTATTAGCAAATGATTTACTTGAGAGAAAAGAAGAAATAATAAATGCAGACCTTCACTTAGTTGGAGGAGCTACTTGCTAATAGAATATAAATAAAAAAGTATCTTACAATTATGTAAGGTACTTTTTTATTTATATAAGTTGTAGACTGGCAGGTCTAAGTCTTATAAAATAATTAGTGACTGTTAGAATGGTATTTATTGGAATGTGAACTTATGATATTGCTAAAGATTTTTGATAAGTTTATGAAAGAAGGGGGATGAGGTTATGGATGAAATAATATTGGAATTAAAGGGTTTAAAAAAGAGTTTCGGAGGAAAGGAAGTATTAAAAGGGGTTGATCTCAAAGTAAAAAGAGGAGAGATTATTGGATATATTGGTGCCAATGGTGCAGGAAAAAGTACAACTGTAAAAATTATGTTAGGCATAGTAGATGGATATGAAGGAGATGTAATAATTTTTAATAAAAGTATTGAAGATACAAAAGGTGAATATAAAAAGAAAATAGGATATGTGCCAGAAGTATCGGAAGTATATGAAAGTTTAACTGCAATAGAATATTTGAATTTCATTGGTCAATTATATGATTTGGATGTGGAAACATTAACAATAAAAGGAAAAGAACTTATGAAATTATTTGGAATATACGATTACTTAAACACAAGAATATCAACATTTTCAAAAGGAATGAGACAAAAATTAATACTTATTTCCAGTATTATTCATAATCCGGAAATATTATTTTTAGATGAACCCCTAAGTGGATTAGATGCTAATTCTGTAATGATAGTTAAAGAATTACTTGAAATATTTGCAGGAGAAGGAAAAACTATTTTTTATTCATCACATATCATGGATGTAGTAGAGAAGATAAGCCATAGAATAGTGTTACTTAATGATGGAAAAATAGTTGCTGATGGAAGTTTTGATGAACTTAAAGAAAATTCTAAAGAAGGTTCATTAGAAGAAATATTTAATGAAATAACAGGGTTTAATAATCACAAAGAAATTGCTGATAGAATTTCTAGTGTAATTAAGTAGGTGAATAATATGAAAGAATATAAATTTTTAAATATTTTAGATAAATTTAAGGGGATATATACTAAAGTTGGTGTAGATTATGAAAAAATGAGGCTAATTTTAAGTATGAAATTAACTCTTGATAGTAGAAGAACATCTACTGTTATGCAAAATTCTAGCAAGGAAGATGAAAGTGATGAAAGTAAAAATTCGTTTAATAAAGCATTAATTATGTATGGAATAATGGGGATTTTTATTGGAATAATAACACTATTTTCATTTAATAAGATGTATACATATTCTCTAGTTTTTGGGATGTTTATGTTTTTTATATTAACTATATTTATATCGGATTTTTCAAGTGTTCTTTTAGATATGAGGGATAAAAATGTAATAGGAACTAAGGGCATTGATAATAAAACAATTAATGCAGCTAAACTAACTCACATATGTTATTATATCTTCCTAACTTCATTGGCATTATCATGGCTTACAATAATAGGAATGTTTAAATCAGGAGTTTTAATAGGAATTCTTTTTATATTAGAATTAATAATAATAGATATATTTATGATTGTAATAACAGCATTATTATACCTGTTGATTTTAAAGTTTTTTGATGGAGAAAAAGTTAAAGATATAATCAATTTTGTGCAAATAGGATTAACAATAATAATGACCATAAGTTATCAGTTATTAGGGCGAATGTTTGATATAGTTGATTTAAATATAATATATGAAAGTAAGATATGGAACTTGTTTTTTCCGCCAATGTGGTTCGCATCACCTTTATATGCAGTTGATGGTGGGGAAATTAATAAAATAATAATAGCTCTTATTGTATTAGCCTTTCTTGTTCCAATTATAGCAATTAGTCTA